>Ga0182017_10001911_pt1 | contig 16014 bp, 17 predicted proteins | sample 712E3DmetaG_FD_120492 | JGI IMG/M metagenome (GOLD analysis project Ga0182017, IMG submission 120492) | Permafrost microbial communities from Stordalen Mire, Sweden - 712E3D metaG | ecosystem: Environmental > Terrestrial > Soil > Wetlands > Permafrost | place: Sweden: Stordalen | collected... | reverse complement strand
TAAAAAGAATGTTCGGGTACCCCCAGAAAAACCCGAATCCGGTAGTCGGGAAGAATCAATACTTCCTGCCGCACGGTTTATGGCATAAAGTCTCAACCAAGTGGCTGGCTCAGTCTTACGTGCAGCATAAAGGCTCTATCGAGGAAATAGATTTATTCCGGACATCGAATAACCATTATTTTATCGAAAGGGGACTGCGGCTGGGTGTGATCAGTCCGCCCTGGATATACAAATACATTCCCAAACTGCAGGCGATCAGAGAATGGCGGGACGCTGACACTCGTTTCGCCACTTATGCGGAGGCGTTCCAATGATAGGACCGAATATTCCGGACTTAGAAAGTAATAAAACCGGCTATAAAATGGGCGATAGAGTCTACATCGACCGCACGCCGATGACCGGGAAAATCGTCGGTATTATCCGCGATAAGAACGGGCGGTTAAGTCTGCTGCAGTTGCAATTAAAGGGCTGGCAGAAATTCATTAAACGGACGCTGAGAGACATCAGCAAGTATCCTGAATATGATAAAAAACTTTACCCGGGTAGATGGAGGCTGAATCCTATCGACCAATACCCGGAAAACGCCGAGACACTGGGGAAAAATATCCGCCAGGTTTTTTCACTCAATAGTATTGATTTTCTTTCACGAGATACTTACATGTTCCTGGTAGGATTCATGGGTTTTGGGAATCACGGCGGGTTTGAAGGATTTAAAAAGGATTTTGCCAATCTCAGCGATTTCGCTCATATCCTGCTGACCGGCGAAAATTCCAATGACCTTGACCATAATAACAAAGAAGCCTTGCGCCTGGTTGACGAATCGACAGAGAGGAACGGAGAAGCCTCGGGATTCATGTCGTGTATCGCCCTCTGCATAAGGACTATCGTAGCCGTCGCCTTCGCATATCATTACTTATTGCAGAAACCGCACCCCTGGCCCAAAAGCGAAGACAATCCGAGAAAGAAGAAAGACAATGGCCCGCCGTTAACGCTCGAATGGGAAGGAAAACACGGTATCGTGCTGGGCGACGCCTGGGATAGACATCCCGACTTCTTACGCGATAAATACGGCCGAATTATGGTCACCAAATTATCCAAGCCGGAAAAGAAACCGAATCCCGCCGAAGACTATGGAATTGGAGATATCGCCGGCGCCATGGCAGATCCTCTCGTCGTTTTCCCCGGCGCTGAACAGTACGGCGATCCGCAGAAATTACAGCGATATAAGGAAGACCTTATCCTGGCACGTTTGGGACAGGGCGCGGAAAATATCGGCAGCAAAGACCCCAAGGCTACCGAATACGAAGCTTTCATTTATCTCGATACGTGGAAAGACGTTCAGTTGCCTCCTGAGCAGCTGGTAAAAATTTATGAGTACCTGGCCAGACGATACATGGAAGCCAAAATCCATCCGAGCAATTTATGGCTGTCTTACCTGGCCGGCGGATATAAACCGCCCAAGGAAGAGGACTCCTATACAGGAGCCGCGGATTTTGCGCCTTCGGAATTGACACCGCAGCAGAAAGAGCTCTATGACGAATTGAGGCGGTCTATTTACCAGACAAAAATTCATGCCCGCGCCGCCCGGATGCGCGGCGAAAAAATGAAGAGTGAGACAGTGGCTGATGTAATGAGGGCGGAAAAAAGAGTGGAACAAAGGCTGAAAGAAGGCCGGGCTGCCACAGTGCCGTCTTCCGGCCACGCCAAAGACACACAAAGCCATCATGATCAGGTCCGCAAAGTCTGGCTGCCGACCGGCACCGAGCCGTGGATGCTGACCAAAAAGGAATTTATTGATCTTCTCGCTACTCGATATCATGTCGAGCGCGGTACCCCCAGCGCCAACGCCGAACTATATGACTGGGAACGCCAGCACAGGAAAAGCGTCGCCGCTGCGCTGCTGGCGCACAAACCGGTTTCCGCGACTGTTTTAGGCGATTACCCGGGGATCGAGAAACACCCGGAAAGCATGGTCAATCCGAAAAGTACCGCCAAAATCATCGAGGAATATCTTAAAGACGGGCAATTCCGGCAGTGTGATTTCTGCGCCGAAGAAGGGAAAAAACAAACAGCCTGGTACAACGGGCTGACGACCAAAGGAACCTGGGCGGATATGTGCATGAGGCATGCGCGGGCGTATGCCAAGGGAACCCCGAATCAATATAACTATCGTATTAAATCGGATTGGAGCTAAAAATGAGCGCATTGATGGTAAGTAAAAAACATATTGATATCATTATCACGGCCGCTATGTTTGCCAATCGCGGCAGTACGTTCCGCTGGTACTTCGAGGGAAAGTGGCATGAATTACGCTCTGACAATGCCGATGAAGTCGGACAAATGCTGATCAATCAGAATGCAGACAGCGTTGGAACAAAATATGAGAGTACGCCGTCGACAGAATTACCCGGCGACATTGACAACGCGATCCTGCCGTATCACTATTCGCGGCCTGCAGGCGATGTGACCGCGATACAGGCTGTCAAATTAATTAATTCATATCAATACCAGGCTTCGGAAACCGGCGATTGGGAGAAAACAGAATCCTTCAAATTCACGCAATCATTAAAAGAAACTCTGATCACCATGCTTAAAGGATATGATGAGGCGCCATGGCAAGTCAATCCGAGGAGAAAAAAGTGATTCCTTTAATTGGGGCAGGTTATTTTTCAATAATGGTTAAGAACTATTTCGATACCAGGGACAAGGCTTTTACTCTGCCAAAGGAATTATCTGATTCAAAGGGTATCCTTAATCTGGGTTGCGGAGTCAATAATTATGTAACCAATTCGTCAGAGGCTTTCATGCTGGATCCGGACATTAAAGCAAATGTCGATATAGCTCCTGATGATGGAACGATTCCGGATTATTATCAGATTGACTTGGAGGCGGCGCAATTACCTTTCGAGAACAAACAATTCGCCGTATCATTCGCAAGCCATTGTCTCGAACATATCGAAAATTGGCAAAATGCTCTTATGGAATGGATAAGAGTGGCTGATAATACCATCATAGTTTTACCGCATCCTTGGAGCATCGGGCAGCACTTCGAACCGACTCATAAAAGGTATGTGAGTACGGCATGGATAGAGGAAGTAAAACAATTTCCGGTAGAAGTCTTTTATTAAAGGAATCAGAAAATGAATTGGCATAATTGGACTGACGAGGAAAAAGAACTGATCCGTGCCAGATACACTGGGACTAAGCAATCGGCGCGAGTTATCGCCGAACAATTAAGTCAGTTGGGGAACGGAGTTGTCACAGCGCCGATGGTATCTCATATGCTTGACCGTTTGAATCTCAGAAGAGTTACTTATGGACCGGAAAGGGCATGGACGCCGGAAGAAGATGAAAAAATAGAAGAGTTATCTCAGAAAATGCCGATTGACCGGATTGCGCATTATCTGGGGAGAACGCCGACGGCCGTCAGGGTCCGCATGACAAGAACCGGCGTTTCCGCCGTGAACCGCGTGGGCTGGTATACCAAACGCGAAGTATGTCAGATCCTCGGCGTCGACCACAAAATTGCGCAGCATTGGATTGACTCGGGAGCATTAAAAGCTAACTGGTACCGGGAAGGTCAACAACCTCATCAAAATGGAAGCGCGGAATGGCAAATTCAGGAAGAGGACTTAAAAGATTTCATCAGAAAACATAGTATTGAACTGACAGGCAGGAATGTTGATTTATTCACCATCGTAAATATGCTGGGGGCCGAAGCGAATCCGATATCTCACTTTAATCTGCATCATCCGCAAGAACCGCAGCGCCCGACTGATCAGTACAAAATCAGGATTATCGGCCGGCACTGGGACGGTAAGGAATGGGTCGATATCTGGCTGGTCCGCGGACGCCAGGTGCGCCGGCATCTTATTCGGAATTTTACGATGGGCGGCCATCATTACGTCTATCCCCAGATTCCCGAAAAAGAAATCTGGATTGACGACCATAATTACGATGAAAGGGCGCCAACCATCGTCCATGAAGTTGATGAGCGTCTCGATATGAAATTCAAAAAGCATTCTTATCATCACGGCCATAATAAAGCGAATCGAACGCAGCGGGACTTCGAAATAAAGAACGATGATATTTTGCGCGAAGATTTTACCCCCAGGCGGGCGCCGATATTAATAAGAGGAGCATCAAGATGAAGAAACAGAAAGGATTCCATGTGAAACCCTGGGAAATCGGGGCAATAGCTTTAGGCTTAGGCGGCTTAATCTGGTGGATGGCCACACGAAATAAAACGCCCGGAGGAAGCGCCGATACGAAATTATCGACGCTGTCGGTCATTCCCAATGGTACCTTATCGCCGGCGTTTTCTCCGGCGACGTTAAACTACACCGCGACCGTTCCCGCCTTTGTAACGACCTGCACGGTTACCTACACCTGCGAAAAACCGTCTGATGTTATGGAAGTCGGTATCGTAAACACAGATCTGACTTCCGGCAGTACCTGGTGGGCCAGCGGCGGCGCCGGGGAAACAAGCGCCAATATCAATCTGAACGAAGGGACCAATCATATCTTCGTCTCGGTTTATCATTCCGCAACAGTGATCACCAATTACGATATAGTGATAACTCGCTCGTGAGGTTTAGATGAGGAATCCGCATTTCGACGAGAAAGGCAATTTTGACCTGGATAAATCGATCAGGGGTTTGGTAGGAGCCTTAGCCGATCCCATCATCGTTATGAAAGGCTTTGAATCTGAGCCAATACCGGATTGGTTGAGGACCAGAATTAAGCTGGAACGCATTCTGGAAGAAAATTCTGCCCATCCGACCGGGACAGATGCCGAAGCACTGCTTTGGTTAATGACCGCCAGTCTGGGAGCGCCGATTACTCATGATGCCGCCTACATTTACGGCAATCTTATGGACAAAGAAATGAAAACCCAGGGCAATAATAATCTGGCTCAAATATCAGCATTGGTCAGACCTTTGACCGAGGATCAGAAACGTCAGCTGGAAAGATTGAAAGCGGATATTTACCGGGACAGAAAGAAAGGCCAGGCTGAATTAAATCAAAGGAAGCGGCAGGCAGCCGCCCCGGCGCCGGCTCCGCATTATAGTCCGGCAGCGGAAACGCTGCAGGCTTATCAAGAACATTATCCGAAAGGGGTTGAACCGCCTGCATCGTTCCCCAAACGGCCCACGGAACATGTACAGACGCGCAAACCGTGGATGCCCACTGGCGTCAAGATGTGGCAGATCCCCCAGTCCCAGTTCATATCCTGGCAGACCTTACGGCACCCCGACGCCGATAATGCCGAGATATTCCAGTGGCAGGGAGAACACCGGCGCGCGGTCGGCCAGGCGCTGCGGGATAAACTGCCGGTACCGCGGGAGGTCAAGGCTGATTATCCGGGATTGGCGGAACATCCGGAAAGGGGCAATAACCCGATCGACGCTTCGTCGGAACGGGCGGCAGAATATTGGAATAGACATCTCGAGCACAATAAATTGCGGACTCAACCCGGTGGACCGGAAACCGACGCCGGCGCCTTCCTTTCATGGATGTTGGAAGCAGCCGGGGATATTCTCAGAGAAGCCTCAAAAGAGTATCCGGAACGAGGTTATATGTGGGAAAAGTGGCATCGGATAAAGAGTCACATCAATGATGCTGATTGGTATAGACGGTTTTCAATTACCGAGGCCGAGCACATTATTAAAATTCAAGAGTTAATCCGGGTACTGCCGGCACAAGATAGTTTTACTCTGAAAGTTAAGGCTTTACTCATTGCGATTTCTTTCCGGTTTGTTTCGAATGTTGAGAGAGCGCTGGAACGATTGAAGCCGGATCTGGAAGCGATGAAACCACTGATCAACCCGAGCCGGGTATCATATAATATTGATATATGCCATTCTCTTGAAGAGGCTTTTGCAAAAAAGGCGGAATTGGAAGCGAAAGGTTTTTGGGTTAAAAGCATCAGGGGCCCATCCAATAAAAAGGAAGCAGCACAGGGGAGGGCTCTCCCCAGATATGTCGTCGAACATTGGGTAATGAAAAGGAAGAAAAAGGAAGCATGCCGATGAAAAAAGATAAACAGCCAACCAGTAATGCCAAAATATTCGAAGGAATCGCCATCGGACTGGTCGCGGCTTTCGGCGGCGTGGTAGTTTTTGCCGCGTTCTTCCGGCAGGCGTCTCTCAGCGGGATAGTGACTGACAAAGCGACGGATCTGCCCATTCCCGGCGTAAAAGTAACTTTGACCGGCAGCGAAGGAACTTACCTGACGACTAACACCGATGTTAACGGCAAATATGCGTTTCCGCTCGGCGGCAAGACAACATATGACTTCCAGGGGTACCAGTACATATATTACTATTCTCTCGATTTCGTTGCTGCAGAATATGGGGAATACACTTTGCAGAATATAATTTTGCATCCCCAGAACAACAACGTTGACGTGTATCTTGAGGCATTATGATTGACCGAAAATCGCATTGGGTAAAAGATTATACCTATTATGATCCTTTCTCCTCAAGCCATTGCCATTGGGGAAGGAACCAGGCCGGGTTTAATTTGTCTCTTTCCGGAAGGGTTTTTCTCACCGATAATCGTGTCGTTAAACCATCTGATTTTATTTACGATCCAGCAACAGGAAGATACCGGGAAAGAGAATCGTTTTTGTCACAAGAGACTGCCGATTATCCCAATCATCGGGATTTGATTGACGGCTACGGTAAAGATTTAACGGTTTATGGCGGCATTTACTCCTGGGATAAAGGAAAAACAGGCTTCTATCTATACCCCAATACTGTCGAGGCTTTAAATGATGACATGAAACGCGGTCTGGCCAGCTTGATTGGCGTGCATAAGATTACCGAAAGAACTCCGGTTTACGTGAATTCTTCCAAGAATTTATTATTCAGGCTGGGGGATATCGCTTCCAGAACCCCATACGAGAATCCAACTCGCAGCGCTATTGATAAAACTAAAGTTCAACCGCATAAAGCTCTTTCTATTAAATTTGACGCTAATGTCTGGGGTAAATGGCAAACCATTTCAGATTTCCATTTCCCTGGCGGCGGTTATAGTACCGCCTTTGTGCGCCAGCATAAGAACGTCGAATTGCGGCACGGATATCCTTTTCAAAAGGTTAGCCTGGTGCAAGTATCCGGGAAAGGAAATGCCTTTGTGATCACCGCCCAAACTTCTTCCCATTCCGTGTTTCCACAGTCGCCATCTTCCAGGTACGGAGAAACGGCGCCGGTTAAAGGTCAAACCGGAATTCGGCTTTTCCATGTCGAAGAGACAGCTCCTAATCTGAAAGTAGCGTTGATGAAAGCGGAATCATTGAAGAAAACGATGGTCCAGAGATTTGAAAAGGTGACCAGGGACACGATGCCGGTAAAGAATCCAGAAGAGTTGCCGGAAGAAATCCGTAAGAAAATGGGTTTGCCCGACCGATTGATATACCCGCTGAAGGAAACGAAAGAAAATTACCTGGAAAAAATCTACAGAGCCGGTATTGAATCTGCGCCGATCCCTTCCCTGAAACGCGTTAAGAGGCGATATCCATATGATGATGACGAAATGATTGTCGATACTGATATTGCAGAATTTACTCCGAACGATGATCCTTACAGCGATTGGAGTAATATCACCATCAAAGATAAGCGGTATGAGCATGAGGACAAATTTAAGCCGTTAGAATGGCTTTACGCAAAAGACCGGGATAAAACGCATCTGTGGCGCGGGATGTCGGGGGAAGAATGGCAGGATATCGTTCGTAGGGGCTATATCGAGAGCAAGGGCGATTACAATTTCACCAATCAGAAAGGTCTGACATATTTCAGTTATAATCCCGGGCAGGCTTTACATTATGCCAGCAGTTTTGCTCCCTGGCAATATACGGCTACCTGGAAGAAACCGGCCGTTGTAATTCAGATCAAGTGGCCAGCAGAGGACAGGCTGGTAATAGAACAACCGCCTGAAGTGGGCGTTAAAGGACGGATTCCCCTTTCTGACATCGAGAAAATATTTGAATTAAGGATCGCAGCAGAAGAACCCGGGCGCATCGATGTTATTGAAACCGGGAGAGGATACAGTGAGGGTTCAAGAACTTCCACTTCCCATCATTTAATTGTCCGGGAAGTTCCCCCCAGCGAGTGGGCTACTTTTATTTGGAGAAATCCTTTGCCTGCCGGAATGGCGCATCTGGGCGATGAAGCGGCAGCGGCCGAAGCTATGAACCCAAAATTTGTTGTGGCGCCATACCGACAAGGTGTTGATGGCTTCGTGTGGTACATTCCGAAAAAAACGACGTTATATGTGACGCCTGACACGTTGAAAGAATCGCCGATAACAATATCGCATGAATATGGCCATTGGGCAAATAGGCGCATTAAAAAATCTTTTAGAGGTTTAAATCTAAAACTTGATTATAATAGCGAAATGCAATTACGAATATTTTGGAATGAATTGGCTGCTTGGGAATGGGCATTAAACAGGGCGCCGGCTAAGTCAGTGGATCAGGTTCATGTTAGGCATTGTTTGATGACTTATATCCCGGATCAGTTCGGGGATTACGAAATCCGGCTCCGCATGTATAAATTGATTGAAGATTTCCTGAATAGGTACGAATCGAAATTTACCCGCAATACTTATAAGAGGAAGAATCCCATTGAAAGCGACGGTCTGATGCTTAATCTGGCTGATCATGCCATGGCGCTTTTTGGCGGAGACCTGGAAGGCACGGTAGCCTGGCTGGTGAAGATTGGCGCCAAAGATGTTATCTGGGAAACCGATACTGACGGCAGGAAAATATCGGCGTCGTTAACAGGTCCTTCAGGGATGAGAGTTGGAATCATCCCCACGGATCCGGTTAATTGTTCCATAATATTAGGAATGGCGATTGCGAACATGTACTGGCCGCAAGCGTTCCCCGGATTGTTAAAGGAAGTTAACCGGCGCTGGAAAGAAACACAATATTCAAGGGCAGGGAAAAAATGAATACCGTAACGAAGTTACTTACAGCAATCATCGTCGCGGGGATTGCAGGACTGGGGATAGCGATTGCTGTAAGAGCCGCAAATACGCCGACACCTACGCCCACGCCGGATCCGACACCTACGCCCACGCCGGATCCGACACCTACGCCCACGCCTACACCGGTTCAGAGCGGTAAATTGGCAATGATTTTCTACGGTTGGCATGATGCAGTTATTGACCAGCAAATCTTAGCGGCCAGACCAGATATTTTGATAGATAACACTCCCGGCGGTTACTGGCATGCTAATTGCAACCCCCAGACTTTCCAAAGTCATGGTATCCAAGTCTTTAGTTATATTTTCTCCAATTACGATAATCAGCCAGCCGCGCTCAATGAAACATTGATTGACGCTATCGCCGCCGAAGGCACCTACGGCGTTTTCATTGACGAGTGTAATACTATAGCAACCACAGCGCTGGCTTCCCTTTGCAATTATGCTCACAGGAGAGGCTTGAAAGTCATCGTCAATCCTGGTTTTCAACCATTTAACGATAGCCTCTACCAGATAGCTGATTATGTCTTGACCGATGAACATTACGCCGGACGGACGCCTTCTTCAATCGAAAGTAGTCATTTATCGCAAACCATTGTTGTAGGATGGAATCCCGTTTTGACCGTGCAACAGGCAGTTCAATACACTCAAGAAGCATGGGCATTCGGTTTTGCGTACACGTGGCAGGAACAAGAGGAATATGTGAATCTTCCTACTTGGTTATCAACTTATATCAGTTTGTTGGGATAGGAGATTGAATTGAAAACAGGGACGAAGATACTTATCGGCATTGTCGGAGTTGCGGTGTTATATGAAATGACGATAAACGGTATTGAATTATGGGAACGTTTCCATTATTGGAACTGGGCGAAGAAATACTGTGATAGTGTGGGTAAACCATTATTAAGAATTGGAATGCACCGTGGGCCTTTCGAACCGCCAAATGGCGATGTCACTCTTGATGTCGACCCTGCCATTAATTCTATTCCTGGTGGAGTCGAAGGCGATGAAAGATTCATGTCCTTCAAAGACAATGAGTTCGGTGTCTGCTTTAACGAACATACCCTGGAACACTTGCATTCTCCTGAAGATGTCGACATGGCTGTCAGGGAATGCTGCAGAGTCGCCGATTACGCTGTCTTGCTGGCACCTTCACCATATTCTATCTATGCCTCATTATTCTGTCCGTCCCATCGGTTAAGAATTTGGCTGGATCAGGATACAAATAGTTACCATGCTGTTCCTAACGAATATATCACAGGGTTCGGCAAACATTATTCCGGTGATACCGGTGGTGAAGTTTTACCATCTGCTGGCATCGGGCAACATTTAATTGTTCCTCATGACAGCGTATGGCCGAGGAAAAAATAAATGCTAATTATCGACTTTATAATCAATCTTCTCAGAAAAGGAGACGCCGGCACCGATTTCATTATTGGCGCCATAATATTGATTTTTACGGTAGCTATTATCTGCCTTGCCGCTACAATTGGCATTGTAATCTGGAAAGCGCTGACAAAAGTCGCGAGTAAAATCAGGGTGGTAAAGTGAAGGAATATTTCGTCGGGAATTGCGCCGCGTGTAAGAAGCCGATGTTCAAGACTTCAGAAGATATGCGGCTGAAAATCCGTCCGGATGAGTGGCTTAAACACGAAGAAGATAAAATCGTGTTTTTGAACGGCCTGGGATATCACCGGGATTGTTTGCTGACCCATGTTAAATTCCCGTCCAAACCAGTGTCGTTTATCGATCACTCTACCAGGGAACTCCCCCAGCAGGCCATCGTCAAAGGGCACATGATCACCGTGGTGAGCCGCGTCGGCAGGATGAAAGCCGGAGAGTTCTCTTTCCCGATCGTTGACTGGCTGCTGACGGCGCGGGATCCGAGTCCGAACTGGGCCAAGCAGGCACTGCTCAGAGAATTAAATACCAACCTGGATCCGGAAGGAATTCCCCCGGAAAGACTTTTCGACTCGCAGCGGCGGGCCATCGATGGAGCGCTGAAGCTATATACCCAGCCGGCGAGCAGGATTAAGAACCCCAACGATTACAACCTGCGGCAGTACACTATCGGAGAAGACGGCGCGGCGACTTTCGTAGCGAAAATCAAAATTGAACTTCACGCCAAACATAAGAACGCTATCCTGGAATATATGGACTGGCTCCTAAAACTGCCCGGCGTCACGTTGAGAATCAGAGAGGAAAGAGGCTCAGGTGTAAGACTAAGATGGAAAGATACGGAAACAGAAGGCCATGAGAAACCGATCCGGGATATCGATATATTTATTGATGCTGATTCCAATCGTTATACTTTGACGAATGATGTGATCAACGATGTCCTGGAAGACTTCGATTCTCGTATCACGGATAGGGTAACACTGATGCAATTTCTTGACAAAGATACCGGCGGCGCCTGGCAGGGGAATAATCTTGTTCTCTATGCGGTAACCGTGACCTCGAAATCGATGCGGAGACTGAATGCCTTCATGCAGAACACCTGGCCGACCGCGGAATCGAAGGATCAGCTGCGGTATCACCGGGATCCAAAGCAGCGCAGGTTCATCGATACCGACTTCGGCGTCTGGTTATTTTTGGATGGTCCGGAACCAAAATACGTCAACAGTTATAATTTACCATGGTCAATGAATCCGATCCGGCACACGACAGCCGGCTGGTACTGGGGAAACGTCGGCCCGCAGCCGACCCGGGGAAAAACAGTCCGGCAGATGAAAGCGATATTCGCCTCCGGATACCGCGGGCATTGAAGAAATAAGCCAAAGGTTGTAAATTTATGGCAGAGGGCAAAATGAAGACGAAAAATAATGAAAATACTTTCATTTACATCTTTATTGCCTTGATCGTTGTCGGCGCCATCGTGCTGATCATCAAGAACCGGAAGGCCGCTGCGCCTGCCGCTTTGACTGCCGGCCATGACGATGGCATGGTACGGTATAAAAACACGGAAACCCGCAAAATTGAGTGGGATTACGAACATATGGTCCCGACAGTGATCACGATTACCAGGGAGTCAAAACAATTGCCATGACAGACGGATTCGATGATTTAGGGAAAGTTTTACAGACACTTAGCCTGCCGCGGACAAAAGTTGTCGACGCCAGCGGAAATCCCGCCTCGATCGATAACTACGACGGTTTCATGCAATTTCTGATGCTCGCTTCGCTCAACGGCAATATCTATAAAATGAGAAAACTCGCAGAAGACCAGATGTCAGCCGGAGGCATTATCGGCGATGATCTCGTAATAACAAGCCAACAAAAAAAGTATCACTTCCAGCGGCCGTGTCAATCTGCTTCCGTAATAAATGACGGGCCGGGTCTGGTTTACATCTGGGTTAATAATATCGGTTCTTATCCTCGAGGGGTAAAAAGCGGCACGCCTTTTTACGTTGATTTCGGCGGCCATAAATTAGAGCATCTTTATTTTCAATGCCCGGACGGCGCGACGGCCACCGTAGAAATATCCGCGAAATATTAACAGGAGAGCGAATAAAATGGAAGAAACGATGAAGCGCATAGGTCATTACCATCTGGAATGTTTTAAAGACGACACACTCAAAGAAAAACTTTGGGAAATGGATATCGACAATAAAATCGTCAATCAAGGTCTGGATTATTCCAATAATGTCACGCTCTACTCTACTGCCAAATTAACGACAGCATGGTACATCGGCCTCGTCAAGACAAATACCGTTGCTGCGGCCGCTATGACTTATGCAGTGCCGACATATACCGAATCGACGGCGATCGCCGCCCGGGTAGTTTGCACGTTTGCGGCTTCTTCCGGCCAGTCAATCACAAATTCCGCAGCGCCTTCGTCCTTTACCAATACAGGTACCTCGGAAACCATTTACGGAGTTTGCCTGGTCGGCGCGAATGCGGCCGGTGTAACGACTCCGGGTGACACCGCTGCGGCCGGCGGTGTTTTATTCAGTTACGGCCTGAATGGTACCGGGGCACAAGCTTGGAATACAAGCAACGTAATTTTGGTAACTTATACGGCTTCAGATACGTCGAGTACCTAAATGGCGATTAATCTTGATAACGAGTGCGGAATAGCATCCGGTTTCGGTACTTCTTCAACCGCCAATTTGAATCATGTTAAACTTGTCGCTATTATTATCAGTATAGCGTATATAGGAACAACATCCCCAAACGCTGTCACTGTCGGCGGTGTCGCAGCTGCGCTTATTACCGGATCGAAAAAATCTTACGGCACAAACAACTCGATAGAAGCATGGTTTATCTGGAGAGCAGCGGCAGGAAACGAAACGGTTTCAGTGGGCTTTGCAGGAAATACTTACGCAGCCTGGAACGCTGCATCATTTACTGGCGCCTCGAATACCTACGAAGATGTAACGACTGCAAGCGGTACCGGAGCTTCACCAGTTACGACTTCCGTGACGCCCATAGCAGGTACGGCCGGAAGATTGTTGATAAACTGTGTCGGGGTAGCCAATAGTGTAAATGCGGTCGGCAAAATTACAATAGTTGCTGCTAACGGCGAATACCTGATAATGAATACTAATGGTGCAGGTACATCAACATCGAAAGCTTACAGTGACGCGCTCTTAGAATTCTCAGACAATACTGGCACCCATGCTCTAAAAACTACCGGTACGCTTGCAGGCGCTACGCTAGATTGGGCGGTTGTCGGTTTCGGTTTAGTCCCGGCTGTCACTTACAATATAACCAGAACGGAAGGCAAGACAATAGGTGATTCAAACAGCGACAAAGATAATGTCACCAGGGCAGAACCAAGGACCATCGGGGATAGCAACACTGTAAACGATTCAATCACACGGTCGGAACCTCGGACGATTGGCGACAGCAATGCGGCAAAAACTTCTCTTACCAGAAGCGAACCGCGCACAATTGGGGATTCAAACTCAGAGCAATTCGGCTGGAATGTAGGCATAAGTGAAGGCAAGAGCATCAGCGATGCCGAGTCTATCAAAATATTATTAACACGGTCCGAACCATTTACAATTGGGGACTTGGCCGCATTAAAAAGTCTGCTAACCAGAATAGAAGCATTGACGATCGGAGATGCCGAGATATTAAAAGCGTTATTAACACGGTCCGAACCTCGTACCATTGGCGATACTGCCTCCATCAATTCTTTAATTACACGCGTGGAATCACTAACGAAAGGGGATTCGGTCATACTAAAAAGCCAACTGACAAGAACGGAAGCGGCAGCGATCGGCGATTCCGAAATCATAAAAGCGGCCGTTTCGCGGTTAGAACCAAGAACAGTGGGGGATTCCATGCAGAGCAAGGCGGCGATTTCGCGGGCAGAACCAAGAACAACCGGGGATTCCGTCCAGAATCAGGCGGAAATCTTGCGGTCCGAACCGCGTACCATCGGTGAACAAATTCAATCTGTTTTCCAGATTATTATTAACGAGGGTTTGCAAATTGGCGACTTTTTCTCGTTTGTGCCCTCGTCCGCCAATTCGCCGGCGCAGATCCTATCGGTGGAAATCGAAGGTTACTATTATACTTTCGGGCAGCCGTCGTCAGCCGGCCACCTTTTATGATATAATGTTAACCGTTACGCGCGGTGGAGCAGTGGCAGCTCGTTGGGCTCATATCCCAGAGGACGCTGGTTCGAATCCAGCCCGCGCTACCAATTAATTTTTGAGGAGGTGCATGATGACTACGCTTTAGAAGGAGGTCATACTATGCATCCCGAAAGAATTGCCTGGAAAAACAAAACTAACAAACACGGCCGCGGATACGGCACCCATGTCAAAGGCCATGGCAAAATGCACAAAACCAAGGTAAAATAATTCAGAAAGCCGGTGAAAGCCGGCTTTCCCTGTTTCTCCCCAGTGCCGCGCTTTGGGGTATTGACAGCGTTAATAAGAGGTTGTAGATTTAGGGTAGCTGGTGCGCCGACACCGGTCATGTTTACCCTCCTATATTTTGCGCCCGGGTCTTATGATTTCACCCGGGCGCAACCATTTTTTGTACTTATAACAACAAATATGCTATATTAATGTCGATAGCCACCTCGCAGAGAAGTCTGGCGAGCAACGAGAGGGGAAGAAATTCCCCTCTTTGTTTTGTTGACAGTCTCACCAGGCTATTGTACGATTATGTAGGAAGGGGCTCCACATCCCTTTCCCATTACTCCTTTTATCGGGCCTCGGGCAACGGGGCCCACTGAAGTTTTAAAGCGAGATAGCTTAAAAACGTTTGGCCGGGTGCAATCCCTGAAGGCAAAAGCGGCCTAGCCGACAGGGAAGAAAAGCTCCGGGTCCGTCTCATCTTGTGTGGGACGTCCCTGGGGCTTTTTCTTTTCCCATGTGGCCAAATTGGCCACATGGTCTGGCATTTTTGCCAGATGGGGTATTGACAGCGGACCGCAGCGGATGTAAAGTAACAGGGATATCAATTTATAAAGGCCGGCCAGACCGGCAAAGAACCCGGTGATACTTGTCCCCGGGTTCTTTCTTTTCGAACATGACATTGCCGAATTGGTAAATTTTGTTTACCCTGTTGACAAATCCTGAAAAAGTGTTATTATTATCATAATATGGTCAGCCAATTGACAAAAAGGGATGGAATAACTAAAGAGGTTACCGGCGCTGCAGAACCCCGCACCGATTGCCCGAGTTGCCACGGGCAGGAACCGACCGTCCGAATCGGTAAGACGGCCGCCAAGGGATTCGATCCGCGGATGGAGACATTCTACTGCACCGGCTGCCGGCAGAACTTCTACATCGTGCCTGTCTAATTAAATAGGAGTAATGTGTGGAAATCATCGAAATCAAACAACAGGCTATTGTGTCTTCACTTTCTGAAGTAAGTTTTCAGTTTACACAATTAAGAGCTGATGTTATTGCCAATCCAAAAACTTTCGTTTTTAAATTCTCTCCGGACGAAATTCCACAGTATCTCAATTATCTCAAACAGATTCAAAACACTCCACTTGGCGAAGAACTCGAACTCCGCGACGATCCCATCTGGCTGATTACGCTTATTCTGGCCGCGCCCAG
>Ga0182017_10001910_pt1 | contig 16018 bp, 17 predicted proteins | sample 712E3DmetaG_FD_120492 | JGI IMG/M metagenome (GOLD analysis project Ga0182017, IMG submission 120492) | Permafrost microbial communities from Stordalen Mire, Sweden - 712E3D metaG | ecosystem: Environmental > Terrestrial > Soil > Wetlands > Permafrost | place: Sweden: Stordalen | collected... | reverse complement strand
GATTTTTTATTAATAAATTCAACTTCAGTTAAGTTTCCACCTTTATCAATGCCATATCCGACATGCAATGGATGGTGAATATCACCAATTAAGTGAAAAAGTATTTTAATATCAGTGCTGATTTGTTCATAGGATAATAACGACCTATTGTTTAATTCCTTTATTACTCTCAGCAATTCAGTAATACAATTTTTGTCCTCTACATTTGGATTATAGGTTTGTCCCTTTTCGATGTTAATATAATGCCATGGTTTCATAAAATCAAAATAATGATCGCTTCGCACGTCATCCATCCAATTTGATGCCATTTCAAATGTCATTGTTCCAAGATACTTTTTTACTGAATCAATGACATTCTTATTCATTTGGGATTGGGCGATATCTGCCACGATACAGTGACCTTGATGACCCCAACCAAAGGAATTTGTTTGAACTATAAATAATCCAACAAAAAGAATTATAATGTTACGCATTAAATATTTTTTATTTATTAGTGAATGCTATACAGATAACCAAAGATACTCTAGTTGCACTTGATAACAACATAGAATAATCATGCATGCCTGTTCGACTGACTTTGAACTCCGTAGGGATTAAATTTTTTCTCCAGAAATTTTTGAGAGATTACTTTAAGAGGCATTTGCTTATTAACCAAGATTATAAAAATTTATAATTTTTTTGTACCCCTCCCATTTCACAAAAAATAAAAATATTTTTAGAATATTTTTCTAACCTAAGTATTTATTGACGTAGTACCCACACCCTGAAAAGGCATAGGGGGGCGGGGGGTATCCTATACGGGAGGGTACGGTAGATATGCCTTATTATGAGTACATTATATAATTAAAGTAGATTGTCCATTTAAAATGAAATTGCAAGACTTGCATCCATATGACTCTTTTATTGTTGGCATAAATAAAATCTATTACATTGATTATGAGGGTAATTTCTATATTAACTCACCATGTATTATGGCTACGGACAAGACCATAATAACAGGAAGAACTTATCTGCTTGGTTATAATCACAGAGGAACAGAATTCAAAATAACTGATGTTGAGCTTATCGATGTTTACTATGATGAAGGGGTCATTAATCTCATTGTACATGATATCATCTCTCAAAAGACATTCTGCTTAAACCAATACATTAAATGTCCGCAAAACCTCTGCAAATGGATTCTGAACGATTTTGATTGCATAGTTGAAGAGATTAACACCAATATAATCAAATCATACTGTGGGTCGTGTAAAGATGCTAAAGAGAATTCTGTTGCTGAAAGCAATCACATAAAATTAAATGATGATCTGTTGGATTTTAACTTTTAGCAAGTAATAAGAAACCACATATTCATTTCCATATTATTCATTATCAGTATTTAATATATCTTTGCCCAATATAATTTTCATATGGGCAAAGAAAAGAAACAAAAGGTCGAAGTCACTGAAATGTTCGTAGCAAAAGCATACAAACATAAAATTTTCTGGGGCATAATTACTCGCACAGTTGATGATCTTGGCAATCCAGTTGTGTTCTCAAGAATCTTGATGGATGATGACGGTTTATTGTGCGCCAGTGCAGAAAACCAAAAAGTTCTTAGTAAGCATCTTAACGAATTAGCGAAAATGGTATGCATCGGGAATTTGCATTCAGATAGTGGCGTTACAAAAGAAATTTTTGGAAATGCCTTATTTTTGAACTAGAACAGTAAGGTAACTAAATATTCGGTTCTTTAAGAAACTAATAATTAACCCTTTTCTTTGATTAGACATAGCCTAATTTGGACATTCAGGTGTCCTTAAAGATGGAGTTTGGGTAGGTTCTTTATGATCGTAAAAGTTTAAGAAAAAATGTTTTATATCTAGCCCTATTGAGTGAGAAGATATATAGAAGAAAGGTAAACTTGGTATAAGGCTTTCAGTGTTTACTAACACTTCTGAATTCCTATTAAAGAGTCTTAAACACACATTGATTTTTTCAACAATTTTTTCTATGTCGCCTTGCAATACATATCCAATCAAACATCCATTTTGTGGATATGTTCTTGATATAAAATTGTTGATGCCAGTTACGATATATCGCTTGTGATTTTCTTTAGCACTTAGTTTTGTTTTCCTTCCTTGCTTGAGACAATCTAACTCTATTAAATTTTTAGCTTCTATATAAAAATCTAACCGTTTTAAGTTTTGAGTCCAATTGGTGGTTAGTCTAAAATCAATTCGAGATGCTGATTTAGCTTTTGTATTACCCGATAAAATACTGGCATAATACAATCGATGTTCGTCAGAGATATTGATATTAAGTCCAATAGCTCTTTCGCTATTATCAATGTAATAAAAAAAGTTCGCAGATATATTTTCTTCCTCCCAATCTACTGTAATATTCATTGTTTTACTGATATGGAGATATGCATCACCAAATAATGAAAGACAATTGTATTCAAATGCTTCTTGAAAACCAGCTATAATACCTGTGTCGAGAAGTCCGATCATTTAGCTCCCTCCATACTAATTATTTCGGCAATAATTGAAGTTGCATCATCAATTCCTTGGGAACATGTCCAAAATCGTTTTTGATTTGGTTTGATTATATAAACTGCGTTGCTATTAAAATATCTAAGCTGTTTTTGGACATATATGCTTTGACCTGCCTTTTGCTGTAGCATGTATTTATCAATTTCCAATAGACTACTTCTTAACTTATGAATATTCTTCACCATAATTCCCGATTTACTTTTAACAAAATATAGAACAGTCATATTCAATGGGTCATGCAAACCGACATCATAAATTACGGCATTTACACATGTTTTTGAACTTTCTAGGAAAGTATTTAGCTCGTTACTAAGCATTTGGGCATAAGCAATGTTTTCGGGTTGTAAAGTTCGGTGAAACCCCAAAGAATCAATTCCCTTATCAAACAAGTCAAGTTGAAATTTCAAACAATCCGAAATAAGTACTAATTCCTTTTTGTTTAACCCTAAAACATCATACAATACTTTATCAATTCTAAGTCTAATATCTGAGATTTTTGATGATTCATCAGCTTCCTTTATCTCATCGAATAGCCTGCTTAAATCTTTAAGATTTTTTTTAGAAATGTTACTAATTATCGAGGGCATTTCAAGTAATTCTTCAAATAAGATTCTTTCTCTCTCAATTCCCCAAGAAGAAGTGGTAAGGAATAGATAATATGAGGCAAATGTCGAATTAATATATGCTACTAATGCTTTTTTTAGATCACTAGAAACTTTCCCGTTTATAACATATGTCGATTTTAAACTACCTGTTTCATAATCAATATAAGATGCCGCAATTTCATTATTGTGTTGTCCTTCTTTAACAACAATAAATGGAGGGGTAAATAGATCCTTTGTAATTTTCCTATAAAGTCGATTGTTTGCAAAACTTGCAGTTGGCTTGGTATAGTATCTTCTAATTTTTTCTGTACTAATCAACCTTGGGGGGACTACCTCTAAATGTTGTGAATCAGAAATATACCCAGTACCTGAAGACCAACAATCGTCATGTTCTAACATATATTGTTTAATACTTGGGAATTTTCTATTTAAACGTTCAATCAATCTAAAATCATGAATGTTTCCCCACATAGCAATTTTCCAAATTCTAGTATCAGGCTTTTGACATTCTGAACGTGGTAAAAACTTAACATCAGAACTATCAATAACAAGACCATCGACCAAATTAGATTTTACATATGTTTTTGGGGCAACGTACTCAATCGTATCAGATACAGTTGAAGGATTTTCTTTCTGAAAGTATATTATACTTATCGGGACTGTGGTCTCTTCAAATAGTTTACCTCCGAAATCTCTTTTTACATTTCTATATATTGAAAGATTGTAAATTTTATTCACATGGTTTTTATTAAAAAGCCATTTTCTAAAATTTTGATACTTTTTGTTTGTATTGGTTAGACTTTTTGTATTAAATATAAGAGCAATTTCACCCTTGGGCGCAAATGTTGTGGCTTTGTCAATAAAAGCTAAAACCATTTGCATTGGATACTTTTTCTTATTTAAATAATTTATAATTGATTTCATTATTTTTTTAGTCCCAAAGGGGGGATTTCCAACCACGAGGTCAGCTTTTATAAATTCATCAGCATTAACTTCACCAATTGTATCTCTTCGCCATAGATTTTTTCCTTGGTTTTCAATTGGTATTGTTTGGTCATCAGGGTCGAAAATCAGAAAAGGTAGCTGATAATCGGTTTTAATCCATAATGTTTTAGGGTCTAGCTCATCAACTAGTGCTAAATATAAACTTAAGGCTGCAACTTTAATTGCAGTCTTATCAATCTCGATTCCATATATATTATTAACTAATAATTTATTTAAGGTTTTAAAACTAATCTGCTCGCTATGATTGGCTCTTTTCCATCGTTTTATGAGCCTTCTGTAGCTTTCTACTAAAAATATGCCTGAACCACAGGCAATATCAAGAACTTTAACATTAAAAGTTGTCTTATTTGTGGGTAACTTATCTTTTAATATTAATTCTACTAAACTGTGAGGCGTGTAAAATTGACCCCGAACTCGTTTTAACTCACCAAGAAAATTTTCATAAATTTCACTAAGAAGTTCAATCTGTATAATTTTAAAATCAAAAAGTCTCCAATCATCAAACATTTTTGGTTGACTAGAGATGTCCCCATCAATGAAACACTTTCTTATCAACTTTAAATGCTCCTGATTTACTACTTTTCTTTCGTTTGATAATACTGGGAGAATATTGCCATTAAAATGTACCTGAACTTCTTCAAACAATTGATATGTAGCTTCAGGGTCTTCTAAGATATCGAAATAGCTCCTAGCTCCCTTTTTTATATGTTCATATAATCCAGCTTCGGCTGCTGCTCCTTTATCTTCCAAAAATAGAATGAACAAAGACCGCATTAATAGGGCATGAATTATGTCCTTGTCATCTATACCTTGTTTTTCCAACTCATAAGCGGTATTTAGAAGACTTTGAACAAGATACTTATCTAATCGCTTTTGAATGTTTACTTTTTTACGAACATTATAATCCGTAGTCCATAACAATCCGCAATCGACCCCAATCCGTGAAAAAATATTTGTTAGTATAGTTAGTGTCTCCTCATCCGATTGTTCGTTCCATTGAAATATCTGGATATTTTCTAATTTATCACCAACGTTTTCTTTATTACTAATATAACTTGGTTTTTCATGACAGTTGTAGATTCTTATCTCTGTGTCAGATAGCGCAAAAAGGAGTAAGACTTTACGATAATTCCAAGCCTTTTGTTGTATACTAGCAATGCGATGCAGTTCTAAGTCATTAAAGGATTTTACTTCAATAAAGAAAATCGCAGGATTTTCGCCAGAGAAATACACTTTATCTACACCCAGCATTTCAATATCCTCGTAATCGGGATAAATAGAAGCAATTTCTGATTTGGTGTTCAGAAATTCTGTATAGCCTAGCTTAGAATATATCGAATTCATTCCCATGTTTTCACTCTTTATAAACGAGTTATATATACAGGAAAAATCTGTTCATTATAGCCATACAAGGTAAAATATGTATTGCGTTTTTCAAATATCTATAAATATCAAATATACAATTTGAAGAGAGAGAAATTGCCAATTTCTTTAAGAATTCTATTTAAAAGTTAATAACATTTGTGCATTCGAATTCTATGTTTTTCTTTGGATTTCATACAATAAGTAATATATAAAGAAAGAGGCGGTACTATCTGAATATGTCTCGCTGCATTTCCTCGTGCTAAGGAAGTTGAAGTACCGCCTCTGGGTCATCTGACCTGTATGAAAAAAGGCGACAACTGATGTGAAAGTCAATGTCTGCAATACAATCCTGTGGAGCAGGAATAATGTGGATGTGTCGCCCTTTATGAAAATGTCAAAAAACACCATTCCTTAAGCAGTTCAATTAAAACTTTAATATTTGTACAGAGTAATATAGCACATTGAAACTGCGAGAAACTACGCTAATTTAAACAATAATTAAATCTATGTCAATATTTTTATGAAAAACTTAATCCTAAGCATATGGAAAAGACAACATTAACTCGCAAAGAACTATATGATCTGGTGTGGTCAATACCTATGACTTCCATTTCAAAGAAGTATGAAATTTCTTCAGACAGGCTTAAAGGAATTTGTAAGAAGGTGAATGTCCCGATGCCCGACAATGGATATTGGCAGAAATTACAGTATAAAAAACCTCTGACAATTAAGGAACTGCCCGATGAAAGATTATCTAATAAAGAGGTAGTATTGAATGTCATCGATAAAAATGTTGAAATTCATAGTTCAGAGATTTTTGTACGAAATAGATTAATAAAAGAAATAGAAGAAAACCACCACTTACCTATACAAGTACCATTAAAACTTACCAATCCAGATAAATTAATTGCTGAAGCAAAAGACAGTCTGACTGTTGATAAACAATACAATAGAGACTATAATGGTTTAATTAGCACTAAAAGTGGTCTGGTTAGCATAACGGTTACTCAAGAGAGTATTGGAAGAGCATTACGATTCATGGATGCTTTAATAAAACTTTTAAGAGCCAGAGGTCATGAATTAATTATAAATCAAGGGACAACATATGCAGTGGTATTTGGTGAAGAAATTGTTATCTGCTTACAAGAAAAACTCAGAATCGAATATACAGTCAATAGATACGGTTGGCGAAATAGAGAATATCATCCTTCAGGTATTCTTATGTTTCGGATGTGGAAACATTTTTGGTGGCATCAGAAAGTATGCATGGATGGAAAGCAATTAATTGAGTTTCAACTTCCAAAAATTCTTGCAAATCTTGAATTGTATGCAAAGAAAGAAATAGAAGAAAAAAGAAAAAGTGAAATAGCAAGAATAAAAAGGGAAGAGGAATTGAAAATATTGCAGGAACGACAACTAATTGAAAATGAGATCAAGAAACGAATAGAAAATGAAGCAAGTGCCTTTAAGGAACTTTTTGTCCAAGCAAGCAGATTGCATCAGGCAAACATTCTAAGAGATTATATCCAGACAGTGGAAGCCAATGCAATTAGAAGCGGTAATATATCAGAAGAACTGAATAATTGGATTCTCTGGGCAAAACAGAAAGTTGAATGGTACGACCCATTGATTAATAGAGAAGATTCATTATTAAATGAAAAGTACAAAATAAGCCTATTCAAAGACTTTCTGAAAGAATGGCAATAAATGTTATTAATTTTACTAAGGCATCTAAATAAATATTTTATTACAATGGAACAAGTTTCAGATAGAAATACAAACTGAATTGAAAAGAAGTGAAGAATGTTAAATATTTAGGGCGATACATCCAGAATGAAAAGTTCCTTGAGTCATTAACAAAAGGTAATTTGAAGCAAATGCTTCAAATAATAAATAATGACAACAGATTAGATGTTCAAATTCGTAATGACTACTTGAATATTTACTATATGGGTGGAAACATAGCCAAAGTAAATAGTGAAAGATGTGTTGAATTTGATAAATTTTATTTCTATCTGGATAAAGATATTTCTCATAAAACCATCATAATGAACGACTCAAGAGTAGTAAGTGAGTTGACATTACAAAGAAATTTGATGATTGCTAAATATAAAGAAGGTAAGTTCAAAGAATATTTCGAAGAGGCTAAAGCTGTCATGGATAAATGGTTAAAGATAAATCCAAAACCAGAAAGAATGGAGCAACACCAACTCTCTATTGAAAACAAATACAATAAATCAGACTATACCATAATTGATTTAGAATATGAGGTAAGCATTAAAAGTGATTTTGCTTGTACGTATACTGCTAAAGACAAAGGCAAGCCCAAAAAACCAAGATTTGACATAATTGCGATTAACAAACAGGGTAAACTTTGCGTAATAGAACTCAAGAAAGGAACAGCAGCACTTACTAATACATCAGGACTAAAAGAGCATTGGGATTGTTATCAAGAATCTATTGGTCGGAATTACAAACCATTTATGAACGAAATGGAAAAACTTTTAGAACAGAAACAAGATTTCGATTTAATTGATAAACAACTAAAAATTAAATGCCCAGTACCTGAATTTATGTTTGCCTATTCATATTATGGTAATTCTTCAGAAGAGAACCAAGATAAAGTATTTCTTAAAGAGTGTAATAAAATTGATACTGCTATTCATGTAATTATATTAGCTAAAGGGACATTCAAATTAATGGACTCATGAAAATTACCATTCACAGAGGTATTGACCAAATTGGTGGTTGTATTACAGAGATAGCTACTGATAAGGCTAAAGTATTAATTGATTTGGGACAAAATCTGCCTGATGGTGACGGAGTTGTGCAAGATGACCTTGCAAATGTTGACTCCGTTGAAAAACTTACTAAAAATATTGACGCAATTTTCTATACCCACTATCATGGAGACCACTTGGGGTTATTTCATCTTGTACCTGATGGTATAAACCAGTATATAGGTAAAGTGGCAAAAAGGGTCGCATTATGCAAACACCAGCGTCTTAGCTATATAAAAGGACGTGAAGAAATTTCAGCAAATGAAATTAGTAAAATTGAAAATATGCAGACCTTTGTTGCGGAACAAGAAATAGATGTAGGCGATATTCGAATAATACCATATTTTGTTAGCCATTCAGCTTATGATGCTTATATGTTTGTGATTGAAGCAAACAACAAGCGAATCTTGCATACAGGTGATTTCCGTTGTCACGGCTATCTTGGCAAAGGATTGTTACCTACTATTAAAAAACTTATTTTAAAACAAGGTAAGATAGATTTTCTTATTACTGAAGGGACGATGCTTTCACGCTTAGATAAAAGAGTTAGACACGAAAATGATTTGAAAATAGAGGTAGTTGAAATCATGAAGCAATACAAAAATGTATTTGTAATGTGTTCATCTACTGACATGGAGCGTTTGGCAACCTTTCATGCTGCAAATAAAGAAGTTGCTGGCAGAGCATTTGTGTGTGATGATTTCCAAAAAAGTGTCTTAGGGATATTTTCTGATACAGCAGGAAAAAAGAGTTCTCTGTTTGATTTTGGTAAGTGTTATTCATTTCGAAATAATAATACCAAACTTATTAATTGGATGCAGGATAAGGGTTTTTGTATGCTGGTTCGTGCAACCGAGAAATTCCGTGACTACTTTTCATTCCTCGAACAACTGATTGATAGAAACGAAACCGTATTAATCTATTCGATGTGGAAAGAGTATATAAATCCAAAAAGCAAACATGTGAATCAAAGTTATCTGGATTTTATTGGAAAATTTCCAAGTATTAAGGTAATTCATACAAGTGGTCACGCTTCCCCAGATTGTCTTGTCGATGTTTGTAATCTTGTAAATCCTTCAACGGGAATTATCCCTATCCATAGCGAGCAATCATCCAATTATCAAAAACTCCAAATCAAAGAAGAACTAAAAGCTAAAATCATCACAGAATCAAAAGAAATTAATGAAGCAATAAAAATAATTATCAATTAATTGCATCGATATTCCTTGAACAATAGTATATTAATTGCATTTTAAGTTATTTTGTAACATATAAGATAATGCCAAAGAATATAGAATAAAAGTATCTGTAATAGCACATTCTCGTTCGGGAAAGGTAATTGTAAAACGACATAAACCACAAAATGAACATTGGATTTTGGAATGTAAATTCATCTGATAATAATAAAGACCTTAGCGACTCTTTAGTTTCCTTGACGAGTGAAAAGCAGTTAGACATAATTTGTATAGCAGAAATTAAAGATGCAACGACATTATCATTTTTGAAAAAAATAAATAAATCCAGAACGAAACAGAAGTATATCCAAGTAAAATCTGTAAAAAATAAATTGACAATTATTTCAAGATATGCTAATACTGTTTTTGAAGACAAAAGTTCACTCTATGGCTCAAATAGATGGATAGCTCACAAAATATCTATACCAAGCATTATAAGTTTCAATCTTATCTCTGTTCATTTTAATTCTAAGTTAAATTGGTCTGAAGCAAGTTTAGCATTGGAATGTGTAAATTTATCAAGAGATATTGCATTAATCGAAAGTGATTCAAAATGTTCTGAGACAATTTTAATAGGTGATTTCAATATGAATCCTTTTGAAAACGGACTTGTCGCTGCAAATGGAATAAATGCAGTGGCTGACTTAAACTATGCTTTCAAAAAAAAATCAGGTAGAGAAATTGATGGCACTAAATACAGATACTTTTATAATCCAATGTGGAATTTTTTTGGTGACTTCACTGAACCTTATGGAACACATTATTGCAGAGTAGCTGGACACATTTCACATGAGTGGCACATATATGATCAAATAATTTTACGTCCAACGCTTAAACAGTATTTAGACAAACCATTTATAGAAATAGTTAAAAAAATTTACTCAGAAGACCTAACTAAAAAATTCAGTCGCCCAGACAAAGTCAAATATTCCGACCACTTGCCAATAGTATTAAAACTAAAATTATAGACAATGACAGATAAAAACATTTGGACAAAATTGAATTTCACGGCATCAAAAGAAGAATCAGCATATGATTTGCTTCTTACCCAATCTGACCAGCTTGTTGTTGCAACTACTGGAGAATTAAAAATGGATGTAGAAGCAGTCGATTCCTATTTAGATGTTGAACCTCCTAAACCTATTGCTCTGTATATACTCTATGTTGTTGCTCCTAATTTGGGAAATTTTAGACGAAAAATATTAACTGTCGTTGAAGGCAAAGAAGAAGGAAGATTCCCTGTCGATATTTACTGCCACATTGATGACAAAAAAGACGAAAACATAAATAAGTCAGAATTCTTAGATAAAATATCTGAAATTTTAAATAGAAAACTTGTAAGTAACTCCATCGAAAACTTATTTCAGCAGAGTAAGGAATATTCGAAAAACAAGCCACACGAATAAAGTAACTCAGCCAAATATAGATTTTACTTTTAAAGACAAGCCAAATAAACGGACGGTTATTTGATAACAGTAATACGGGGGGGATAATGGAGTTTTTGGTCATAAAAACCCCCAAGAATTATTTGGGGGAGTATTTTCAATCAAGATAGTCATTGTGAATATCACCAAATTTCTTCAACCTCCACAAAATTGAATGGGAAACTTAATTTTCTTGATAAATACTCGCCAGCCTTGACAGATATGCTGTTCATACAGAAATGCCAGTTTATAATAACCTTATGTTTTTCATTATTCAATAAAATCAGTTCTTGAAGTAATTTCTGAAGATAAGGCATGGTGAAGCCATTAATATATACTATACCAACATCAACTATTGTTTCTATTGCAGGGTTGTCGGAGTATTCTATAATCCAGTTATGTAGCGGTAAATAAAACTCGGCAGGATTTTCAGGAACAAATGTTCCCCAAATTCTTAGTCTCCCAACTGTAAACTCGACTAAAGGAGTGCGACTTGTCTGTTCGATGTTTAGTTTTTCCATATGTTCTGGTTATGATAAATTATCAAAGTTTCAGTATTCGATAACGCAAATGTTTCAGAAACTCAAGACATCATAAGTGTCAAGCAATTCTTGTTGAGAGATTCCCAAGTAACGTCTTGTTATGGCAGGATTGCTGTGATTGAACAACTGGCTTAATTTTACGATAGCCAATTCAGCATTTTCATTGCTTCGATTGAATATTTCCCTGCCAAAACATTTTCTGAGTGAATGGCTGCTGAAATTCTTGATTTTCAGGTTGTACTTGATCTTTAAGTTTTTTAAAATCACGTTAATGCGCTGAATACTGTAAACGCTGCCCTTCTGACTTGTGAAGATGTATTCATCAAGTGTACGAGGTTTAATCTTTTCGCAGCAATCACTGATGTGACGTTTAAGTTGAGCATTGATTTTGATTTCACGACTCTTTTTGGTTTTTTTCTCGACAATATTAAATTCATCTTTGTCAAAGACCTGCTCAAATTTCAAGTAGCGTATATCAGAAATTCTTAACCCCCAGAATGCCCCGAAGGAAATAAGCAAAGACATTTTGTAATTTTCGTCATTATACAAATTTCTTATCAAGTTCATGGATTGATTCCATTCAAGGTAGTCGGCAGTGGTATTTGAGAATTTTGCGCTCATATTTAATTCAGATTTATGGGGTTTAGAATGGTAGTGAATATTTATTCTCAACGGCAATTTGTTGCTTCTTCGGAAACCTGCATTAATACTGGGGTTTCGTAAAAAACGAGTTCTTTTGGTGAAAAGTGAATGTTTCTAAATTCGATATATTTTCCATGAATCATATTTATCAATTTTTGTTGATAACATAAAACGAGGGCATATTTGAATCATAATTCATAAACCCCTGCATGTCTACTAAATAACTTTTTTGTGGTATACCATTTACGATCTCAATTAAGATCAAGTAATTTTTCAAATCTTTATTCTCATTGCAAAAACTAATATGTTTCTGTAAAATTCTGAAGTTTTCTTTTTTCATGGCACAAATATACAAATATATATTCATAATTATATGGTAATATATATATGGTGATAAATACTACCATTTATTTTAATAAAGTGAAAAAAGTTCTTTAATTTTGAAGTAAACCTTATAGTAATGACCAAGCCACGATTAAAGGAAATACCAAAGGAGCAACTTGAAACCATTGGTAAAATATCAAAACTTGTAAAGAAGTTGAGAGAGGATAAAAACCTATCCATTGAGCGTTTCTGTTATCAATACAGAATTCCAAGGATAACATATGGAAATCTGGAATCAGGTCGATTTGGATTCCAGATAACCACACTTCTTACAATATTATCTGTGCATGAATTGACATTAGGTCAATTTGTGAAAAAATTGGAAGATAAATGAATGAATGCGTGTCTGTGGGCACTCAAAATGCCCTTTTTCATCAAATATCATCAACAAAGCACTGTTTTTTGAGTGTGTTTTGTTATAATGAAGGTACAATTTGTATCCCAGTAGGGGTATTATTGGTCACAAAAGGTACATTAATTAGTGAATAATGTCTCTATCTATGCACCAATTGGGGTGCAAAAATCATTCTTGTCTGTATTTATTTTTAAACAGAAAAAATGAAGCAAACCCGAAAAAATAAGATATCACCATATCATCAGAAACGATTAGAAAAAATAGGTTTGATGCTTAGAGAAATGAGATTTTCTGAAGGATTAAATCAAAATGAATTTATTGATCAGGGTGTAAGCCGAAGGCAAATTCAACGTGGAGAATATGGATTTAATATTTCACTTGTTCGATTATTCACCATCCTTGACTGTTATGATGGATACACACTGAGTAATTTTTTCGAAGGCATGGAGTAGAATATTGTTGTAGAACTGAATATCCATAAGATAGTAGAAGTTAGATTTACTACATTTATATAGGTATATACTATTGATTTATGCCCAGATATTTAACCAAGTCAAGATTCAAATTAGCATTGGATTGTCCAGCAAAGCTCTACTATACTGGTAAGCCAGAGTATCCTGATGCTAAAAAGGACGATGCTTTTCTTGAAGCATTGGCTGAAGGAGGTTATCAAGTTGGCGCATTAGCAAAATGTTATTATCCTGATGGGATAGAGATTAAAGAGCGTGGTTATGAAATGCCTCTACAAAAAACTATAGAATTACTTACTTATGAGAATATTGTCATTTTTGAAGCTGCGTTTCAATACCAGAACCTCTTCATTCGTGCTGATATTATTGAAAAAAAAGGTAATACGATCAACCTTTTGGAAGTAAAATCAAAATCCTTTGATGGAAGAGGTGGCAATGACATGCTGACTAAGAAAGGATTTCTGGATACCAAGTGGAGTGATTATGTTTATGATGTTGCATTTCAAAAATATGTCCTAACAAAGGCTTATCCTGATTTTGATGTTCATGCATATTTAATGCTTGCTGATAAAAATGCAGTTGCCACAGTAAATGGTCTGAACCAGAAATTTCAACTTAAAACGGTCGAAGATGACAGAATTATTGTTGAAGTGGTAGGAGATGTTTCAAAAGAAGGTCTTGGTAAAGAAATACTGATACGTGTTAATGCTGATAATATTATTAATCAAATATTTCAGGGTACTGATTCTCCAAATCCCTCAGATAAGAGTTTCATAGAATACATTCATTTTTTGGCAGACAACTATGAAAGGGATGAAAAGATTGTTGTTCCGATTCATAAAGACTGCAAATTATGCGAATATCAAACCACCCCTGAAGAAGAACTTCAGGGTAAACTCTCAGGTTTTAAAGAATGCTGGTCAAGACAATTGGGTTGGGATAATGAAATGTTCAAACTGCCACTGGTTTTAGACATTTGGGATTTTCGTAGTAAACAAAAGTTAATTGATAGTGAAGTTTATTTGATGCAAGATGTTACGGAAGATCAGATTGGGGATATCCCCCCATCATCCGATGAAAAATTAAGTAGAACTCAGAGGCAATGGCTACAAGTAAGGAAAACCGTAGATAACGACCCTACACCTTATATTAATATTGATGGTCTTAGAGCAGAGATGGCATCATTTGTTTACCCGCTTCATTTCATCGATTTCGAGACTTCTATGGTTGCTATACCTTTTAATAATGGTAGAAGACCCTATGAACAATTAGCTTTTCAGTTCTCCCATCATAAAGTCACATCAGAACATAATATCGAACATGTTGGGCAATACATAAGTGTCGAGAAGGGTATGTTTCCAAATTTTGATTTTATAAGAAACTTAAAGTCACAGCTTGAACATGATCAGGGTTCTATTTTTAGATATGCAGCGCATGAAAATACAGTGCTTAACCAGATTCTTGTTCAGTTGGAAGAAATATCCTTAACTGAAGTCCCAGATAAAACCGAATTGATTGCTTTTATTAAAACAATCACTCATGGGGCAAACCATCAAGGTACAAGAGATATGATTGACTTATTGAAGCTGGTTAAGTACTATTATTATCATTCTTTAATGGGTGGTTCAAACTCTTTAAAATATGTATTACCTGCTGTTCTTAATTCATCTGAATACATTCAGATAAAATACTCTCAGCCTATTTACGGTAAGAATTCAATTATCAAAAGTCAGAATTATGATGATGGCTGGGTCTGGATTAGAAAAGATGACAATGGCACGGTGATTAATCCATATAAATTACTCCCCCCCTTGTTTGAAGGTATTGATGATGATCAGATAGAACAATTTCTTATGCGCAGCAATATACAAGAAGGGGGTGCTGCGATGACGGCTTATGCCCGTATGCAATTTGCTCAGATATCTGACATTGAGAGAGAAAGTATAATTAAGGGTTTATTGAAGTATTGCGAACTTGATACGCTTGCAATGGTCATTATATGGGAATATTGGCATGATTTGATAAATTAAACAAGTAAAATATCTAACCAATATTAATACCGCATAGAACAATCAGATAAAAAGATATAATAGCTTTGTGTTTTAAATATAAATTATCAATCATGAGTAACGGAACAGTAAAATTTTTCAATAATTCTAAAGGGTTTGGGTTCATCACCCCTGATGATGGAGGTAAAGATGTATTTGTGCATCAAAACGGATTAATCGATAAGATAGCTGACGGAGATAAGGTAAGCTACGATGTAGAACAAGGTCAAAAAGGATTGAACGCAGTAAAGGTCAAAAAAATAAGATAAAAGTTTAGACACCTTCCATATCATTTTCTTGACTTTATTTATAACTAATTAATTAGTTGGTGAGACTTATTTGTGCCTATCGTTTCTGGTAATTCTTGTTTGGCAAAATACACTTGAAACTACCAGATAAATCATCAAATGGAAATTCAATTCAAAGAAAATTCCAGAAGTTCAGTTTTTCAAAAAGTGACTAATAGGGGGTAGTAGTAGTAATCCCCCTATATATAACCTATTATATATATTGCTATAGTAAGATAGTCACTTTTTCTTTGATTTTTATTTCTCTATTAAAGTATTTGGTACTACAATCTTTCATGATCTTCCCCAAATAATCTTTATACCCTTCTTCTATCATAAATG
>Ga0182017_10001909_pt1 | contig 16031 bp, 6 predicted proteins | sample 712E3DmetaG_FD_120492 | JGI IMG/M metagenome (GOLD analysis project Ga0182017, IMG submission 120492) | Permafrost microbial communities from Stordalen Mire, Sweden - 712E3D metaG | ecosystem: Environmental > Terrestrial > Soil > Wetlands > Permafrost | place: Sweden: Stordalen | collected... | reverse complement strand
GGAGTTTATTGCTCCCAAGAAAATATGAATTCATATTCTTGACTGCCCGCTTGGAAACAAGGATGCCAAGAGATATTGCTATAACAAAATAGCAGACTATAATAGTAAGATCTAAGGGACTAATTGACATATTTCGAGTTTCTCCCGAAAATCTGGTTTTTCCATAAACAACGCATAAATGATGCCATACTCAGTGAAGCCTCTATTGATATCATTTACCTGCTAATGTAGTATATATTTTATCAGCTTAATAATGTGTTATGGAAATGATAAATGTCCAAGTTTCTATTGCCGTTGTAAAGATGGAAAGAAAAGAAAAAGAAATGGAAGCACGGCTTCTTTTTTGGCAAGAATATTGTATATTTTCGTACGCTTAATTCATCCTTTTTATTATCCTTCCGGAGTTTATATGAAAAAATTCATGCTTAAAAGAGTTAAGACATCCTTATTCCATCAAATGAATTCTGTTCTCGTTCTTCTTTGCATTTTTAATGTACCTCTTGCCGCCCAAGACATGGCTTTTCGTCTGGCTCCGCTATTTCAAAATAATATGGTTCTGCAACAACAGACCAATTGTACGATTTGGGGAAAGGGGATTCCGCAAACAACGGTCTCCATCCGAACATCCTGGGGGAAGCAAGTTTCAACGCTTGTACAACAGGATAGTAGCTGGTCAACCAAAGTACCGACTCCAAAAGCAGGCGGTCCTTTTCAGATTTCACTGCGCCACGGAACGTCACTCGTGGTCATAAGAAATATTTTAGTGGGTGAAGTCTGGTTATGCTCCGGCCAATCCAATATGGAAATGCCTTTGGAAGGCTGGCCGCCGTCGGATACGATTGCTAACAGTACCAACGAAATCGATCAGGCGCTCTATCCGTCGATTCGAATGTTCACGGTGATGCATTCGTTTGAACCAGCACCCGTGGATTATTGTGTCGGCAACTGGAGCGAGTGTTCACCGGTAGACGTTCGTAGTTTTAGCGCCACTGCATATTATTTTGGGAAACAATTGCAGAAAGCCCTCCACGTTCCGATTGGATTGATCAATTCAAGCTTTGGCGGCACGTTCGTTGAAGCATGGATGGATAAAAATTCTATAAGCGCATTTGAAGAGTATGCCGGAACATTGAAAAAACTTGACGAGAGCCGAGACAAATTCCAGTCATTAGTGCAATGGATTACGAAGCATCCGTCACTCACGATTACAGAACAGGATCCGCTTCGCCGCTATATGGGCTTAAACTTCAACGATGAGCAGTGTGCAAATAAACTCTTTCGTGATGATGCGTGGCCCGAAATGAAACTGCCTACGTACTGGGAACAAACAGAAGTCGGAAATTTTGACGGCGTGGTGTGGTTTCGAAAATTAATCGACCTTCCATCTGCATGGAGGGGGAAAGATCTCACGTTGTGTCTTGGCCCCATTGATGATATTGACGAGACATATGTGAATGGAACAAAGGTGGGTGAGCATACAAGCGATGGATTCTGGAGCATCGACCGTGTCTATAAAATTCCTGGTTCGCTGAGTGTAGATTCACTGCTGCAAATTGCTGTGCGTGTCATCGATCTCCGCGGCGGTGGCGGCATATGGGGAAAGAATACCAAGATGGTTTTGTCGCTCGATTCTTCGAACTCGATTTCTCTCGAAACAAAATGGAAGTACCTGCCGGTGGCAGAGTTGCGTTCGAATGTATTTTATATTTTTGGTGCTAGCGGAAATGAATATGTCAACCGCCCGAAATTTCCCGTCAGTTTGTCGCAGGATTCACCAACTTCGCTCTTCAACGGAATGATCAACCCCCTGGTTCCATTCACCATCAAAGGTGCAATCTGGTATCAAGGTGAAAATAACGTATCGAATGCTGGGCTGTATCGTAAGCTGTTTGCATCGCTCATTACCGGATGGAGAAACGATTTTCAGTGCGGTGAATTTCCATTCTACTATGTACAAATTGCTCCATATGATTATGGCGTGAACTCGAGGTCTCATCTTCTGCGTGAAGCCCAGCTTCAAACTATGTCTGTGAAAAACACAGGAATGGTTGTGATTATGGATGTTGGTAATCCGAAGAATATTCACCCGGCATATAAAGAACATGTCGGCAAGCGGCTCGCTGCCTGGGCATTGACAAAAACATATGGAAAAAACATCCCGTATTCCGGACCGATCTACAAATCGATGAAAACTGCAAAGGGGAAACTTGTGCTCTTGTTTACTCATGCGGATAAAGGCTTGGAAATAAAGGAGCGAAATAAGGAAAACAATTTCTTTATTGCGGGTGAAGATAAAGTGTTCAAAAAGGCAATCGTAAAGGTCGAGGGATCGAAACTCGTGGTCTCGAATCCCGAGATCACAAAACCAATCGCAGTTCGCTATGCCTGGAGCAATATCGACGAAGGAACGCTCTTTAATAAGGAAGGGTTGCCCGCATCATCATTTCGAACGGATAATTGGAATGAGTAACACCATCCATGCATGTATCATTGCACATGAATGAAAATTATTTTAATCAAGGAAGGAATCTCTCGATGAAAAAGTTTTTTTTCATGAGCGCCGCTGCTGTGAGCATATTGCTCTCTCCTGTTGCAGTGGGACAAAAATTCCAGGGATTGGCGCTCACACCGCCTATGGGTTGGAACAGCTGGAACACTTTTGCATGCAACGTGGATGAAGTATTGATTCGTGAAGCTGCAGATGCGATCGTTGCAAGCGGCATGAAAGATGCTGGATATCAATATGTGGTGATTGATGATTGCTGGCATGGCAAACGGGATAGCTTGGGTTTCATTCATCCGGATCCGCAGCGGTTTCCCTCTGGGATGAAAGCGCTTGCAGATTACGTGCATTCGAAAGGGTTGAAGTTTGGTATCTATTCATGCGCCGGTGATCAGACCTGCGGTGGACACCCGGGAAGCCGTGGTCATGAATATCAAGATGCTATCACTTACGCCCAGTGGGGCGTCGACTTTCTTAAGTACGATTGGTGTAATACGGATGGCCTGAATTCCGTTGGTGCGTATACTACAATGAGTAAGGCGCTTCGTGCTGCAGGTCGACCCGTGGTGTTCAGTTTATGTGAATGGGGCGACACGAAACCCTGGGAATGGGGCAAGGATGTTGGACATCTCTGGCGGACAACTGGTGATATAACGGACTGCTTCGATTGTGAAGTGAATCACGGAGCCTGGTCTTCTTTGGGATTTTTGAAAACGATCGGGATGCGAAAAGGCATTCGTACTGCTGCCGGGCCCGATCATTGGAATGATCCGGATATGATGGAAATCGGAAAGGGCATGACTCAGAGTGAGGACCGCGCACATTTTTCGTTGTGGGCAATAGTCGCTGCTCCACTTATGGCCGGTAACGACGTACGGAACATGAAAAAGGAAACCATCGAAATCCTCACGAATAAAGAAGTGATCGCTGTAGATCAAGATTCACTCGGTGTGCAGGGACTGAAGTACAAGGATGATGAGCAAGGTTTCGAAGTTTGGGCGAAACCATTACAGGTCGGAGACTGGGCTGTCTGCTTTCTGAATCGTTCAGAACAAAAACGCAAGATCGAGCTGGATTGGTCAAAGATTATCATTGGGGATGATATCTCGAAAAAAACACTCAATACGAATGAAGCAATCTTCACTGTACGTGATTTGTGGGGAAAGAAAAATATTAGCGATACAAAGAAAAAGCTTATCGCCGAAATTACTTCCCATGATGTATTGATGGTAAGATTGATCAAGCAATAATTTATTTGTGATATGTTTGAATAAGAGAAAAAGGAAAAATAATGAATAAAGGTTTGGCACTGCTTGTCCTCAGTTTGGTGATGTTGTTGCCCAAGAGCGGAGAAGCTCAGCAAGTCAAAAATAATCCAATATTGTTCGATTGGGATAATAATTTCGATTTAGAACACAGACCGATCAGCAACCCGAATGCGAAAAAGCTCCCATTGATAAAAGTGAAGGGCAATACATTTGTTAGTGAAACAGGAGACACAATTTTGTTTCGCGGGGTCGCTCTTGCAGATCCGGATAAAATCGAACAAGAAGGAAAATGGAACAAAAATCTTTTTGTTAAGGTAAAGGAGTTTGGTGCGACCATTGTCCGGTTGCCCGTGCATCCAGCGGCGTGGCGTATGCGCACACCAATCAAGTATCTTCCGTTGCTGGATCAAGCAGTGGAGTGGTGCACGGAACTCGGTATGTATGTCATTATCGATTGGCATTGCATTGGCAATTTGGGAATGGAGCTGTTTCAAAACCCGGAATATAACACCACAAAGCAAGAGACGTATGAATTCTGGCGCACTATTGCAATCCATTTCAAAGGAAACAATACAGTTGCTTTTTATGAACTATTTAACGAACCTACGCTCTATAACGGTCAGCTTGGTAGTATGACTTGGAGTGAATGGAAAAAGATTGTAGAAAATATGATACATCTTGTTCGGGCGTACGACACGGAAAGAATTCCGCTCGTCGCCGGACTTGATTGGGCATATGATCTCACCCCGCTGCATATCGAACCAATTGATGCTGAGGGTATTGGTTATGTTTCTCATCCATACCCTCACAAACGAAAACCTCCTTACGAACCTAAATGGGATGAGGATTTTGGATTTGCTGCAGATAAGTATCCGGTCGTAGTCACAGAATTCGGATTTGTGCTTGGAAAATCTCGAATGGCAGATAACGGGGAATATGGCAAAACGATAATTTCATATCTAGAACATAAAGGCATTAGCTGGGTGTGCTGGGTATACGATCCTAAATGGAATCCCAAATTACTGGAGTCGTGGGATTCATTTAAACTGACAGAAAGTGGTGAATTTTTTAGACAGGTGCTCCACGCCCCAGTTATAAAACAATCTTTATCACAATAGATTCTTTTAGTTTTTAAGATGGGTAGAGTGAAATAGTTTATAATTTTTCACTTGATTTAAGAAGAGATATCTAAGTAACATGCCATATAGTACATATGGCGGGAAATAAACTGTAAAGAATAATCTCAGGTAAGTTATTAGAATAATTGTTATTTATTAAAATGATAAAGAGGAGATCTTTCTCTCCACTAAAATGTGCGCCTTTTCGAAGAAAAATAATAATGAAATAATACAATTCTCTGGCATTACTTATGTGCTTTAGTTAGCGGTTTACTGTATGCATTCATATAATGTTTTATAATTCAAATATGTCAATACAGGATTTTTTCAATCTCACTGAGAAATTTAAACAAGTGAATGCTCCGAGAATCAGCTGACACCTTTTCAAAAAAAGATCTCAACTCAATCAACATAATTGCTATAGACCAAGCACATCAAGGAGGAGATACCATGTTTGTTGTGAATGCCTTGTCTCGAGTTTCAATCCTTTTTTGGTCACTTCTATTTGTTTTAATTCTTACTCAATTTTCCTTTGCCGCTGGTTCCGGTTCTATTAAAGGACATGTTCTTGATAAATCAACTGGAGAACCACTCCTTGGGGCAAACATTGTTGTTCAAAATACGAGCATAGGCGTTGCAGCAGACATCGATGGAGCATTTAATTTGCGCTATGTCCCGGTAGGCGTATGGACATTAAAGATTTCATACATGGGTTATAAACCTACAGAGGTTCAGGTCACAATTACTGAAGATGGTACAGTGGAAAAAGATTTTAAACTAGAAGCACAGTCTCTTCAGGGTGAGGAAGTTGTCGTTACCGCCCAGGCAAGGGGACAGCAAGCTGCAATTAACCAGCAGTTATCATCAAATACAATATCTAATATTGTTTCCTCGGATCGCATAAAAGAATTGCCAGATGCAAGTGCCGCAGAGTCGATCGGCCGGCTGCCCGGTATCTCTATTGATAGATATAATGGTGAAGCAACGGGTGTTGCAATTCGTGGATTGGCTCCTAAGTACAACACAGTCACAGTCAATGGTGTGGCGCTTCCTGCAACAAATAGTTCATTCGATGCAGGATCTAGTTTATCCAGTTCAGATAGAAGTGTTGATCTCTCGCTTATATCAAACAATTTGCTCGATGGGATTGAAGTAAAGAAAGCAAATACTGCTGATATGGATGCAGATGCACTTGGTGGAACAATTGATCTTCGGTTAAAAGAAGCACCGGAAGAATTTCAAATTAATGGCGGATTGCAGGGTGGATACAACAATCTTTCTAATTACTATGGAAATTATAATGGCTACCTCAGTGTCAGTGATCGGTTGCTCAATAACGATCTTGGTATTATTCTTGGTGTAAATTTTGACCGAAATAATCGAACTGCGGATAAACTTAATGTATCGTATCTTCCCGGAGGCGATGAGACGATTGACCATGTAACATTAAACCAATTGACACCAAGACGTGAAGAGGCTATTAAAAAACGTGTTGGCGGAAATATAATGGTGGATTTTAAAATTCCTTACGGAAAAATGACCGGTAATGGATTTTACAATCAATCTAGTACTGATGGAACATACAGACAGGACCAAATAGATTTTCAACAGAATAAACATTCCTATAACCTCGAAACAAATAATAATTCTAAGACATCACTTTATACAGCTGCATTAGGTATTGCACAGGATTTTGAATGGATAAAGTACGATCTCGGTGTTTCCGCGACCGGTTCACTATCAGAAGATCCTAATGATCTTCAATGGCAATTTAGTCAGGAGTCTGCAGCATATACGGGAACAATTCCTACAGTAGGAATGACGTTAGATCAAGTAGCTGCTCTTCTGACTCCCAGTGATACAACAACAGTAATGCAGTCGTTGAGTGTTTTTCAGAGAAGAATGATTGAAAAAACAAAAACGATCCAATTCAATTTTCAAGTCCCGTATAAAATCAGCGATAATATAAATGGTTTTATTAAAACCGGTGCAAAATTTCATTGGCTTGATAAATCGTATGATCAGGAAAATTGGGGAAAATTTGGGATGGCTTATGGTGGGCTTTGGGAAACTGCTGGTCTCCCTGATTTACTCCACGGTCTGGAAGCAAAATATCCGAATGATTGGAATTTTGACAGGGATTCATTAGTATTTCATGACTATGATAAAATGCCGCTGTTTCGATTTAACCGCGGATATGCTCCACCGTCAAACTTCTTGGATGGCAGATTTAAATTGGGTAAGATGCCTGATCTGACGCTCATGCAGGAGGTAATGGATGTTTATCCCGGAGTTGTTACAAGCAGGAATTGGGCGCATTACTCTATCGGTTCTCTTGGCAGCGATTACGATGGAAAAGAGCAATATCAGGCTGCCTATATTATGACCGAACTTAACATAGGCCCAAATATTACTTTTATTCCCGGTGTGCGGTACGATGCTGATTATACTAAATATCATGGTCAGTCATTCAAAGTTAACAATAGTGCTAACACTGAAGGTCCTCCGTTAGATTTTCAATTAAACGAAAATGAACGAAGTAACTCCTTCTGGCTGCCGCAAATACACTTAAAGGTGCATCCGTTTGAATGGCTCAGATTACACTTTGCTGGAACAGAGACGGTAACAAGACCAGACTTCAGCATGTATGCACCTATCACAACTGTCAATGCATATGGTAATTATATTAAAGCGGCAAACGGTGCGTTGAAAGATTCTCGTTCACGAAATCTTGATATATCAATGTCTGTGTACGAGAATCATTTGGGCCTTGTAACGGTTTCCGGATTCTATAAAAAAATCGATAATTTGATTCTCTATGCAAGTATTAAGAATGTAAGCGGTGATGTTTATCAAGTAATTGACAGTGCACTTAGTATGAATATTAATGCTCCAGCGAAATGGTTTGGTGCTGGTTACGCTCCACAGGTAGATACTTGGATCAATAATCCAGGGGCAGCTCAGTATCGAGGAGTCGAACTTGATTGGCAGACCAACTTCTGGTATCTTCCATCTGTATTTAAAGGGTTGGTTTTCAGCCTTAATTGGACATACATCACGTCTCAAATCGAATTGAACCAATGGAGAGTTCTTGAAACTCGAGTCTATGATTTTCTTAATGATGGATGGATCATTAGCCATCAAATTTTGCATTCCACTGTGAGAAGTCGAATGCCAGGTCAACCCGCTCACCTGTTTAACACAACGTTAGGATACGATTATAAAGGATTTTCTGTTCGTGTTTCGTACCTCTATCAATCAGATAAATTTACGAATTTGGGTGACACACCAGTCCTGGATGGCTTTACGGGTAGTTATAATCGATGGGATCTGGCACTTCAACAGAAAATTACGAGTAACATGCAGCTATTTATCAATGCTAATAATTTAACGAACACTCATGATGAGTCTCTGTTGGGTTATCGTGAGAACAATCCGACGTCACTCCAATATTACGGGCAAAGCATAGATGCTGGAATACGAGTTACTTTTTAAATCAATATTGAAGTTGTTGTACTTTAATTCATCATATTTCACCACAAACAAATAGGAGTCAGGTATGAAGAACAATTTTTACCTTGCATTCTTTGTGTTTCTTCTAGCGGCATTGCTTTGGCCATGCCAACTAGTTCAAGCGCAAACACAACTAGTGTCCGATACGACCAATAGGATATCGGGCGATACGATGTGGGTAGCTTGGCAAAAAACAGGAGTATATCCTACCATTAGGACAAATGCCCTTTATAAAGCAATTCTGGGTGATACAGTTGCTGGCGGTGGTCGGGTAAACGCGAATCGTATTTATGGTTTGAAAAATGGTGGTTTTTACTGGGAATCTGAAGACATAAGTTTTGCAGACTATACAGTACGTCTTGTCGGCGGATCATTTGCGGATGCAAATCAACCCAGCGGCAACACGCGTCCACCTATGCTTCAAATGACGGATGTAAAAGATGATGGTACGGCGGGCGCGGCGCATCTCATTACGGCTAATAATAGTCTGACTTTAAAGAACCTGTTTATTACAGGTTGCACAAGTGGAAATGGTGTGCAAACTGCATATCAGCCTATTACTTTCCCGGCCAGCAATAAAACATTTATTATTGACAATTGTGTATTTCAGCGGAGCAATTTCGCACTGGTAGTTATAACAGGTATAGGCAATACTGTTTCAGTGACTAACTGCAAATTCCGAAATCTGATTGAATCTCCACCAACACAGCAATGGACTGGTCGTGGTGTTTCAATTTGGGCTGATCAACAATCTGTGATCATGGAAAATAATACATTCTTCAATCTTGGTTTTGCAACATTCCAAATGGAAGGCGGTTCTGCTTTATACTTACGATACAATCATAACACGATCGTCAACAACGGCCGATGCATCATGTCCGGTTCAGGCGATTGGTGGCAGAATGCGTACTTCACCAATAACTTGATCATCAACGGGTATTGGGAAGGTGAGGGATATAACGATATGCATGGCTCTGGTCGTGATCCGAGAAACACCTCTGACGGATTGTTCCACATTGCTACGTTGCCTTCTTCTTATGGTACAATGCAATCCCGCCGTGTTGTTATCGCAAAGAATTCAGCGTATCTAGATCCAAGGATCACTGCAAAGTATCATAGTGGTACCGCAGGCCCAGATACTATCACACGTGCCTGGTTCATAGATCCTGCATCAAAGCTTGATTTTGCTATTCCCTATTTAGTGAGTAGCGGGAATGGTCATGTCTATGTGGCAGATACGAACTGGTTAACCGCTATGCCGGCAGGTATGGCTGATTATCTTGGAGATGTTACTTGGCTACAACCGCAGAATCCTACAATTTCCAAAGCAAGTATGATAGACTCGATGTATGCATTCATTACACAAGTGCGTAATGGCGGAGCCATCTACACAGTATTCTTCTATAAACCTGCTGTAAACAATTCAGATAGGACTTGGCCGTTGCCAGAAAACTTCTCCTATACTGATGCCAATCTTATGAAAGCTGGAACTGATGGTTTGCCACTTGGCGACTTGAACTGGTTCCCAACACAAAAAGCGACATTCTTGGCGAGTCAAACCAGTTTTGTGAAGGCAATCGAAGCTCTCGCTGGTCAAGTAGTCATTGATTCGGTCAAAAGCATGATCGAAGCAGAGAATGGCCACATAAGCGGTACTTCTGCTATAAAATCCAATCAAGGGTTTATTTATTGGACCTATGCAAATGTTGGCACCCTAACGTGGACATTTAATGTCCCTGCTACTAGTGTAGGACAAGCCCAAGCAAAATGGTACATTAATATGGGTGGCACTACTGGATCAATTGGAATGGATTTCCAGGTTAATGGCAACCGAATCGGTGATATAAATACATATGGTTGGGGTGGTGATCCAATTAGTGATGGTGCCAACTCAGCAGCTAATGGCAATATTCAATGGACCAAAGGTGTCTCGAGCACTGGCTGGCAATGGATGACTATGAATCCAACGAACACGGTTTGGGCTGCAACAAATACAGTGGCCTTCGATTTAAAAGCCGGAACAAATACAATCGGTGTGTTTGCTAGCGGTGGATGGAATAGTCTACAGATTGCTGAAGTTGACCTGGCCAGATATAATGTAGCCGGTACTGATACAATAAAATTAATGGGTGCAACTGCTGTATCGACAAATGCTACCGCTTCTGCTATAGGTATTACCTGGGTCGCATCAAACTTCCAATACGTATCTTTGGGTACTGGAGGGAAAGATACTGTTACAACTACAGTAGCTATCAGTGGAACATATAAGCTTCGAATATTTGGACAGAATCTTACAACCGCAAATGCACCAATAGCAATAACAGAAGGTGGAACAGCTCTTGCGACTGCAAATCTGCCGTTCAAATATCAAACTGGTAGTACTACAAAGTTAGATTCTACGGGTAATGATGTTGTATCACCGACCTTTACGTTAGCCGCGGGTGTACATAAGTTTGTACTGAGCGGCGCTGGCGTGAATATTGACTATATCCAGTTAATCAAACAGGATATTCAAACTGGTGTTAGCAAAGATGGACTGGTCCCGGGTGTTTATGCCCTAGAACAGAACTATCCGAATCCGTTTAACCCAGCAACAACAATCAACTTCTCATTGGCAAAACCATCCAATGTGAAGCTGATGATCTATAACATTCTGGGTCAACAGGTTCGTACATTAGTTGACACTCGTATGAATGCAGGACAGCAATCTGTAACATTTGATGCAAGCAGACTCGCCTCTGGTGTATATTTCTATCGCCTAGAAGCCGGAGACTTCAGTTCAGTGAAGAAGATGTTGCTTCTCAAATAAGCAGTACGCTCTAGCATAATAGTCGTTTTTTCTGAGTGGCCGGCAAGTATCTGTAAACACTTGTCGGCCATTTTTGTTCATTCAATTATAGATTTGATTTACATCACAAGGTACGGGGTACATTATGAGTCGGCATACATTCTTAGTACTAGGCGCGGGATTATTTCTGCTCTCTCTCACTGCATTCACACAGCCCAAACAACGAATTGCATTTAACAATCAGCAATTATTTTTGAACGGAGCAAATCTTGCATGGGTCAACTTTGGTTCAGATCTTGGGCCAGGGAGTACAGATTTTAATCGGTTTGCAGATATTTTACTTCAGGTTCACAATCACGGCGGAAATGTGGTACGATGGTGGCTGCATACGAATGGTATCAATACACCGCAATTCAGCAGTGATTCTGGATTTGTGACCGGACCTGGTTCAGTCTGTATCGCGGATATAAAAAAAGTGCTCGACCTTGCATGGGAGCGGGGCGTCGGTGTCAACTTATGTCTTTGGTCGTTTGATATGTTGAATACATCAAATGGCGCGACAGTACTCAATCGAAATACTTTATTATTAAATGATACAAATTATACCCGGAGATATATTAATAATTGTCTTATTCCTATGGTTGATTCTCTCAAACATCATCCTGCTATTATTGACTGGGAAATTTTTAATGAGCCGGAAGGAATGGCTATTGAGTTTGGTTTCGGTGCGCAACAACTTGTACCTATGTCGAGTATTCAGAAGTTTATTAATCTCTGTGCGGGGGCTATTCATCGTGAAGATCCAACAGCTCTGGTAACGAGCGGTTCATGGAGTTTCTACGCTCTGTCCGATAATCAACTTGCTAAGGCGAGTACAGAACTCTCAAATCTCACGAATGCTGAAAAACAACAAATAGGCGCTTTTTATCAACACAAATATGGCTCGACTCTCAGTTCTGATGAAATTGTACTTCGTTTGCAGAAAATTGCCAGTGGACCTCATCAAAATTATTATCGCGATGACCGTCTCATTGCAGCAGGCGGTGATTTAAAAGGAACACTCGATTTTTATTCTGTACATTACTATGCAACTTCAACACCATTGTCAACATCTCCATTTCATCATCTAGCACTCTCGTGGGGACTGAGTAAACCTATCGTTGTAGCAGAATTTGCCATGGAATCTGGCCATGGCAATCCACCAGACATTGCACAATCAGCGTTATATGATACGCTCTATCATCTTGGATACGCAGGAGCACTTGCGTGGTCATGGACAGACGTGCAGATTTCCAGTCAGGCACACATGCTTTCAGGTGTGCAATCGATGTGGGATAACCATCGATCAGATGTCGCTCTGAATGCTATTACATTTGACTGGCCATCGATTACCATTACAAATCCTCTGACAAATGCAAGTTATCCAGATAGTACAAGTTTAACATTTAATGTAACAGTTTCGGATACAATGCCAATTTCTTCAGTTACTTTCTATGCCGATACAACGAAAATCGGACTCGTGACGACCTCATACTCTACTTCACATGATACATCGTTTTATACTTTTACATGGAATACTATTCCACCGGGAAGTTATTCTGTGACGGCTGTCGCGACGAACAGCGGTGGTCATCAGCAAGTATCAAACACGGTCTTACTTTCAATCGGTAAAATGCCAATGATGAGACTTGAAGCAGAAAAAGCCGCGCTCCAAGGTCCGGGAATGAAGACAATAAGCGATCCAACTGTAAGCAACGGTGCATACGTTGATATTGGAAACCTGAACGGAACCTGCGATACTACATCGAAAATTACATGGTACTTCACCAGTTTAGCGTCAACCGGCACATATAACATTGCTTTTGGATATAAACTAAATTATGCTTCGCCTAAATCGCAATATATTAACGTTAATGGAGTTCGTATTGGAATATTAGATTTTACCGCTGCATCTACAACAACATGGTACGAAGCAACAACGAATGTTCCTCTGGTGCAGGGAAGCAATAATATTCAAATACAAATGTATTGGGGATGGATGTCTATAGATTACTTGGCAGTACCTAGAATCGTGTTGACCTCGGTTGCAGACCAGGCGATTATTCCTGCATCATTCACGCTCGAACAAAATTATCCCAATCCATTTAACCCATCCACAACAATCAACTTCTCAATGCCTAAAGCATCCAACGTCAAGTTGACTGTCTTTAATCTGCTGGGGCAAAAAGTAGCGACGCTCGCAGACAAGTATATGGAAGCTGGAGTGTATACACTCAAGTTCGATGGTGCTCAATTAGCTTCCGGCGTTTATTTCTATCGACTGGAAGCGGGGAAATTTATTTCTGAAAAGAAAATGGTGCTGTTGCGGTAAATGAAAAATCAGCTCCTATGAAAAGAAAGTGAGAATCATCACCAATGGAACATAGTAGAAAAAAAATGGCGGAAGCTCCTCTCGTATTTTGGAAAACGATTATGGTCATAGGTGTAGGATTATTCCTGATCTCGCACACGATGTTCTCACAACCCAAACGGATTACATATAACAATCAGCAATTATTCCTCAGCGGGGCAAATCTTGCCTGGGTGAACTTTGGGGCGGATCTTGGCCCGGGCACCGTAAATTTTAATCAGTTTGCAAATATTTTTCAACAGGTGCATGATCATGGCGGGAATGCTGTCCGCTGGTGGCTGCATACGAATGGAGTGAACACGCCGCAGTTTAGCAGTGACTCAGGGTTTGTGATCGGGCCCGGCCCGGTCTGTATCTCAGATATCAAAAAAGTACTCGACCTTGCGTGGGCACAAAAAATCGGCATCAATCTCTGCCTGTGGTCATTCGACATGTTGCAGTCTTCGAATTCGACAACCGTCATCAACCGTAATCTTTTACTGTTGAATGATACCAATTATACCCGTCGCTATATTAACAAATGTCTTATTCCCATGATCGATTCTTTGAAACATCATCCCGCTATTATTGATTGGGAAATTTTCAATGAACCGGAGGGTATGAGTAATGAATTTGGTTGGACGACTACAAAAGTACCGATGTCCTCTATCCAACGATTTATAAATCTATGCGCTGGAGCAATTCATCGGGAAGATCCAACAGCTTTGGTAACGAATGGCGCATGGAGTTTCTATGCCCTTACTGATAACGTTCTTGCGAAGACTGCTTCCGGACTCTCAAAACTGTCGAGTGCAGAAAGGATGCGGATAGGTACCGACTTGAAGCTTAAATACAGATCATCTCTCACTCCCGAAGAGATAATAACTCATTTTGAAAAAATTGCGGAGAACGATGCGTTGCATCAAAATTATTACTATGATGCCCGGTTAATCGGTGCTGGTGGCGATTCCAAAGGAGTACTTGATTTTTATTCCGTTCATTATTATTCGACCTCAACACCCATTTCAACATCACCATTTAACGCTTTTGCTGTTCAGTGGGGATTGAGTAAACCCATTGTTGTTGCTGAGTATGGCATGGAATCCGGTCATGGGAATCCGCCGAACATTGATCAATCAGTATTGTATGATACGCTCTATCATCTGGGCTATGCGGGGTCGCTGGCGTGGTCATGGACAGATGTGCAGATTTCCAGTCAGGCGCATATGCTTGCAGGCATGCAGTCGATGTGGGATAATCACCAATCTGATGTTGCCATAATCATTCAATCAGGCACAATTACATCGTTCACTGCAACTCCGGCGGTGATAGAAAAGGGACAATCCAGTGTGCTTTCATGGTCGACTACTTCAGGTTCGGCGGTTACCCTCAATGGTAAATCTGTTAATAGTACTGATACGTTAACAGTTACACCAGATACGACAACTATTTATAATCTCGTTGCGCGCGGTGTTGTTGTGAATTCTGTTTTAGATACGGTGAAAGTTCTGCTTCCCGGTAATATTATTTCTTTTACTGCAAGTTCCACGAATATTTCAGTGGGAGATTCCAGTTTACTTTCATGGCGTACTGTTTCAGGATCCTCAGTGACTTTGAATGGTGTCACTGTGTCACAGAGCGGTTCAAAAATAGTTAAACCGGTGACCGATAGCACCTTCAAACTGATTGCGAGTGGACAAGCTTCTGACACTAGTTTGATAACGATCCATGTCTTAAATCAGCTTTCAATCAATCGAGCGTTGAAACGGCCTGTAGTCGCTTCTTCAGGTGAAATAATTAATGGCGCTGCAACAAGTGCAGCAAATCCAGCATTAGCAGTAGACGGGGATCCCGGAACCCGTTGGAGCAGTGCGTGGGCCGACAATCAATGGATTTATATCGACCTCGGTCAAAAGTTTAGTATTCGGCGCGTTGTATTAGCTTGGGAAACAGCGTACGGTAAGGTTTACAGGATTGAAGTCTCTGATGATACGCTCACCTGGACTCAGATATTTTTTAATAGCAATAGTCCCGGTGGCACAGAGGATCTGTCAAATCTAACAGGAGCTGGCAGGTACGTTCGCATGTATGGAATGGCCAGAGCAACACAATGGGGTTTCTCTCTTTGGGAATTCGAGGTGTACGGTTTACCATTTGTAACAGGAATTACTGACGAGCAAGCTCAATTTCCGGCTACCTACAACTTAGGACAGAATTATCCTAATCCTTTTAATCCATCCACAACGATCAGTTTCTCACTGCCCAAAGCATCCAACGTCAAGTTGACTATCTTTAATGTGTTGGGGCAAAAAGTAGCAGCACTTGCAGATAAGTTTATGGAAGCCGGAGTGTATAATATCAAATTCGATGCTGCTCATTTTTCTTCAGGTGTTTATTTCTATCGTCTTGAAGCGGGAAAATATATTTCTCAAAAGAAAATGCTGCTATTGCG
>Ga0182017_10001907_pt1 | contig 16036 bp, 11 predicted proteins | sample 712E3DmetaG_FD_120492 | JGI IMG/M metagenome (GOLD analysis project Ga0182017, IMG submission 120492) | Permafrost microbial communities from Stordalen Mire, Sweden - 712E3D metaG | ecosystem: Environmental > Terrestrial > Soil > Wetlands > Permafrost | place: Sweden: Stordalen | collected... | reverse complement strand
GAAAGGGAAACCGTTTTTTTTTCACGATCATATAGAAAGACTTGAGTCGAGCGTCGCTTTACAGAAAAAGAAAATGCTTGCCGGAATCGATACTCTGAGACAGGATGTACTTGCTCTGGTAAAATCAGAAAAACGGAAAGATACAAACCTCAAAATAGTTTTCAATTATAACAGGTCTGAAAGTTACCTTTTGTATTTTATTGAACCGGTTTACCCGTCTGCGGAACAATATCGAAAAGGTGTCAGTGGATCGCTTTTTTTTGCGGAAAGGAAAGATCCTGAATCAAAAGTAATAAACCACCGGCTGCGTTCTGAAATATACCATAAGCTGATTCTTGAAGGTACCTACGAAGCACTTCTCGTAAATAAAAACAACTGTATAACTGAGGGTAGCCGTTCAAATATTTTTTTTATTAAGAACGAGAATCTCATTACTGCCCCTGATGAAGCTGTACTTAGCGGTATTACAAGGAAATATATTCTTGAAATTTGTAAAGAAAATGGAATAAATGTAATATTTACATCTATTAAAGCTGCCAGAATATCAGATTATGACAGTGCTTTTATGACTGGAACTTCACCTGTAGTTCTGCCGTTCTATTCCGTTGACAAAGTGAAATTCAGGGTAGATCACCCGCTAATTGTACAGTTACGAAATATGTATCTTATCAGAGCAGAGGAAAGCATTCGCCAGTTTAATAATCACTAATTGAACATCTTTGTTCTTGAATCATTGTGCCTTAGTGGTAAAAAATCCTATCTTTGAGATATATAAAACCAAATTAAAATTTATGGCAAGCATCAGACAACTTAAAAAAGATATTGATAATCAGGTATTTGAAATTGTATCAGATTGTTTTACTCTTTCAGAGCTTCATCCTGAAAATAAATCAGATGAAATCGGATCTATTATTGAAGAAGCTGTAAGCCTGAGAAATGACCTTATCGCCCGAGTCAATAACCCTGAGGGAAAAGATAATCCCAAAATTGTCAGAAAATATTACCAGACTATTGAGAGCGATCTTGATTCCGGAGTTGATAAACTGTGTAAACAGCTAAGTGCATTATCCTCTAAAAAGAAGAAGTAAAGTACTTATAGATTTCCTTCCCACATACATTGCATCTACCACGGCTTATATTCAGATGCTGAATATGGTAGCCAGATCTTTTTGTCACTATGGTTCCACATTCAGGACATTTTGTATCCTGTCCGGTTTCCGACATCGTATTCCCCAGATAGACATACCTAAGATACTTTGAAGCTATTTCGTAGTGTTTTAGCAATGTATCCTGAGGAGTTGTCGGATCATCTCTTTTGAACATAGGAAAATACCGGCTAAGGTGAAATGGAACTTCACTTCCGAGCTCAGAAGCGATCCATCTGACCTGATCTTCCATTTCTGACTCATCATCATTCTGCCCGGTTATGATAAGTGTTGTAATCTCAAGATGCTTACCTGCTTTTATAATCTGCTTAAGCGTATTTTTAACAGGTTCGAGGGAAGCGCCAGTCAATCTTTTGTAGAAATTATTGTTAAATGCCTTAAGATCAATATTAAAGGCATCAATAACTTTCAATAGTTCATTTAAAGGATCAATATTTACATAGCCATTTGTAACGAGAACTGTATAGAAACCATTGTTCTTTACCAGCATGGCCGTATCAAGTATGAACTCAAACCAGATTATCGGTTCATTATAAGTAAAAGCCAGACCTATGTTCCGATTTTCAGATGACACATTTTTTACAATTTCATCCGGAGTTGAATCGGCCATAAGGCTTTTCGGGATATTCTGTGAAATGTGATAATTCTGGCAAAAGTCGCATCTCATGTTACAGCCATATGAGCCAATTGAAAGGATGTTATACCCGGGGAAGAAGTGATAAAGAGGTTTCTTCTCAACCGGATCCAGAGAGTAACCTGAAATGACTCCGTAAGTCATCAGTTCAATTTTTTCCCCGGTATTTTTTCGCACACCGCAAATACCGGCTTTTCCTTCGGCGATTTTGCAGAAATGGGGGCAAAGAAGGCATTCTAATTTGTCACCGGCTTTAGTGAAAAGAGTTTTCATTAATATCAAATCAGTTCAGGTAAAATTACGAATTTTATTCTCTGTTTATAAACATAATCGCTTGTCTGTAATTCAGGAAACATTAAATTTGTGATGCACCTGCAGCATTAATATGATTTTCTGTTGAATACTTTTCATTTATAATGCGTAACCAACTTTATAATAAAGCAATTTGATAAAAACCAATAATTTATAACCATGGTCACAAGAAGAGATTTTTTAATGAAGGCCGGAATGGCAGCCGCTGCAACGGCTATATTCCCTTCAATGGGATTAAGACCTGCAAATAAGAAGACAGGTCTGATACTTTACACTGTTCGTCAGGATATGGATAAAGATGTTGACAGTACCCTGAAGGCAGTTGCTGAAATTGGATATAACTGGGTTGAAGCTGCCAATTATTCAGACGGATTATTTTACAAGTTGAAACCTGCAGAATTCCGCAAAAAAGTTGAAGCTCTTGGTATGAAATTCCTGAGCAGCCATAATGGGGGTATGAATAAATCCAATATAGATAAGATAGTCGGTGATGCTTCGGAAGCCGGATTAAAGTATCTTGTTCTTCCTTCACTGCCCGGAGATTGGGGCAAATCGCTCGATGGATACAAACAAGCCGCGGATTTCTTTAACATTGCCGGTGGAAAATGTAAAAAAGCGGGGATGAAATTTGGCTTTCACAATCATACAGTTGAATTCAAACCCATTGATAATCAGATACCCTATGATATTCTGGTGAAAAATACCGATCCGAAAACCGTTATTTTCGAACTCGATATTTGCTGGATTACTGCTGGTGGTCAGAGTGCTGTTGTTTATATAAATAAATATCCGGGAAGATTTGAGCTATGGCACATGAAGGATATGGGAACTGATAAGAAAGATGCTACAATGGGAGAGGGTACTATTGATTTCAAACCTATTTATGCTCTGGCAAAAAAAGCCGGTCTGAAATACTGGTTTGTTGAGCAGGATAACTGCAAAACACATACACCGCTCGAAAGTGCAAAAGTCAGCAGGGACTTTTTACTTAAAAATATTCTTTAATAAATTTTGAGAAACCTGATTCTTAAAATATTAACCTCACCCCCTCAAATCCCCCTCTCCCAGGAGAGAGGGGGAAGGTAACTAATTCATTTTCAAGTCCCTCTCACTTGGGAGAGGGATTTAGGGAGAGGTTGATTCCAGGATAAGGAAACCTCAATAAGGTCATTATTTGAACTAAAGAATGTTAAAATATTTATTTATTTGAATATCGGGTAAACAAGAAATCGAAAACAAATAATTCAACTATGAAAAAACCATTTCATGCATCAAAAATAATAAATGTATTTTTTACATTTATTCTTATATCATTCATATTTACAGCATCTTATGCTGAAATACATCCCAAAGAGAGAAACATTCTTGCCAATGAAGCTAAAGCAATAGATCTTGCAAAATGCCTCATTACCGATAATTCATGGAATAAATATCCTGATTATAAGAACCGTCAGTTCTGGGAAAATGTACCGGCAGATCTTCGTCAGGAATATATCTCAAGAGCAGAAGGCTACCTTAATTATAACTGGCCTGTTGTAAAAGCGACTGATTATCTTGAGTTTATACGTTCAGGAAACCGGAGGCAGGAAGCCTATGCAGCACCCAGCCGGGCACTCAATTCTCTCGTAATGGGTGAACTTATTGAAGGCAAAGGACGTTTTATTGATCAGATTATCAATGCTGTATGGTATTACAGCGAGCAGACATGGTGGGGCTGGTCAGCTCACCTCTACTTTCAGAAAGCTCCGGGTGGTCTGCCCGATGTGAATGAACCAACCGTCGATTTAGGAGTTGGTGAGATATCAAACGACCTTGCATGGACATGGTATCTTTTTAAAGATGAGTTCGATAAGGTTCATCCATTAATATCAAAACGGCTTAAGCAGGAAATAATTAATAAAGCTGTTAAACCCTATGCGGAAAGGACCGACTTCGGTTATATGGGTTTCAAAGGAGGCAGGCCAAATAACTGGAATCCATGGATTAATTATAATATACTCAACTGTTTTCTCCTTCTTGAAGATGATCCTTCAAAAAAACTGGCAGATGTGCAGAAAATAATTAATTCTCTCGATAAGTTTCTCAATGGTTACTCAGACGATGGCGGCTGTGATGAAGGTCCGTCTTACTGGGGTGCCGCCGGAGCTTTATTATATGAAAGTCTGGCTGTCCTAAAGAAAGCAACCGGTGGAAAATTTGATGTTTTTGATAATTCACTTGTTCAGAACATAGGGAAGTATTTCTACAAGGTAAATATTCATGCGCCCTATTTTATTAATTTTGCTGATGCAGATGCTACAACAGGTGGTGATTCGTACTCTGTGTATCAATATGGGAAAGCAATAGGTGATGACAGGATGCAACAGTTTGGAGCATATCTGGCTAAATTAAACAGATGGGGAGAGCGCACCATGTCGGGAAAAATTGGAGATCAGATCAAAGAATTAAGTTCACTGGATGAGATTAAAAACGCAGTCGCCAAAGAAGCCCTGGTTTCAGATTTCTGGCTGCCTGAAACTGAGGTGGCGGGCGGCAGAGATAAGGCAGATAGCTATTTAGGGTTCTTCTTTGGGGCAAAAGGAGGATTCAATGCGGAAAGTCATAATCATAACGATGTCGGTTCATGTGTTATGTATTTTGACGGAAAGCCCTGCCTAATTGATTTAGGAAGGGAAGAGTACACTGCTAAAACATTCAGCAGCAGAAGATATGAAATCTGGACTATGCAGTCGGGTTATCATAATCTGCCCGTTATCAATGGAATTGAGCAGAAAGACGGTGAAAAATTTAAAGCGAAAAATTCGAACTTTTCTGCAGATTCAAAAACCGTTAAATTTTCTGCCGATATTGCCGGAGCATATCCTGAAACCGCCTCGGTTAAAAGCTGGCTCAGAAGTTACACACTTATTCGTGGAAAAAGTTTTACAATTGCCGATAAATACGAACTTATCAAAAAAACAGATGCCAAAACAACTTCAAATCTGATGACCTATTGCAAAGTTTCAGAAGTATCTTCTGGCCTTCTGAAGTTCAGTGGTGACGGGTTTACTCTGATTATGAAATATAATCCGAAAGTTGTAAAACCGGTTATAGAGTTCAAAGAGATAACTGATAGTGCTTTAAAACGTTACTGGCCCAATGGGGTTACTAGAATTTTGCTTGAATTTATCAATCCTTCGCTTAAAGGGGAACAGGAAATCACTTTTACGGTTGCTAAATAATCTAATAAGATACAGATCATGAGATTAAAAAATTTATTTTTATTTGGAAGTACAGTTTTTGTTCTGCTTCTGACATTATCCTTTCAGACTGGCTCTACCCAGACAGTTGAAGGCTGGCAGGCATCTAAGGAGACAGTTGAAAAACTCTCTGCAAGCAGGTCTGGATTTAATTATTACGAAGAAAAGGTTCCTTCTTATACCTTGCCTGATGTTTTTACCGAAAAAAACGGTAAAATAGTCACTACTAAAGAGGAGTGGATGAAGATTCGCCGACCTGAGCTTCTGGAATTATTCCGGACGAATGTCTATGGAAGAGTTCCTGCGACTCCTTACCATCTGGACTATAAAGTGATAAATGAAGATCAGAAAGCATTAAACGGAGCTGCAACAATGAAACAGGTAGATATAGCCATCATATCGGGTGGAAAATCCCTGGTAATTCACCTTACTCTTTTTGTACCTAATAATATTCCAAAACCTGTTCCAGCCTTCCTGCTAATTAATCTGGGATCAAAAAATATTGATCCGATGAGGAAGGAAAAGGGTGAATCATGGCCTGTTGATGAGATCATTGCCAGAGGTTATGCTGCCGCTGCCTTTAACAATGCTGATCTTGATCCTGATAATTTTGATAATTTTAAAAATGGAATACATGGTATTCTGGATAATAGCATCAGACCTGATGATGCATGGGGTACTCTGGCAGCCTGGGCCTGGGGTGCAAGTCGTTGCATGGATTACCTGGTTTCTGATAAAGACGTCGCTAAGGATAAGGTGGCTGTTGTCGGGCACTCAAGAGGAGGGAAGACTGCTTTATGGGCAGGCGCTGAAGATCAGCGATTTGCAATGGTAGTGGGGAATGAGTCTGGCGCCGGAGGAGCTGCTATTGCAAGAAGAAGGTTAGGTGAGACTGTTGCAAGGCTCAATACATCATTCCCTCATTGGTTCTGTGCCAATTATAAGAAATACAGCGATAAAGAGGATGCTCTGCCTGTCGATACACATGAGCTTCTTGCCCTCATTGCTCCAAGAGCGTTATACCTTGATTGTGCCAGCGATGACCTCTGGGGTGATCCTAAAGGCTGCTACCTGGCGCTTTATAACTCGCTTCCGGTATTCAGGCTCTTTGGAATAAATTCGGAGCTGCCTGAAGGAGTCCCTCCATTGGATAAACAAATTATTAGCGGTAAAGTCGCATTTCATATTCGCGCCGGTGAGCATAATTTAAAGTTGCAGGACTGGAATTTTTTTATGGATTTCGCAGATAAGGTTTTGAAATAGTCAGATATCGAATTTGACATCTAAGTCATTGATTTTCTTCGTTTGCCCCATACCCTAAAGGGAGCGAAGAAAATCAATTTCCCCCTTTAGTGGAGGGGCAGAAAATTGATTTTCGAGCGATAAATAAATATATTAAACATGCCTGATAAGACGCAAATTATTTTAATCCCTAAGGACCAAATGAAATCAGAGTTTTTCAGGATTCTGAAGAATCTTGGTTTTAAAGATGATAAGGCAGAAAAATGTGCTGAGATATTTACGTTAAATAGTCTTGAAGGAGTTTATTCTCATGGAGTTAATAGATTCCCGAGATTTGTAAAAAATACTAAAGATGGTTATGTGATACCTGATGCTATTCCAACTTTGGTTCATCGTACCGGTTCGCTGGAACAGTGGAATGGTAATCTTGGTCCGGGACCATTGAATGCATCTTTTGCGACAGACAGATCAATTGAACTGGCGCAGGAAAACGGAATAGGTTTGGTTGCCATGGCAAATACCAACCATTGGATGCGCGCCGGAACATATGGCTGGCAGGCTGCAAGAAAAGGATTTGTATTTATCTGTTGGACAAATACATGCCAGAATATGCCTGCTTGGGGAGCAAAAGATCCAAGGCTTGGAAATAATCCATTTGTAATCGCTGTCCCATATCAAAATGATGCAATTGTACTGGATTTTGCAATGTCGCAGTTTTCTTATGGGAAAATGGAAACATTCAGTAATGAAGGTAAGAAGCTTCCATATCCGGGCGGGTTTAATAAGCATGGTGAATTAACTACAGATCCCGGAGAGATACTTGAAACATGGCGTCCTGTTCCTGTTGGATATTGGAAAGGAGCAGGTTTATCGTTAATGCTTGATATAATGGCGACAATCCTTTCAGGAGGCATTTCTACACATCAGGTTATCAGCTGCACTTCTGAATATGGTGTTTCTCAGGTTTTTATAGCAGTTAATATAATAAGTTTGCCGAATTTTCCAGCAATCGACAATTCAATTCATCAGATTATTGAAAATCTTCAAAATTCAATTCCTGAAAACGAAAACACAAGGATACGGTATCCGGGAGAATCAGTGTTGAAAATAAGGAACGAAAACCTTGAAAATGGCATCCCGGTGGACAGGAAAATATGGGAAAGTATATTGGCACTATAGAATACCTAGGAATTATATTAAACCATTGTAGCTATATTTCTTCATTCTTAATTTCAAGTATTACGTTATTTCTGTCAGCAAATTTAACAATTGCAGTTTTTATCAGTTCAACTTTATCAGGATCGCTGATTCCGAACCTTAACAATATCTTCTTACCATTACTACAGAAGAAATGAACTTTAAGAGGAAATAATTCAATCTTTTCCATGTTATCAGCAGGAAGATCGACTGCCAGCAGAATCGAATTCTTCTTTAATTTAATATTATTGACTGTTATCTCGATAAACTTAACTGCCCGACCAAACCCGGAATATATCTGAATAAGACCGAAGCAAAGAAGAAAAGAAATTGTAATCCATTGTATGCCGTAAACTTTAGCAGCTCTCAAATTATATATCACCCAGAACAAAGCAATTCCACAACATAATAGGCCGAGAATAATCCTGAATATTTTAGTCAGCATATTATCATCCCTGATTTCCAAAGAGAAATATTCTTTTTCCATAGTACTGTTTCCGGCAATTTATCCTTTTTCCTGAATTCTTGCAATAGTCAATATAATTGTCTGAATAATTCATTTTACATGAAGAAAAATATATATTTTTATGAGCCAATAGAATTTGATTGATTTTCAAACGATTTAGAATGTTTGTTCGTTATTGACTATACTAAGATACAATATATTTCAACATTTTTAATAAAAAACTATGAGAAAACCATTGATTATCAGCTTGATGTTGTTTGTTTATGCTATCAGTTCAGCTCAGACACAGACACAGACACAGACACAGAATCAACAGGTAACTAAACCTCCTTTGGCCCGGCTTGGAGATCAGAACAAGATGACACCATGGATGACAGAGATTTGGGATCCTGAAATTAAAATCATACAACCAGGAGCTAAAGACTCTGATCCACCATCTGATGCGATTGTATTATTCAATGGAACAGATATTAATTCAGAATGGGAAGATACTCAGGGAAACCCTTCAAAGTGGATTATTAAGGACGGAGCCCTGATAAGTGTCAGAGGAGCTGGTATGATCAAAACTAAACGTAAATTCTCCAATTTTCAGTTGCATATTGAATGGAAAACACCATCTGAAGTGACCGGAGAAAGCCAGGGCAGGGGCAATAGCGGTGTGTTCTTACAGGGATTATATGAAGTTCAGGTACTTGATAGTTATAATAACCGTACATATCGTGACGGGCAGGCCGGAAGTCTTTATAAACAGAGAGCTCCCTTGGTGAATGACTGCAGGAAACCAGGTGAATGGCAATCTTATGATATTATTTATACTGCTCCGACGTTTAATAATGATACAACGACCTACTTTACACCACCAAGAGTTACTGTTCTTCAGAATGGAGTTCTGATCCAGAATAATTTTAGTCTCAGAGGGCCAACTGAATATATCGGTATGCCTGAGTACTTTATTAAGAAACATGGAGCTGAATCACTACAACTTCAGGATCATGGGAATCCTGTTGCATTCAGAAATATATGGATAAGAGAATTATAGTCTATTTAATTACTGATTCCCAATTCAATCAGTTGAATCTGGTATTTTTTATATCTTACTTACGTTCAAAATTATTAATTTTAAAGATCAAAGATAAAATTTAAACTACTGACCATGAAAGAGAATTCTAAGAAAATTACGCGCCGTGGATTTATTGGAACTACGGGTACAATTGCTGCCGGATTGACTATTCTTCCAAGTTCTGTCATCAGCGGTCTGGGTAAAAGGGCTCCAAGCGACAAGCTCAATATAGCTGTTGTTGGTATTGGTGGAATGGGGAATACAAACCTGAAAAATGTTAAGGAAACAGAAAATATTGTTGCTCTTTGCGATGTTGACTGGGGCTATGCTGCAAAAGTATTTGCTGCTAATCCGAATGCCAAAGCATATTGGGATTGGAGGAAGATGTACGATGAAATGGGAAAGTCTATTGACGCAGTTATAGTTGCAACTGCTGACCATTCTCATTGTGTTGCAGCATCGAATGCTATCGCACTTGGGAAGCACACCTATGTGCAAAAGCCTCTTACTCACTCAGTTTACGAATCACGGCTCCTGACAAAGCTGGCCGCCAAGTACAAAGTGGCCACACAGATGGGGAACCAGGGGGCCTCAGGTGAAGGAGTTAACCTTACTATAGAATGGTTACAGAATGGTGAAATAGGTGAAGTGAAAAAAGTTGAAGCTTTTACTGACCGTCCGATATGGCCACAAGGGCAAAACGTCCCTAAAGGCGAATGGGTTCCTGATACACTTAACTGGGATCTGTTTATTGGCCCGACACGGATGCGTCCATATAATAGTATATACACTCCGTGGAACTGGAGGGGCTGGTGGGATTTCGGTACAGGAGCTCTTGGCGATATGGCATGTCATATTATGCATCCGATTTTTAAAGGTTTGAAACTGAAATATCCGGTCCGGGCACAGGGAAGCTCAACTCTTCTATTAACTGACTGCGCTCCTAATGCTCAAATGGTTACTCTTACATATCCGGAAAGAGTAGTTCCGAAAGGTTCAAAAATCAAATATCCAGAGGTTCAGGTTATATGGTACGATGGAGGTCTTCAACCTCCTAAACCTCTTGGCTGGCCTGCCGGAAAAGATATGAATAATAATGGGGGAGGAGTAATATTCCATGGATCAAAAGACACCCTTATTTGTGGTTGTTATGGAAGAGATCCCTGGCTCTTATCCGGAAGAGTACCTGTTGCTCCGAAAACTGAACGAAGAGTAGAAGGCAACAAACATGAATTGGACTGGGTACGCGCATGCAAGGAAAGTCCTGAAAGCAGAGTTCCTTCAAAATCGGACTTCTCAGAAGCCGGACCATTTAATGAAATGGTTGTAATGGGTGTCCTTGCTGTAAGATTACAGGGTCTGAATAAAGAACTCGAATGGAACGGAGAAAAAATGGAATTCACAAATATCGGTGATAATGACGCAGTCAGACTAACCATTTCTGATAATTTCACAATAATAGATGGCGATCCTAAATTCGACAGACCAAATAAACAGCTGAATGCAAAACAGTTTGCATCTGAAATGGTTAAGCATACCTATCGCAAAGGTTTCACCTTACCGGATATGCCAGCATAATTCTATAAGGTGATTTATGTCAGAAACTTTAACCTTTAAACTTAGATTATGAAGCTAATAAACATTTTAATATCGTGTGTTATTGTAATCAGCCTTGTGTCTTCCTGCGGGTCAGGCGGCAACATAAAGAAAAATGGGTCGAAAGATGAAGGCTGGACAACAATTTTTGACGGTAAAACGACAACCGGTTGGCGCGGATATAACAAACCGGCTTTCCCTGATAAAGGCTGGGAAGTTGTTGATGGCACGTTGCACTGTATTGAATCAGGTACAGGTGAAGCAGGTCTTGGTGGTGATGTAATTTATGACAAGAAGCTGAGCAATTATGAGCTTTCTCTGGAATGGAAGATTGGAACCGGAGGAAACAGCGGCATCTTCATAATGGCGCAGGAAATTCCTGATGAACCAATATGGAAATCCGCACCTGAATTTCAATTGCTTGATAATGAAAAACATCCTGATGCAAAACTTGGTGTCGATGGTAATCGTATGGCGTCTTCACTATACGATCTTATACCTGCTAAACCTCAGAACACAAAGCCTGCCGGAGAATGGAACCAGGCAGGAATATTATGTTACCAGGGTACGGTTGTTTTCAAATCAAATGGTGCTAATGTTGTTGAATTTCATCTTTGGACAGAAGACTGGAAAAAGATGATTGCCAATTCAAAATTTAAAGACTACACCTGGTTCCTTAATACAGCAAAAGAAGGTTATATAGGACTTCAGGATCATGGCAGTGATTGCTGGTTTAGGAATATTAAATTGAAGTTGTTGTAGGAATACTCAGAATGAAAATAAAAGAGGCTGGATCAAATGATTCAGCTTTTTTTTACAAGATGGTGCAGTTTTGGACTGTCCAATTCATGTCTATGCCTGAACACTTCCTCCCAGCCCTATCTGCTCCGCCACTTCTCTCATACCCATTATACAATCCGTTATAAGATCATCAAGATTTACTCCCAGCATTTCAGCCCCCTTTTCAATCACTTCCCTGTTGACACCTGCCGCAAACTTCTTATCATTCCACTTCTTCTTAACTGATCTTACTTCCATGTCCAAAACACTTTTTGTAGGTCGGACCAGTGCGCTTGTTGTCACCAGTCCGGTGAGTTCGTCAATTGCATAGATAGTCTTTTCAAGATGTGTATGAGGTTCAACATCAGAGGCTAATCCCCATCCATGGCTCAAAACTGCTCTGATATAATCATCCGGCCAGTTGTTCTCTCTGAGAATCTTTTCAGTCATTTTACAATGTTGTTCCGGGTACATTTCGTAATCAAGATCATGGATTAGTCCAATAATTCCCCATTTATCTTCATCCTCTCCGGCTTTTCGAGCCATATATCTCATTACTGCTTCAACTGATAAGGCATGTTTAAGCAGGCTATCACTTATATTATATTTTTTAAACAGCTCAAATGCCTGTTCACGCGAAGGATAAGTATTAGTCATATAAATTTAAAAATAAATGATTTTTTTTCGATATTAATTGGCAATCACGTAAAATGAATTTAAGGGTTTATTCGATTTTAATTATCCTTGCAGCTTTTAATGTCGTTTTACCAGTTATTCTTAAGGTATAGAATCCTGTGGTAAGAACATCAGGGGTAATTGTGAAAGAATTAAGTCCGGGCACCAGGCTGCATTTATTTTCCCATGAAACCTTTCCGGAAAGGTCTATTATCGATACCTTAATATCTTCATTTATTACTGATTCTAACTCGAGTCTGAAAGATTGTCTGAAAGGATTAGGAATTATTTTTGCTTTATTATCAGAGTTCTCAACAGGAGTAAAAATACCAGTACTTACCAGCGAAAGAAGTGTAGTGTCATTATTGAGAAAATTATCGTTGTTATTATATCCGTATACACTAATAATATATGGTCCGCTGCCTGTGAGATCGGCTGATTGGCTGAAGGCTACTACCAAACTGTCGGCTGGATTGATCTTCTTTATAAAATTCTGAGACACTGGTGTATTTGAATTAACCCGGTAAGCAAGATTAAAACTTTTTACCGTATCTGTACCAAGGTTAATTATTTGTGCAGTTATTTGTTCCTGGTTGTAGCTTTTGCCGGGTTGAGGAGTAATAATTTTACCTGTTTTTAGATCTTTATTGCAAAATGCTGTTGCAGGGAATCTTATATTGTCCAGCCAACCACAATCATCTCCTCCAGTATCTGCGTAATCTTTTCTGTAAACCCATTCCATCAGGTTGAATCCTTCCTTAAGAGCATATTTTTTTTCGATCCAACCTTTTTCTCCTGAAATGCTGTCCATCCGAATTCCGTTCAACCAGAAAGAGAGAAAATCATAATTTAATTCTGATGAAACCTTTATATTAAATCTGATTGTGTCTTTTACAGGAATGTTAACTGTCAGCCTCAGTCTGGACTTAATTGAATTAGGTATGACACCAGACCGTGCAGAGAACTGACCATCGGCTGCCTGTCCACTAGTAATAGTCCAAGGGTAAGTAGAGGAATTTACCCATGGAAATACTGTCATCTTCTGATATTCAAAGCTCTCTCTGGTTCTCCCAACCGGGACTGAGAAAGTTTTATTTGCGACATACGAAGCACAATTAAGTATAGAAACAATATCAAAAGAACCTCCATGGGCGAAATCAGATGAAAGTTTAACTGAAACAGGAATAACAACTTGTTTACCAGCTTGAAGCAGACCAGTAGAAACAGATGTATTAAAGATTGTCAATCCTGCAGGTTGATTTAAAATATTCAAAGTACCTGAAATATCGCTGCTTCCTGAATTGCTTATTTTAAACAACAGTTTGAATGTTTCTCCTGGTTCTGCAATATTGTTGCCATTCCCGGTACCGGCATCATCGATGAGGCAATTAAGAATATTGAGCATTGGAGCATGAACGGACAGATCAATCGTATAATTTTTAGTTGTTTTTGAATCTCCAAGAGTAAGATTCATTATGACGGAGCCTTTGTCAGGCACATTATCAGATACTTTTATACCAAAACATGCCGGAATATTAATTTCCGATCTGCCGGTCAGTGTCCCTATCGAAACAGAATCATTAGTTATTGTCACCAGATTTGATGCTGTTGTCAGTTTTGCATAGAGGCCATTTGCCATACCCAGTCCCAGATTTCCGATCTTGAGGTCCATTAAAAGAGATTCTCCATAATCTGCCTGACCATTGTTATTGCCTGAATCATCATTAACAGACACAGCGGTGAGATTTATAAATTCATTGGTTATATTGGCAATATGAATTGTTTTAATAAGCGGAATTCTATTCTGTCCGGTGATGACTATCAGGCATGAATCGTTTGACCGACCTGGAAGGTTGAGAACGACAGAGCCAGAAGGACTTGCATAGGAGGCATCCCACAGAGTATCAAAATGTGAAACCGCTACATAAGCAAAAGGAGGTAACGTCAAAGAAATGGATTTGATGCCATTTGGAAGGGTATCTGGCAATGAAATCGTAAATTTATCCGGCGTCCCGATAAATGGAATCGTACTTGGATCTCCAAGTAATGTATATGTTTCCCAATAGTATTTCTTTAATGTACTTGTACTTCCACTCACAGAAAGGTTACCGGCATAATTTACCTGTCCCATTGACAGGTACCAATCCGATGGCGATTCACCATGTGTGTGAAATAATCTGTCAAGAGCTCCTAGTCCCGTCTCGGCATATTTTGGATCAGCATTTGGCGTTCCAACACCAACCGCCCAGTAATAATCTTCATCCCAGTATGAATTATTAGTACACCCTATATAGCCAACAGCTCCTTTATTGGCAGTTACAATCATTGAATTACCAAACGAACCCGGATTATCATATTCTGCTGTACTGCAGGCATTGCTTATAATAAAAGGGTACTTGTTATTATTTGACAGTCCTGCAACATCAGAGGACTTTAAATAATACGATGGAGGTACAGTGGTATTATTATATATCCAGCCATTTAAATCTCCATGTCCCGTATAATTAATGAATGATACGCCTCTATTAATATATTTTTTTATTGAATCCGGTGTGCCATTGGAGGCAGATTGGGGATAGTAATATGAGTACCCATTTATTTTATTTGTCAGATTAAGGTAATTTGAAACCTCATACTTTACCTGTCCATTCATATAATTTACATAATCAGCATCATTTCCAGCAGTTACAAGGGCCCGGTTATAAAATTTATTTGTATCGGCAAACTGGAATTTCTCATACTGAATTATCTTTCCTATGGCAACCTTAAGTTGATTGGTGTCAGAAACAGGAAGGCGGCCGATGAACATATCCGGAATATAATCCCCATTCCCGTTAAATTCTCCGTAGTACATATCGGAAATATTATTGGTCCCGTTTCCTTCCGATTTTGGAATCTTGCTGATATCTCCGATTAAAAGAAGATATTCCGGGGCAGGGTCAGTTGAAGTGGCTGTACTGTAGATTTTTGTGAGAGTATCCTTTAATTGGGCAAAGGTACTTCCCACCCGTCCTGTTCCTCTGTAAAGGATAGTCAGCTTATAACCCTTCTGGGTCTTCCATCTGAAAAATGGTTCAAGGTTTTTCTTAAAAGCAGGATCAGTGATGATTATCATTTTAACAGGCTGATCGGAGTACCCGTTTATTACATCAGAAGGGCTGGAATTAAGAATACTTCTGTCGAGAGATTGATTGAGAAACTGGGAATTATTTAATGAAGTCGTTGATAAAGAGCCATTTGTCGAAGTAAATATCACTTCAACCTTCATTGAACTTATAACTTCAAGATTATTTGTAAAAGGATCGTACCTGACAGGATAAATCAGAAGTGCGGCTAATTGCCTGTTCCTGACTTTGCCAATTAATTCAACCTTTGCAGTATCTGATTTCGCAAAACCATGTCTTAAATACTCTGTTGTATTAATCAGAAAGTCTGATCGTTGCTTTTGAATTTCCTTTGTAGCGCTTGTCTGTCGGGGATATAGGATACCTTTAAAATTATTAGTAGAAGGATTAATGATCTGCGTATAAACATCCGAAATTTTAATGCTTACCGTACTATTTTCAGGGATAGAGATCAACCGGCTCAGGACAGGCAATTCAGGTTTCCCGGGGTCAGAGGTTGGATTATGACCAGGGATTGATATCTTATAGAATTCTCCGGATGAAT
>Ga0182017_10001905_pt1 | contig 16038 bp, 20 predicted proteins | sample 712E3DmetaG_FD_120492 | JGI IMG/M metagenome (GOLD analysis project Ga0182017, IMG submission 120492) | Permafrost microbial communities from Stordalen Mire, Sweden - 712E3D metaG | ecosystem: Environmental > Terrestrial > Soil > Wetlands > Permafrost | place: Sweden: Stordalen | collected... | reverse complement strand
CACTGATTTTGACGGATGCATGCGCATCGTACAGGAAATCACCGCTGACAATACGATCTATCTTGCCAATTCGATGAATTCTTTGCGGATGGAGGGTCAAAAGACGGTCGGTATCGAAATAGTTCAGCAATTCGATTGGGAAGTACCGGATTGGATTGTCATCCCTGCAGGAAATCTTGGCAATGTCAGTGCATTGGGCAAAGGTCTGCTGATGATGCGCGATCTCGGTCTGATTAAAAAACTTCCCCGCATTGTGTGCGCACAGGCATCGTATGCAAATCCGCTCTATTTAAGCTTTCTGAACGGATATAAAGAATATAAACCTGTCGAGGCAAAAAAGACTCTTGCCTCCGCTATCCAGATTGGTGCACCGGTGAGTTATGAAAGAGCCGTGAAAGTACTGCGGCAATTTGACGGCATTGTTGAGCAGGCAACGGAAGATGAATTGGCAAATGCTTCTGCCCGCGCCGACCGCGCCGGATTGTTCACTTGTCCGCAGACCGGCGTAGCTCTTGCTGCGCTCTCGAAACTGATTGAAAGCGGCGTTATCAAGAAGAAAGATCGCGTTGTTGTTATTTCCACCGCTCACGGCTTGAAATTCTCACAATTCAAGGTGGAATATCATGAGAAAACTCTGTCAGATGTGAATTCACTTTACCCGAATCCGCCGATTCTTCTGCCCGCAGATGTTAATTCAGTTCGGTACGCAATTGACCGTGCTATTGGAAAATAAAAACGTAGGAACGTTCTATGAACCGTCCCGCCTGGAATAAAGGATAGGAACAAAATTTCAATACAATTTGGAGAATGACGATGACCCAACAAGACAAACCGTATACAGTTGAATATTACTATAAAACGAAATGGGGACATGCCGAAGAGTTTATTCGATTGTTTAAGAAGAACCATTATCCGATTCTAAAAAAACAGATAGAATTAGGAAGACTTCTTCAAATCTCAGCAGTCCGCCCACGTCTTCATGCGACTGAAGACGGCCGATGGGACTATAGAGTCACACTCGTTTGGAAGAATATACAGTCTACGGATGATGGCTTTGATGAATCCGAACTGAGCCGGCAGCTTTTTAAAGATCAGGAAACATTTAAAAAGGAAGAACAACGGCGGTTCGAAATCCTGATCGGCCACTGGGATAATCCCATTATGAACGTGGAATTAGATATGTAGACTGACAATATAAAAAGTCGACAGATTAAATCTCTAAGGGCAAATCATCGTTCGTCCATGGGAGTTCACTAAAACTATCTTTTCCTCCTGTTTTTAACTCTTCTTTTTCCTCATTCTTGGGAACTATCTTTCCTATCTTTCTGTTAATTACTTTGAACTTAAAAGGAAAACATATGAAAACTACAAAACAATACGGCAAAAAAGTGGATCTCGCCCTTTCGATGTGGGTGAAACTAACCCGGGCTCATGATACTTTCAACCATCTGACAGCGGCAAATATCCGTTCGTTCGGATTGACACCGGCTCAGTTTGGTGCGATAGAATGCCTCGGGCATCTTGGTACCATGCTCATCGGTGATCTCACAAAGAAACATCTTGTCAGCGGCGGCAATATGACGGTAATAATAGATAATTTGGAAAAAGACGGACTTGTAGAACGTATTGTGAACGATGAAGACCACCGCGCTTTCTATGTGAAATTAACTCCGAAAGGCAAGCGTCTTTTCGAGAAAATATTTTCAAAGCATGCTCAGTATATAGTCAAACTTGCCTCAGTGCTTTCGGAAGCTGAACAGGCGGATCTCGGGCTTCGCTTAAAAAAGCTTGGCACGAGCCTGCAAGAATTACGATAATTTTTTTTGTTAATTATTACAAATTTGAAACTATTGAAATCATGGCAAACCCCCCTGCGAGGGAATAATGAGAACGGGAATTGACGAACAAGAACTTAAATATCCTGGCGCTTGCCGGTAGCATGAGAACGGAATCTTTTAATCGAAAAGCACTGCAAATTGCAAAGAAGATTGTCTCCGAATTGAATATAAATATAATAGAATTAGATTTGAAAACGCTCGATCTTCCGCTTTTTAACGAAGACTTAAGGATCAATGGATTTCCCGAATCAGTAAATAAATTGAAAGATGCGATCGCTGCCGCCGATGTGCTGGTCATAGCAACGCCTGAGTATAACCATTCCATTCCAGGTGTATTGAAGAACCTTATCGACTGGGCGTCCGATATCACGAATCCATTTGAAGGAAAAGTTGCTGCGATCTTTGGTGCTTCCAATGGATTGGTCGGAACTTTGCGGTCACAGATTCATTTGCGGCAAGTTCTTGCAGCGCTCAATGTCGAACTGGTACCGCAGCCGCAAGTGTTTATTCGTTCTGCCCGCGAGGCGTTTCTACCGGATGGCTCGCTTGCTGACAAGAAAATAGAACAGCAGCTTCATCAATTGATGGAAGCAACGCTCACACTTGCTTATCGCAAGAAAGAAAGTAGAATAGTTTAATTGAAGAACAATAGTCTGGAAATTGTCTGTATAAACTTAATTATTTGTAATCAACATTAAAAAGGAGAATTAAAATGGAAACAACAGTGCTTTATCTTGGGCGAATATTGTTTGGGGGATATTTTATCTACGGCGGATTTAATCATTTCAAAATGCTTGATATGATGTCCGGGTATGCGCAGTCGAAAGGCGTGCCTATGCCGAAATTATTGGTCGCGTTTTCCGGATTATTGTTATTTGTAGGCGGATTAAGCGTGCTTTTTGATGTCCTGCCGAGTGTTGGTCTTGTTGCATTAGTGCTCTTTCTTATTCCGGTAACATTGAGTATGCACGCTTTTTGGAAGGTTCAAGATCCTACAGCAAAAATGGGTGAGATGGTTAATTTTATGAAAAATATTGCACTACTTGGCGCGGTTTTAATTTTCTTGGCGGGCACGCTTGTATAATATCAAGAAAGACAAATGAATCAAATAGAAATATTTTAAAATAGGTGATCTTGTATGAATGAATATATGATTATTGTCCGGTTCGCGACGTCGTTTAACGAGGAATTTGCAACTTTGATTCCGGAACAGCGCGCACAAATTAACCGTCTCATGGAAAAAGGAATAATCACAAGCTACAGTTTGTCTGCCGACCGGGGTACGCTCTGGGTTACGTTGCTTGCGACTTCTGTTGAAGCGGTAGAAAAAACGCTGAGGATGATGCCGCTGTTCAAGTTTATGCGCTATGAGGTTGTTGAGTTAATGTTCCATAACAGTCCGATTTTTGCACGAATGCATTTATCAATGAATTAATGGTGTAGGCCTGCATCACAGGCAGTAAAACAAACCTAATCATAATGTATGGAGATATATATACTCATGAAAAGAATAACAATTCTTCTTCTTGCCGCTTTCGCGGCTGTCGGAGTCGCGTCGGCTCAATCCGATTGGAAGTTGGATAAAGTCCATTCCAGCATTACATTCACCGTGAAGCATATGGTTATTTCCAATGTCACGGGAAGCTTCAAGGATTTTGCCATTACCCTAAAATCTGCAAAAGATGATTTCTCGGATGCAACAGTCCAGAGCACTATCAAGGTTGGCAGTCTTAGCACGGATAATGATAAGCGAGATGCCCACTTAAAATCGGATGATTTTTTTAATGCCGAAAAGTATCCTGAGATAAATTTCAAGAGCACGTCATTCGAAAAGCTTAGCGAAACAAAATATAAAATCACCGGTGATCTGACAATTCGTGATGTGACGAAAAATGTGACATTTGATGTGGTACTTAATGGTACGCTTAAAACTACTCATGGAGTGCTTTCAGCCTGGAAAGCCACAACGACGATTAACCGGTTTGATTATAATTTGAAGTGGAATAAAACAATTGAAACCGGCGGTTTAATCGTTGGACAAGATGTAATCATCACGTTGAACTTGGAATTAAACAAATAAAACTGTCTTTAGACGGAGCCCGCTTACGAAGCGGACTCCATCCTTTTATATTTTCTTTCAACAAGTATATCTCTTTTCGTTTGAATTGTGCTGTCGAAAACTCTGAAATAACCGCTGAAACTCGCAAATTTCTCGTCTTTCTCATAATTGTTTACATATTACAATACTTTGGTGCAATTATTCATTAATAAAGATTTATTAATTTTAATTGTTGGAATTATTCGGTATCTTTATTCAAATGTACGTTGTAGTTGAATTGGAATAACTTGACGAAAAACGAAGGATAAGCAGTTTAATATTATTATTAGTAAATAAGCGATGGGAATTAGTTGTAAAAATTTAAATATGTTTTTGATTCGCTGATTTCAAAGATGTTCGTTTTTAAGTATTGGATTCTAAATTTCTGCGCGTCGGTAGAATCTGGCATTTTTTTCCCACCCATAGTATCATCCTCCGGTAATTCCGTTAGCTACAAAAACAATAGGAATTATTATGTCTGTAAGTATAGGTCTCGATACGGATTCCATTGCCGGATGGATGGAGCAAACATCCGGAATATTAGTACAGCGATGCTACCAATGCGGTAAATGTTCTGCCGGATGTCCTGCTGCGAATGAAATGGATTTTACTCCAAGCGTATTACTGCACTTACTGCAAACACAAAGGAATGCTGCCGATAAAAAAGTACTGAGCAGCTACACCATCTGGCTTTGCCTTTCCTGCCAGACGTGTGTTACCCGATGTCCCATGGAAGTGGACTTGCCCAAAGTGATGGATCTGCTGCGCGCGGAAGCACTCAAGCGCCGCACAGTTCATCCGCGTGCGAAAGAAATAATCGCATTCCATACTTCCTTCCTCAATACAATAAAACGTTTCGGCAGGTTGTGGGAAGTTGGATTGGTCGGTGAATATAAACTTCGAACACGGCATTGGCTTCAGGATGTTCTCCTTTCACCTTCCATGTTTCTCAAAGGAAAGCTTTCCCTGCTGCCTCACCGAATTAAGGGAAAAGATGAAGTAAAAAGCATTTTCATCCAAGTGCGCAGTGAAAAGGAGAATGCACCATGAAGCTGGGATTCTATCCGGGTTGCTCGCTTGAAGGGTCATCCAGAGAATATGCCGAATCGATTCGTGCCATTGCACCATTCATCGGGTTGGAATTGGAAGAAGTGGAAAACTGGAATTGCTGCGGTTCGAGTTCAGCCCATGCTATGGATCATACATTATCATTGGCGCTACCTGCGCGAGTGCTGGCGCAAGCAGAAAAACAAGGTTTGCACGATGTGGTTGTTCCTTGTGCCGCTTGTTACAACCGGCTTGCATCAACGCAACACGAATTAAACGAAGACAGGAAAACGAAAGAAGCGGTGGTCTCTGCTATAAAGATGCCGTATGCAGGAACAACAGTAGTACAAAATATTCTTGATGTACTTGAACAAAGCCTGACTCCGCAAGTAACAGCTAATTTCCCCGCAACCTTTCCGTATAAAATAGTCTGTTATTATGGTTGTCTGCTTGTCAGGCCTCCGAAAATTCTGAAATCTGTCCGTTATGAAGACCCTCAACAGATGGATAATCTCATGAGGCAGATCGGGGCAACACCTCTTAATTGGGGAATGAAAACAGAATGCTGCGGAGCGGGGTTGACAATGACTCGTACGGATATCGTGGCGAATTTATGCGGCACTATTTTGGAGGATGCAGCAGAGAGAGGGGCGGAAGCGATTATTGTCGCATGTCCGATGTGTCATTCAAATCTGGATATGCGGCGAAAAGATACCGAACGCATAACGGGAAAGAAATTCACGATTCCAGTTCTCTATATCACGCAGGCAATCGGATTGGCGCTCGGTCTCTCACCAAAACAATTAGGATTGCAGAGGCATTTTGTTAACGTTGCATTACAAGGTAAAATGAAATTTCAGAAAAACGTACCGGTCGGTGCAACAGCGGCTGGTGCATGAAAGAATAGAGTCTCATAGATGTCACGTATCGGAGTATTTATCTGCCATTGCGGCGAAAACATCGGCGCAACGGTAAATTGCGAAAAAGTAGCGAAGACCATTGCAGCCATGCCGGGTGTTGCACTCAGTGTCGATTATAAATATATGTGCTCCGATCCCGGACAGAATTTAATCCGGCAGGCAATAAAAGAAAAAAACCTGACAGGAGTGGTTGTAGCTGCTTGTTCTCCGCGCATGCACGAACCGACATTTCGACGGGCTTGTGCAGATTCCGGATTAAATCCCTATTTGTGCGAAATGGCAAACCTGCGCGAACATTGTTCCTGGGTTCACGCAAAAAGCGGTGCAACGACCGACAAGGCAGTTGATCTTGTATCAATGCTGGTCGAAAAAGTAAAACGCAACAAACCATTACATCCTATCAAGGTACCTGTTACCAAAACAGCACTGGTCATCGGCGGCGGTATCGCCGGTATTCAGGCCTCCCTTGATATTGCGAATGCCGGACAAAAAGTTGTGCTTGTGGAACGTGAACCTTCCATCGGCGGACATATGTCGCAGCTTTCAGAAACATTCCCAACACTGGATTGTTCTCAATGTATTCTCACACCGCGCATGGTAGAAGTCGCTCAACATCCCAATATCACGCTCTACACATATTCAGAAATTGAGAGTGTCAGCGGGTTCATTGGAAATTTTACGGTACGCATACGAAAAAAAGCGCGCAGTATTGATGAAAAATTATGTACCGGATGCGGCAATTGTGTAACGGCCTGCCCGATCAAGAAAATTTCGAGTGAGTTTAACGCCGGACTCGAAATGCGGAGCGCTATTTACGTTCCATTTCCGCAAGCTGTTCCCAATAAACCCGTCATCGACCGTACTCGCTGTTCCTATTTTAAAAGTGGTAAATGTAAGTTTTGTGAAACAAAATGTCCCGCAAAAGCCATTCGTTTTGATCAGCAGGATGAAATTGTAGAAATTCAAGTCGGAGCTATAGTGACAGCGACGGGATTTAATGTGGCGGAGACATCGTTTTTCCCCGAATATGGTTATGGTAAATACAAAGATGTCATTACCGGTTTGCAGTTCGAACGTCTTCTTTCGGCCTCGGGGCCGACACTCGGTGAAGTAAAGCGTCCATCGGACGGTAAAGTGCCGGAAAAGGTTGTCTTTATCGCTTGTGCGGGTTCTCGTGACCCAGCGAAAGGTATTGAGTATTGTTCAAAGATTTGCTGTATGTACACCGCGAAACATGCCATGCTGTACAAACACAAAGTACACAACGGTGAAGCATATGTTTTTTATATGGATATTCGTGCAGCAGGCAAAGGTTATGATGAATTTGTCCGCCGTGCGATTGAGGACGATCATGTCCAATACATTCGGGGACGTGTCTCTCGCGTCTATGAACGGAACGGTAAATTGATCGTAAAAGGAGCAGATACGCTTCTTGGCGCACAGCAAGTAGAGATTGAGGCCGATCTGGTTGTACTGGCAACAGCCGGAATATCGAACAATGGTGCAGAAGAACTTGCGCAAAAACTTCATGTCAGTTACGATTCTCACAAATTCTTTTCCGAGGCCCATCCCAAATTGCGTCCTGTTGAAACCAACTCTGCTGGAATATTTCTTGCAGGCGCGTGTCAGGCGCCCAAAGACATTCCGGAATCGGTCAGCCAGGCTTCTGCGGCAGCAAGCAAGGTGATCGGCCTATTCTCCCAAAATGAAATGACCCGCGAACCGGTTATTGCCGTTGTAAATCGCACAGTGTCTCCCGTGTTTTCAACATGCATGGGTTGTTTTATGTGCCAGGGCGCATGTCCGTATAACGCCATTGAAAGGGAAGAAATTAAAACTCGCGATGGCACATTGATAAAGACTGTCGCAAAAGTAAATCCAGGATTATGCCAGGGATGCGGAACATGTGTTGCGTTCTGCCGTTCGAAGTCAATTGATTTGCAGGGCTACAGTAATGAACAAGTATATGCAGAACTCATGGAATTGTTAAGTTAAGATGGAAAATACATTCGAACCGAAAATAGTCGCTTTTGTATGCAATTGGTGCACGTATGCCGGGGCAGATTTAACGGGAACTAGCAGAATAAAATACGCCACCAATGTACGTATTGTCCGTTTTCCATGCACGGGGCGGATCGATTATAACCTGCTCTTAAAAGCATTTGCGCAGGGAGCAGATGGTGTTATTGTTTCCGGCTGTCATCCCAATGACTGCCACTATACGTCGGGCAATTTTCATGCGCGCCGCCGATGGATTGTTTTTCGGCAGATGATGGAATATATGGGTTTTGATATGAGCCGTGTAAAATTTTCATGGGTATCGGCAGCTGAGGGTGCAAAGTGGGCAGATATTGTTAATACCACCGTGCAGGAAATTCGAGATCTTGGCCCGTCAAAGGAATATGCAGAAATGTCCCGGCTGGGAGTTGTGTAAGAATATTTTTGCAACGGCAGGACAATGTCTTGCTCAGATTTTTGATTGAGAGAAAAACAAATGCAAGTATTGCAGCAAAAAGCAAAAGAACTTCTGGAATCAGGAAAAGTACAGGTTGTTATCGGTTACGGTGAAGGAACCGGCGAACGTGTTCGGCCTCTGTTTGTCCGTACAGCAGAGGAAGTTTCGAAGCTGGTATGGGATGATCGATGCAGACAGAACTTGGCCGTTTATTTGAATAAACCGGAAATCAAGAAAATGGGAATGCCTGCTCTTATTGCAACTCCCGTCGTTGTACACACAGTTATTCAGTTGATAGCAGAACATCAATTGAAGGTCGATGGAGTTTTAACACTGGTCGTGGAGAATGGTTCGGTGAAGGAACTCTTTGATACGACTTCTCTTGAAGCCTACGCTGAAAGCCACCCTGTTATCTTTCCGCCGTTTGTCAAGCAAGAAATTAAGACGATTGCTGAAATGTCTCTTCACGAGAGGTTCAAATTCTGGCAGGACGAATTTTCTCGATGTATAAAATGTTATGCATGCCGTTCGGCATGTCCATTATGCTATTGCGAACGCTGTATTACGGATAATAATCAGCCCCAATGGATATCGTCTGCTTCGCATGCACAAGGGAATTTTGAGTGGCATGTGAATCGTGCGATGCATCTCGCGGGACGCTGCATCCAATGCGGATCGTGTACCATTGCGTGTCCCGTCGGTATTCCTATCGGTCTTTTGACGATTGAAGCTTCCCGCATTGTGGGAACCGAGTTCGGTCAACAACCGGGATTGAAGTGCGATGCTGTTCCTGCTATGTCATCATTCAAAGTAGAGGATACGGAAACATTTATAAAATGAGTATTCAAAACAAAGTTGTTACGCATGAAAATTTGTTGAATTTTCTCGGCGAAATTATTGCTTCGGGGAAAGAACTGTATGCTCCACAGCGAAAAGGGCTAAAAACCTATTTCCATCCGTTGAACGATGTTCAAACTATTGTCTTCGATTATATCCAGACGACCCTCTCTCCTAAATCGCTTCTATTTCCAAAAGTAGAACGGCTGTTATCGTACACGCGGGATGGAAAACAAATTCATGTGACCGATTCCTCGGAGCAAAAACAGGCTCCGGATCGGATACTCTTCGGGTCCCGTCCATGTGATGCTGCAGGTCTTCAAACAGTAACAGAATTTTTCCGTCGTGATAATCCGGATGCCTTCATTCAGCGGCGGCAAAATGCATTGACGATCATAAGTGTCAGTTGTACAAAAAGTAATGAATATTGTTTCTGCACTTCCGTAGGAATCTCACCGGGAGATACGACGGGCAGCGATATCCTGCTCACTCCGATAGAAAATGCTCGTTATTTTGTCGAAGCCGTGACGGAAAAAGGCAGTTTGCTGCTGGCGCAGTATGAAAAATATTTTGAGAAAAGCGAAGCAATAACGAAAGAACCGCACCTGGTAAAAGTAACAAAAACATTTTCTTCGACAGAAATCTCAGAGCGATTAACAGGATCATTTGATAACCCGATTTGGAAGGACGCTTCATTACGGTGCATCGGCTGCGGAACATGCGCCTATGCGTGCCCGGTGTGTTCATGTTTCGATATTCAGGATGAAGGAACGAATAAAAAGGGCGACCGGCTGCGCTGCTGGGATTCATGCGGCTTTTCGCTGTTTACATTGCACACCTCAGGTCATAATCCGCGAAGTACGCAAAGCGAGCGATGGCGTCAGCGTGTTATGCACAAGTTTTCCTATATGCCGGAACAGTCCGGCATGCTTGGTTGTGTCGGCTGCGGAAGATGCTCGATGTCTTGCCCAGCAGATATGAATTTAAAGGAACAATTGCTGGAGATAGCAGCGAAAGTCGAAGATGTATAACAATGCCAATTGCAGTTCCTGAGATTACATGAAAACACTATTCGAGCATAAAGCGTTTCAGAGGTATGATTTTAACAATGAGTTCATCCATGAATACAGCGATTGTACGTTCACAAACTGCAACTTCTTCAAAGTAGTATTTGATTCAGCCCGGTTTGAAGACTGCAAATTTATCTCTTGTGATTTGAGTATGGTGAAGTTTGGAAACACCGTTCTTCAAAACATTGAATTTTCACAATGTAAACTCATGGGAATTGATTTTAGCAAATGCTCAAAGTCGTTGTTCTCGGTGTCGTTTGACGAGAGCATTCTTGATTATGCGGTCTTCGTGAAGAACAACTTGAAGAATGCCGTGTTGAAAAATTGCAGGTTGTTGGGAACGAGTTTTATTGAAGTAAACCTTACTGCGGCTGCATTTGTCCGCTGTGACATGGCGAAGGCAGTTTTTGAACGGTCGAATCTTGAGAGGGCGGATTTTACCACTTCATGGAGTTACTCCATCAATCCGGAAGTGAACAAATTAAAGAAGACAAAATTCTCACTGCCTGAAATCGTGGGACTTTTAAATAACCTTGATATTGTCATAGAATAATAGAGATCATAGTATATGTGTTCTCAAAATACGTATAAACCATATTTGATGCGAATCGAAAAAATCACGGACGAAGCGCCCGGAGTAAAATCGTTCCGTTTAAAGTTTTCCGAAGATGCCGACCGCGAGCAATTTAAGTTTCTGGCAGGGCAATTCGGCGAATATTCCGTTTTCGGCGAAGGAGAATCAACGTTTTGTATCGCATCATCGCCGACACGGACGGACTATATCGAATGCACATTCAGGCAAACGGGACGTGTTACGTCGGCACTGGCGCAAAAAGAAAAGGGTGATGTGATCGGTTTTCGCGGTCCCTATGGAAATATATTTCCCTTAGAGGAATGGCATGGAAAAAATCTACTGTTCATTGCTGGTGGAATTGCCCTGCCGCCGCTGCGCAGTGTTATATGGAACGTACTCGACACGCGCGATAAATTTAAAGATGTAACAATATTGTACGGTGCCCGTTCTGTTGCCGATCTTGTGTATAAACAGGAATTGGAAGAATGGGGAAAACGGTCAGATGTTAAACTTGTTGCTACTGTCGATCCGGGCGGGGAAACACCGGATTGGAAGGGGAAAATAGGTTTTGTACCGTATGTCTTGGAATGGATAAAACCGTCAAGCGAAAATACTATTGCGGTTGTCTGCGGCCCGCCGGTGATGATTAAGTTCACATTTCCCGTACTGGAGAAGTTAGGTTTTACATCGGATACAATTTTTACGACACTTGAAAACAGAATGAAGTGCGGCGTAGGGAAGTGCGGTAGATGTACCGTTGGTCCTGTGTATGTTTGCAAGGATGGACCTGTGTTCACCTACAAACAATTACAATCACTTCCGGCCGAGTACTAGACCGGAGAAACTTGCAACGGCTCTTCGATTCTTCCGGCTTTCGGTTCTTCCTCTGCAGCAATAAATGAACAAGACGGATTCATTGTACGGTCATTGTTGTTTTGTAAACAAAACGATCGGTACCGACCAGGTGACGGGGTCATTCAACTTGCTCCGCTTATAATTTAAGACCTCCAACCATTCAGGAACTACTTTAATGAGAATCAGGTATTTCCAATCGGGGAAAGCCTGAGTCCAGTAATCCCGTTTTCGGCAGAATCTCTTTTTCTTTACGCACTGCGCATCTGAAAACTTGTCGGCGTATATTCCATCAACTCGATGTCATTTCCATCCGGATCTTTGACCCATGCCTGTTTTGAGTTATCCATGCCGACCGTAATGGGAGTAATACTTATGCCTCTTCCGATAAGCTGATCCCTGTATGCCTCTAAATCCTTCGATTCAAAACATAAATGCCTGAATTTGCTCCCATGCTGCAATGCGGCCATACTGCCGCCCCATTGCCGGACAGCACCGGCTTGATCAAAGATTTCGATGAACGTCATCTTGCCGCATTCGACATACCAGCCGAAGGGTATTCCTTTATCGTTGTCCAGTGTGAACGCTATCTTTAATCCGAGTTTGTGCGTATAGAAATCGACCATTTCTTTTGCCTGATCCGAAAATAAATTGATGTGAGCAAGTTGTGTGATCATGTGAATCTCCATTTTAGTATATAATTATTACTAATTGTGATAATGCAATAAAATAATTCCTTATCTCAACAATATACCCGTGGATCCGGAAGCCTGGAAATACCACATGTGGAAACATCTGCCCTTATTTCATATACGAGCAATCAGACTGTCACTTTCAATTTCATGCGGTTCGATGTCATTGTAATGTCACGCCAGGTTCATTCTCGTAGGCGGAACCGAGCCGGCATAATTCCTCAAGCACTTCTGAAAAGAGATCAAAGAGGTCTTTCAGATGCTGCTTATCTTTAATAACGCCGATCGTTTGGAAATAGAGTTCATCTACACCTTCGGGAAATTTTTTACTAAATATCCCTTCATCGTCTTTGACTTGAAAATGGATATTCGGGTGGTTTTGAATGAGCTTTCGTATATTCATATTCGCGAACAACCTCATCACCATATCTTCGGGCCTACCCTGAATAATGAACTCCTCATCAAAATACGGATCTCCTATTTCGATATCCTGCATACCCAGCAGCTTTCCGAGTCCGCTAAAAATATTCTTTCGATATATGCGGAATCGGAAACCATCCGTATTGACGTAAGGTACACGCATTCTCGTATACGTGGTTGCGCTATTTCCTGTGCTAACGGTATACGTATCCAGGATGATTTCCCATTGGCGATGCGATAAGATGACTTTCCCTGCTTTGAATAAACTTCCTTGCTGATAATCGGTACCTATTTCCTTACTGAGCTGGGACCATATTTCCTCTTTACAGGGCCCCAATAATTCTCGAAGTGATTTCATATCTATTCTCTTGCTTAGAAATTAACGATATATGTGGAAGTTTCTTTTGTCCGGTTTCTTATTGGCGGAATTGCGCGTTAAGCAAAACTTCTTCAGATTTTGGTACTTTATTCATGAGTCTCAACATCATCAAGTTCCGTAACCGACTTCGTCCAGGAGGTGCAAGTTGATGGCAGATCTATTATCGATATGAAGAACCCTCAAGAATGCAGAATCATTCTTGTTGCGGCGGAGCCGGCTGCTGCTGAGTTAGACAATGCAATGTACCCTGTCCCAGTACAAGGTCCAACGCATGAATCCCCACGACTTTTCTCCCGGGAAACAAATCGGAGAGTATGCCGAGTGCAACGCGATCATTCGGATCGTTGAATGTAGGAACGATGACCACCGCGTTGCCAATATAAAAATTTGCATAGCTTGCCGGCAGCCGCTGACCGTTGAATACGATGGGAGCAGGCATAGGCAGAGATATCACGGCCAATTTTTCACCATGAGCCAATCGAATTCCCTGCAGCCGTTCCTTATTATCCTGCAAAGGCTTGTAATTTACATCCTGAGGATTGGATTCCTCGGAAAGCACTACTGTCGCAGTATTCACAAATCGGCATAGATCATCCACATGTCCATGAGTATCATCACCGGCGATACCACGACCCAGCCAAATAACTTTTTCCACACCAAGATATTGTTTGAGCATCGCATCATAATCCTCACGTGTAAATTCTGGATTACGCACCTGAACCTTGGGGTCGAGTAAACATTCTTCCGTGGTCAAAACAGTGCCATTGCCATTAACATCGATGCTGCCGCCTTCCAACTCTACTTCTTTATGCTTGAAGACCGCAGGCATAAGCGGGAGTTTCAATGCCTTTGCGGCCCGCCCGTGAACCAAATCGTCTTTTTTCCAATCGGGATACTTCGACCATGCACGAAATCGAAACCGCAGGACCGCGACATCCCGTTCCGATCTTCGATGAGTGAAGATAGGACCCATATCGCGTGTCCATCCCCGATTCGTTGGGAATCTAAAGAATTCGATTTGTTTCATTTCACCATCTGCACTCTTGAGTATCCGCCTGACTTTCTTCTCATGTTCTGCCGATTGGACAATGATGCGGACGATCTCCCCTGATGATAATTTCTTCGCCATCTCTGCAAAGACCCATGGAATCGGTTCAATTTTTCCGGGCCAGTCATTCCGATTCGTCGGCCAGCACAGCCACGTGGCGTCATGGCGCTCCCATTCTGCCGGCATACGATATTGTGATGCAAAATCTTCTGCGCTCATTTTTCTTTCCATTCTTCAGTGGTCAGAAAACGCTGCGTGATGCCGCCGTAGGCATCAATACGCCGGTCGCGGAGGAACGGCCAATTGCGCCGGATATCTTCCTGATGATGAAGATCGACCTCGGCTATCAATATTTCTTCCTTATCGGAAGAGGCTTCGGCAAGTATTACTCCCTGCGGATCGGAAATAAATGATGATCCCCAGAATTCAATTCCTGCTGCATTCGCAGAGGGTTTTTCCAAACCGATCCGGTTGACTGCTGCGACATACGTTCCATTTGCAATAGCGTGTCCCCGTTGTACCGTCTGCCAGGAATTCCGTTGTGCTGCGCCAAGCGCTGCCTTTTCCCCCGGATGCCAGCCGATCGCCGTAGGAAAGAATAACACAGACGCTCCGAGAAGACTGGTGATCCGGGCACCCTCCGGGTACCATTGATCCCAGCAAATGAGTGTTCCGATACGTCCGTATTTTGTATCAAATGCCTGGAAGCCCAGATCGCCGGGCGCAAAATAAAATTTTTCATAGTATGCCGGATCGTCCGGAATATGCATCTTCCGGTACACTCCGATGAGAGAACCATCTGCATCGATGATCGCAGCGCTATTATGATACACTCCTGATGCCCGCCGTTCAAAAATTGGAACGATCAAAGCCGTATGATGTTTTTTTGCGGTTGCACTGAATATTTTCGTTGTCGGTCCGGGTATTGGTTCGGCGAGGTCAAAAGAAGCTGTATCTTCACTCTGACAAAAGTATTGTGAGCAGAAAAGTTCCGGCAAACAAATAATCTCAGCTCCTTTTTTGGCGGCGAGTCCTATTCGATCAACGGCTTTTTTAATATTTAGTCCGGTTTTGGTAGAAACGGACATCTGGACCAATCCGATGGTATAATTATTCTGGTGATAGACCTTTTTCTTCATAGATATCCTTTTACAGTACTCATCGGTAAGGTAATGATTTTTCTATCGAAGAAAAAGATTCGATGATCTCTTAAACTATAACTGCAGAGAAGATTCCTGGAAGATGGAGGTATCCGTTACGAAGAATGTCGATGCCAGTGATTTTTTGGTAGTTTTGCAGTGTATTTCTGTTTTGTTTTAAAGGAACATTCTTGAGAACAAAATTACGAACACGTTTAACATAGTAGCAATAACCGTAGCATTATTGAATAAACACCATAAGAAAATTCTAATAATTGGAACCGTCAATATTTTGGAAAAAGTTGAATTGCAGCAACTGATCAGCACTCGCCTTGAATTTTCTTTTCCTTCTTCATGGAGACTGTTGTGTATTTTATTCCTATGGAACTGTCATGAGTCACCCATACAGTTAGAGACGAAACAATAAAACAGGATAGATTATGTTGATGAACAACTTTTTCTTCTCCTGATCTCTTGCTATCTTCCTATTGTATGTCAACAAAACAGATACAAACAATTGAAAACGAATCGGAGCTCGTTCGCAAAGCGAAAGGGGGAGATCAGCGCGCATTCTCGTTACTGGTAAAGAAATACGAATCGACGGTCTACAGTTTTGCCTACAAAGTCTGTCGTAATGAGGAGAAGGCAGCAGAGACACTGCAAGATACT
>Ga0182017_10001900_pt1 | contig 16063 bp, 14 predicted proteins | sample 712E3DmetaG_FD_120492 | JGI IMG/M metagenome (GOLD analysis project Ga0182017, IMG submission 120492) | Permafrost microbial communities from Stordalen Mire, Sweden - 712E3D metaG | ecosystem: Environmental > Terrestrial > Soil > Wetlands > Permafrost | place: Sweden: Stordalen | collected... | reverse complement strand
TCCCATTAAAGGGAGAAGGGACTAACTGTGGGAGTAGTGGTCTTCGCCACACTCCACCCACCTTACATATTGGAGCGAGAGTACTAACTTATTTATTAAACCTAAAAAAATCTCTCCTGACGAGGCTGTCCGAAATCTTCTGGATTGTCAGGTCATTCCCGACCTGATCGGGAATCCTTATAAATATTTGCCAACGGCTATTTTCCGACAACCTCAGAATTCCAAATGATATTCTTTTTACAGCCATGTGTATAGCTCTTTGTTCAAAATCACAATCATACATCGCTTTAATTTTTATTCCGGCGATGGTATCATATAGAGAAATTACCGATAAAAATCAAGCTCTAAATGATAAATCGATGAATGTCCGGTCGGTTTTTCAGTATATTGATCATTTGGTGCAATGAAGCGGAGGATATCAACTATGCCTTTTTGTCCCCAGTGCGGAAGAGAATATCAGGATTGGGCAAAGCAATGTTATTACTGCCAAATTGACCTTGTCGACAAATTGCCGGATGTTCCCCATGAACCGGAATTTGATATTTCTGCAGAACCGTTAGTGACAATCGCTTCCTTCAGTTATCCGCAAGAGGCTTATCTCTATCAAGCTTTATTAGATTATACCGGGATAGATTGTTTTGTGGCCGATGACTATATTGTTACTGCGAACTGGCTGTATTCAACTGCTGTTGGCGGAGTAAAGTTGCGGGTCAGGAAATCGGATGTTCAGGATGCACTTTTGATATTGACCCAGGTTGTCAATACTGACACCGAAAATATAGTTGATGCAGCTGAACTTGAGGCTGAAAAATGTCCAAGATGTAGTTCGGAGAATGTACGTTTAGTTACTTTTGATATCCGCCTGTTGAATATACCCTGGCTTTTATTGCAATTAGGACTGCCATATTTTTTACGATGGCTTAGTTTGGTATGGATTTTGATACTTATACCGCTGCCATTTTTTTACAAAAGGCAGAAATGCCGTGTCTGCGGGAACAAATGGAAACAGAAAAAGCAGAGCGATGCAGGTTACACTTGATAAGCTTTCGCGTACGTCGTTAATGAATCTTTACTTTTCCAGCATCGCTTTCAATGGGGTCCAGTAATAGTCCCGCCAGCCCTGCGCGATTTCTTCATACTGTTTTTCGGGGATGCCGCTCTGGGTAAACGTTAAACGGGTGCCTGCCGGGATTGCTTTGAATGAGAAGGTGGCGGTGGAATACAGACCTTCAGGCCAGTCGCTGGCGCGCCAGGTCTGGACAATTTTAGTGTCCTGCACCAGTTCGAGGTTGGTGCCTTCACTATAACCGTCGAAGGTGGAGAATTTACCCCCGACCTTACGGCTGATGCTGGCCTTGTCACCCGTGAATTTGGTGTGTTTTTTAGAATCCATCAGCGCTTCGTAAACATCATGCGGAGCAGCCTTAAAGGTTACCGTCTGTTTGATCATTCTGGTTTCCATTTTTATCCCCCCGGCGATAAATCTTAACCATAATGTAGCATGCCGTAACCGGGGTTTCAATCATCATTTTTACAGACACAAAATAGCAGTAAAAACGCCCGAATGGAAACGTTTACTATCTACCGGAAGGTATTGATTGTATTGTTTATCACTACGCCAAACATAAACACTACATACGGTAAAAGTATAAAAATAAAGGCCGCACGCCGGTATCCCTGATGGCCCAACCGGCTGTAAATAGAGCTTACGCCGAGGGCGATCAGTATGAATGTGCCGATGACGGCGACATCCACAAAAAACAATTTCCCGAACCCGCCTGTATCCAACGCCCATTTTGCAATCAGTCCTGCCTCGTAAACCTGGTGGCCGATATTGAATTTGATCGCGATATAAGTACTGATGTAATCCAGTAACGCTAAAAGGCTGACAAAAAACACCAGCTTTGATTCCCGCCACGGCCAGATCAACATCGATATCCGCTCAATCGGTTTTTCCAGTTTCTTGTCGCGCTCGATGCTCTGTCTGACACTTTTCCGCAATGATTCGAAAAATTTTCGCATAGTATAGTTCCTCTGCTGTTGTTTCCGTCAACTTATTATACTGTTTTCTGATAACTAATATGTTGGTATTTTAAAGTGATTTTTAATAAACGATATTCTTCTAATACATACCCTTCACATAGTCAATACTAAAGTACTAGCTAAAGTAACCAAAAGATGGATAGACTCAAACCAGCCACTAAACGATAATGGTTCAAGTAGTATCAACACTTATCATCAATTAAGGATATAACTATGGCTGTAGAAATAAACGGACAAACATACTACCGGACTGCTGAAGTCTGCGCAAAAGCGGGCATCAGCCGGGCTACTCTTTTTCGCTGGTTGAAAGCAGGGGTTCTGAAGAAGACCTACAGGGACCGGCGGGGGTGGCGCATGTTCACGGAAAACGACCTGGATTTAATGCGAGCTGAAGCGGAAACGATCAAAATCGAGTACAGCTTAAAGAAATCAAGCCAATCGGAAGAAAAACATACAAGGGCTTTTTAAACAGATTCGAGCGTAAAACATATTCTAAATAATTGAGGTGAAAGAAATCATGGATACGATTATCAACGAAAAAAGCAATAACGGTAAATCAAGCGAAGTCGGCGGGATGGATTTGTACAGAGAATCCATTAAAAAGGGGCTGGCCAGCGCGATCGGAACCGCTATTGATGAGGAAACCATGCGGGTGACGAAGGAAATGGAAGGCATCCGCGAAAACGCCATCAAGTTGATCGCCGAGGAACAAAGAAATGTCATTCAGAAGATTATTGAAGATGAAAAGAAGTCCATCTGGACCAAGGCCTTTGAAGCTCAGCAATCCGAGGGTTTCAATCCGACAGTGATCAAAGATAATATAATGCAGGACGTAACTATTGAAAAACCAGGCGAAAATGGGAAAAACGGACACACTCCGGTAGTTGAGGCCAATCATGCTCCGGCTGCTACTACTGCGCCGGCCGCCGCGCCCGCGCCCGTTGCCGCTACTCCTGCGCAAGCGCCTACCCCCATCCCGGTCTATGAAGAAAAACTGGAATTAGAGATATTACCTCCGCGCGACCAGAATGAAATCGAATCCATTCATGCCTATCTCAAGACCATGCGCGAAGTTCAGGAAGTGGAACTTTTAACCCTGGTCGACAAGAGTTTATTCAAAGTCACATTGAATCACCCGGTTGATTTCATGGAAAAGCTCGGCCAACTTCCCCAGGTACACAATGCTGAAGAAGTGCGCGAAAACGGTAAGAAGAAAATCAAGATCGCGCTGTCCGCAAAATCCAAACTGGAAAGAAATCACAACGAAGTGAATGATAAAGTAAATAAAATTTTCAACAGAAAGAAATAATTACAAACCGGGTGTATGGTTAATTAATAACAAAGTTCAAGCTACAGCGTCCCGGCCGCAAACAAGAACCGGGGCGCTGTGTCTCTAATAACCCTGCAATAGTGATGATGTACTTAAAGAAGCTTGATTCCGGTTTACCAGAAAATAAAGTTAAGCCGGAGTTCCCGGACTACAAGATCAGCACAAACTGGACAAGATGATGAAAAACGAATTTCAAACTAAAGTATTATTTCCCGGTTATAACGCCAAAAAATCTGCGGAGCGGTTATATTGCCCGCGTTGTGTTAAAGGGAACATGTACGTTGAATCCGAAGATGAGTGTGTCTGTTTACAATGCGGCTACCGCCATTATACTCATTTGTCCAGAGATAAGGGCATTATTAAAAAAGATCCAATGCGGCCGTGGAATCTGCGGATACCGTCCGGTAATTAGTTATTTCGGTGCGCCGGGATTACCAGCAGCCCGCAGGGAGAGGTAAATTAGCTTACAATCAAGTTCTGTTTCATCAGCCCGATTAAAAGAGGATGTGCCTGCAGGCTGAATCAGCCGATCGTCATATAAAGCTGCAGGAAATTTGTTTTTTATCTGCGTTACAATCGCGTTAAAATTAGTAAAAGATGACAATGTGATGTTCGTTCCAAGCGAAGAAAAATCAAAGTTGTTTTCAATGATTTCAACTCTGGGCTCGATTGAAATCCGATCATAGAGCCGCGCAAAGTACCCTACCTCGGTTGAGGTATCCTTTGTCTTCTCTTTAACTTTTCGCCAGACCGGAAAGCCACCGGTCATTATTGTTCCCGATAAACTGAATTTCATTGTCGTGGTGGTAACCTCTTTGTCGGAATACAAGATAAACTTTCCTTTTAGTATAAGAAAGACATCTGCGGTTTCCATTTTCAACACGCGGCCGGTTTTATCCTGGAAAGTAACTTCTTTGTCCCCCCATTTCAGTGCACGTGCGGTGAAACGGCCTGAGGGAGATTGGCGAAGTTCTGTGTCATTGATGACAACAACCGTTAACCCCAGGGCTTTCAGACGTGCGGCGGTCGATTCCGCCTCCTGGGTACTTTGGTAATGGCCAAATAGTTTGGGAATTGCGCCGGATAAAAGCAACCTGGTCTCGTAAGGATCTTTTTGCAATATTCCCGCAGCTTCCTTTACGATGCTGGTTTCAATGGTTTCCGGGGGAGCAACCAGAATGTGTATGATATTATGAACAGTCATGATATTTCTCGCAGAATATTTCTTGCAATTACCTTACCACTATTTACCGCAAATGGCAAAGCGGCCGGATTGAGTGTAGAGACGAGGTGACATGCATATACATTCTGATGGTGAATATCTCTACGAAAGAGTACAATAGTAATGATGGTGCCAGTTCACTTGACTTCTTGGGTATACTTGATACATAATAACTCAACAAACATAAATGACTAATGTTGGAAGGTAAAATAGTACCTTTCGCCAATTGAATTTTTACATGCCAGGTTGTAGAATCAAATCGTAAGTATGACAAATGCATTCAACAAGTGCAATGAATCGATATTAGGAGGCTGACGATGGAATCCAAGATAAGTCGCACCCCGGACAACGGTAAAGGCACAATGGTCGAGGACAAGGCTGAATACAGAGAAGCTGTCAGAAAACAGCTTAACGATGAAGTCAAGAAAATCATCGACCTTGAAATGCAAAAAGCAGCCCAGGAGTTGATTGAAGAGCATAAGAAAGCGACACGTCAGGTGGTAGAAGAATACAGAGCCGCGATCCACCAGATTGTTCAGGAAGAAAAAGAGGAAATCTGGAAGAAAGCGGAAATGCTGAAAAAATCGATATTGCAACTCGGCCTGTGATAACTATCTTGAATAGATTAAAATAGACATGATAAAAGATTGTTGATAATAAAAAATAATCAATAATTGAAAAATTGTTAATTTCCGGGGAAGGACCATGGGTTTGTGGCAAGGAATATTTCTGGTATTAGGATGCGCACTAGCTGGTTTAATTGTCGGCCTGGGAATAATGTATGCTTTGCAGCGGAAAAAGGCTAAACAATACTCCATTTTTCAGAAGGAAAAGAATTACGCCAAAGCCGGGACACCTGCAACATCAGCCGTCGCAGCATCAAATGATGTAAAAGCGAGTTCAAATGTGGATGAGGATCCACTGGAAGCCTTAGTCAAGAGCCGGAAAAATAATGTTGTAATAGAGAGCCCGAAACAATCTGTGCCAGAGCTTCCCGTGGTTCCGGAATTTACCGGGCAACAAAGTGCTCCGATTGTTGAAAATGAAGAGAAGCCCGTCGAAACTAAGGCAATTAATTGGACGGAGTTGATCCTGCCGCACAATGAGCCGTTGACACCGAAAGAGCCGGTCACGGTCAATCAAAAGAATACTATGGTAGCCGATGAACCGAAAAAATCGGCCGATATTTCGCCCCGGAAAACTATAATAGTCGGGGAAGCGCCAAAGAAAACAACTAAAACGGTTGCTGCTAAAAAGCAGGAAGCAGTCAGTGTCCGGGTAACACCCGTTGTAAAACAGCCGAAGAAACCGGTGAAGCCGGTTGTTCCTGAGCCGGAATTCATCAAAGACGAGATTATGCCGGTAGTGGAAGAACATATTGAACCGCCGCAACACAGCGTTCTGGAACCGGAAGTCTTCATGAGCGAGAGTATAGCTGCGGCAGAAAAACACACGGAATCTCCGCAATCCAATGTCTGGGAACCGGAATCTGTCAAACAGGAAAGCATACCGGCTGTGGAGAAGCATATAGACGCAGGCAAATCGGATTTTATGCAGGAACTGGAAAATAACCTCGCGGTTGCCACCATGCCGTGGTCGGATAAATTGACTTCGTTCCAGACTAAATGCTGGGATACCAAGCACGGCGAATACGAACCGTTGTTGACTGCTCATCATCAAGAGTTGATCCAGTTGTATGTTGACATCGGTTTAGCCAATAATATTGTATGGCTGGCAACTGAAATCGGCCACCGCAGCAAAGAACTGGATGACAGTTATATTAAACTGTGTAAAGGTATCGCGGAGAGTATTAAACATATCGCGCCCTCATTGGATAACATCGGTTAATCACAGTGAGGCACGTATTCTCTGCGGTAACAGGACAAATATTACGGGATATGGAAGGCGCCAGGCCGATTGTCCCGGAAGCGAAATTTAACATTGAATAGCCCGTACAGGAGGTATGTTATGAGTTTACCCCGCAAACTCTTGTATTTTGCGTTAGCCATTGTTGTCTTAATTGGTCTTGTTTCTTTTACCAGAATTTACATAACTCCTTCTGTACAAGCGGTCTCTTATAACTTGCAGCCGTTCTCCAGCAATCCGGTAGTCAGTTTGGGCAGTGCTCCTGTTGTCGCTGATAGCGGCGCAGCCGTCATTTATGATGGTCAGTATAAAATGTGGTACGTCGAAACCAGCATCGACGATACCATACGGGCAGATTTATATAGTCACCTCAGTGCTAACTTAAAGAGTCATCTTAACGTTAATAATTTTTCCGCTGTGGCCGCAAGTGACAGCGCGGATGTCAAAGCCTTCTTGGATTATTTGAAAAGCTTAAATACAACTCAACTAAATGCTTATATCAACAGCATTACCACAACTGTCAAATACGCAACTTCTACAAGCGGCACCAGTTGGACAATTGTGGGTTCTACAAATTTGACGCCGAGCGCCGGTTGGGACAAATTTATTTCCAGTCTATATGTAATCAATGATGCCAGTACATACAAGATGTGGTACGCAGGTAATACCATCAACGTTACAGATTTACAGAACCTATTCAGTGCGATTGACCCTGTTGGTCTTACCGCCCCCCAAATCGCAACATTACTAAACGATATTTTTAATGGACACATTACACAGTTGCATTCGGATATTATCAGCTTCTCATTACAAACTGCCACCGGTGATATCCTGACCAAATCACTTGCCTTTTTAAACACAAGTCAACCCAAGATCGGGTATGCTTCATCCCCATCAACAGATGGAACTAATTGGACAAAGAGCGGCAGCAATCCGGTGTTGATGACCGGCGGCTGGGATAATATCGGAGTTATGACACCCGCAGTTATTAAAAATGCTGACGGCAGTTATGACATGTGGTACACCGGCATCAGTATCAGCCTTAGCCTGGCCAATTTATCCACAGCAACTAACGTCGCCGGCGTCGAGACTGCTTTACTGGGCGGCGTTAATATGGCAATCGGTCATGCTCATGCTGCTTCCGGAAACGGGGATTCCGGTTGGGCCAAAGATGGTAGTCCTGTCCTTAGCAAAGGAAATTTATCGGACTGGGATAACTACGGCGTTTTCGGGCCGGCGGTGATCAAGAATACGGACGGTAGTTACGACATGTGGTACACGGGTATTAAAGGTAATCTGACCACATTCAGCAGTTTTCTGGCAAGTCCCTCGAGCCTAGACACCACCGTCTTCACCGGAGCCGGCACAAATATTGGTCACGCAACTTTGGCTAACAGCAGCGCGGGAGCGGTTAAAGATACCGCAGCAAACCCCGTAGTGACCAAGGGCGCACCTGGTGATTGGGATAATTTCGGGGTTGCTTACCCGTCAGTAGTTGTAAACGGCGGGAATTTAAATATGTGGTATACCGGCATTAAAGCCGGTCCCCAAGCTGCTTTAACATCGTTTTTCACCGGTAATAATGGCATTGCCACGATTTTAGCAGCGGGCGTCGGAACCAATGCGAAAATCGGTTACGCCAGTGCGGTTATTCCTCCCCCAACGACTACCACAACTACAACTACGGGTGGTGGAGGAGGCGGAGGCGGCGGTGGCGGTGGTGGCGGTGGTGGTGGTGGATTTGGTCCACCGCCTCTCGGCTATATCAATGTCTATAATCACATTAGCCCATCCGGTATTGTTACCGATGATCTGATCGGAACTTCATCCGATAATCTGGTGACTTTGACCATTCCGAAAGGGACAGTCGGTTTAACCGCCGACGGCCGTGCAATCAGCCAGATCAGTATATTCCCGGCGGATCCACAGCCTGCATTAACGGCTGGATTTAAGATTTTCGGGATTTTTTACGAAATGCAGCCCAGCGGCGCCACGTTTAACCCGGCGATCACGATTTCCTTCAGTTATAAGGGTCTTACGCTGCCTGCGGGCGTAAATGAAAGCGATATTACCGCCGGCTGGCTGGATGCCCAGGGAAAATTCAATACGCTTACTTCCACTGTGGATACGGTAAATAAAATCGTGACAGTACAGATCAGTCACTTTACGATGTTCGGGTTGGCAACGCCGTCCGGTGTTGTTACTACGACGACGCCATCTGTCCCTGTACCTGTAGCTTTTACTACCACCAAATTTACCATTTCACCGTCTCAAGCGCTGGTTAATCAGGCTGTTACCGTGAGTGTTTTAGTCACCAATACCAGTAATGCCGGCTCTACTTTTTCCATCGATCTGAAGACCGACGGCACCGTGACGTCTACTCAAACAATCATATTGGCGGGCGGCGCCAGCGGTACTGTAACATTCAATGTCACCAAACCTACCGCAGGTACCTTTACCATCGGTATTGGCGGAGATAGCGGCAAATTGATAGTGAGTGATGTGCCCGTGATATCCACACCGACCGGAAAACCGGCGGCCTTCAGCACCTCTAATTTGTTGATCACACCGACCCAAATGAAGCCCGGCGATATTGCTACCGTAAACGTCACGGTCACTAATACGGGCGACCGGCAGGGAACCTATATCGTGGCTTTAAAAGTCAACGGTTTGACCGAAGATTCGCATCAGGTCACTCTGAGGGGCGGCGAAACTCAGAACGTGAATTTTTCCGTTACAAAAAACCAGGCCGGAAACTATGCCATCGGTGTCGATACTCTGAGTGCAACTCTGGTAGTGCAGGCGCCCATGAATACCACCCCGGTAGTCTCGACGACACCGGCACAAAAGAATAATACTCCTATTATTATCGGCGCGATTATCGGCGCAATTCTTGGGCTTTTCTTAGCATTATTATTGGTCCAATATATGATCCGGCCGGCGACTTTCAGTATGTCCGGTTTGTCGATCATGCCGGCATTAGTGACTCCCGGCGCGACGGCACATGTGAACGTCAAGGTAACGAATACAGGTAATAAGCACGGCACTTATAAAGTGACGATGAAGGTTAACGGGGTGATCGAAGGCTCACAAGACGTCACCTTGCAGAAGGGCAGCAACCAGGTGGTTGGTTTTACTGTCGTGAAAAATAACCCCGGTATATACATGATTTCCATTGATAATGTCAGCGGACGGCTGGTGGTACAGGATCAATCAGGGGAGGAATCACCGCCAACGGATAAGATTAAACCGCGTAACTGGCCGGATTTGTTTCATTAGAAACGTGCTGTTGGTAAGATCATGCGGATAAAACGATTTATTCCCGCGGCACTGCTAGGCGGTGTTGCCGGAGTATTATTGAGTGTGTTTGTAGTTTCGCCGGTGGCCGCGATAAGTGTCAGCGATTACTTTTCTTATAGTTATAACTTTGCTTTCAGCAAAACCAGCATTACCGGCAGCGAGGCATTTATGGTCACGGTTATCGGTAATGCCAACTGTGTGCATGATTTACCCATGACTGTCAGCGCCGCAAATATCGTTTCAACAGTCATAGGGCGGAATCAACAGACCGGGGCCGAAGTTGTATTGAATCCCAACTATTCCCTGCGTTATGATAATTCCTTTCCCAATCATACAGGGCAAACAGCTTCCGTCACTGTTCAGGTACCCCTCTCTTTCCCCGGCGGTAGTGTGCCGGGAACGTATGATGTTATCGGCACGCTCACTGATGCAGATGTCACTATTTTAGGTATATCTTTCAATGTCAAAGCATATCTTCCCTCGACTCAAGCTATGGGGGTCGTCAATTATTCCGCGCCGAGCACTGGTGGGGGCGGAGGCGGTGGGGTTTTCATCCCAACAACAACGGCAACTACGACAACTACCACTACTACATCCTCCACTACGCCAACTGTGGTCTCTACATCAACTACCTCGCAGGCATCCACGACTCCGATAGTATTGACCACCGTGGCATCTGTTTTAATTTCAACTACAACAACCAAAACCGTTCAACCGGCGGTCCAATCAGCAGCTTCTTTTGCCGTCAGCAGTCTGCAATTAACTCCGGCAACCGTGAAAAATGGCAAGACGGTGAAAATCAGCGTGCTGCTTTCCAATACCGGCGACCTTGCCGGCATGTATAAAGTTGTGATGCAAATTGACGGGCAGTATGCCAACAGTCAGGAAATTGAGCTGGCTGGAAAGTCCAGCCAGACAGTTACGTTTACGCACCTGGCCAGTATTGAGGGGCCGCACATAGTTTCGATCGGCGGCCTTGACAAGAGCTTGACGGTCGAACCGGCGTCCACCGGTGGTTCTATAGGGTGGTGGATATTCGCCGCGTTGGCGGGATTGGGGATCGGTATATTGTGCGGCGGCGCATTGTTATACGCGTTACGGTATAAGAAATACCGACCTTAAATCCTAATTTCTAAATACGCAACACTAAACAAAATCCAAAAACCAAAGGCCAAGCTCCAAATAAATACGAAATACAAATTAAATTCGAAATTTCAAATATTTGCTGATATAAAGTACCTTGTCTCGCTGCATTTCCTTCACAGGCACAAACAGAGTCGGTTGATTTGTTCTAGTGGTATAATGTATTTGCACGGTTAGTGTTATTTGAAGGAGAAGTAATGGACGAGCTTAAGGTATTTACAGGTAATGCTCACCCTGCGCTGGCGAAAGAAATAACCGACTATCTTGACATCCCGCTGGGACGCGCGGATGTCTTTGAATTTTCAAATGAGAATATCTTTGTCCGTATCCTGGAAAATGTCCGAGAACGCGATGTTTTCGTAGTGCAATCAATGTCACACCCGGTCAGTAAGAGCCTGATGGAATTATTGATTATGTTGGATGCCTTAAAACGGGCTTCAGCGAAAAGAATTACGGCGGTGATCCCTTACTACGGTTACGGCCGCACCGATAAAAAAGACCAGCCGCGCGTGCCGATTACAGCGCGTTTGATCGCCGACCTGCTAACTGTAGCAGGCGCCAACCGTTTACTCACAGTTGACCTCCATGCAGCGCAAATTCAGGGCTTTTTTAATATTCCGGTAGACGAATTAACGGCATTAACCCTGCTGAGCGATTACTTTAAAAAGAAGCAGATGGAAGACCTGGTGGTCGTGGCTACCGATATCGGCATCTCCAAACGCGCGCGCGATATGGCGGCCAGAATGAATGCGCCGCTGGCGATCGTGGAAAAAAGACGCCTGGGTAATGCCGGCAAGACCGAGGCTTTGAATGTCATCGGGGAAGTGAAAGGTAAAATTGCCGTGACGTTTGATGACGAAATCGATACTGCTGGTTCGCTGGTTAATACGGTCGCGGCGTTGATAGACCGCGGCGCGAAGGAAGTTTATTCCTGCGCTACCCACCCGGTACTCTCAGATAATGCTATCGAGCGTATCTCTAAAAGTCAGGTGAAACAGGTCGTAGTTGTGGATACGGTGCCGGTTCCCGTGGAAAAACGGCTGGATAAAATTGTAGTTTTGCCGATGGCGCCGTTACTGGGTGAAGCAATCCATCGTATTCACACCGGTCTGTCCATCGGAGCGATGTTTGAACCGGAATAAACGTCGGGAAATAATCAAGAATCAAGATACAATAATCAAGAAAAGAATTAACCAGATTCCTGTGTAGGCAGGAATAACAAAGTGGGGCATTACACCGCTCAAAGAGGAAAAAGATGTTTAAATGGCTTGGTAATCTCGTTGATTCAAACGACAAAGCAATTAAAAAAATGCAGCCCATCGTGGAGCAAATCAATGGGCTTGAACCGGAATTCGAAAAGCTTTCTGACGACGAATTGAGAGCTAAAACCCAGGAGTTCAAAACCCGGGTAGCGCAGAGCACCGTCGATATTCAGCAGAAAGTAGACGAGGCTAAACAGGAATTACAGGAAGCGAAAAAACGCGTCTCGGAAGCCCAGGACAGGTTTAATCTGGAAAGCGGCGAACTGGCGACCAGGCAGCTGCAGGAAAGGCTGGAGCAACTGGAAAAGCAACTGGCGAAAGTCCAGGATGATGCGTTGAATGAAATCCTGCCGGAGGCTTTTGCTGCCGTGCGTGAGGCAGCAAAACGCACCATCAAGCAGCGCCATTTTGATGTGCAATTGCTCGGCGGTATGGTGCTGCATCAGGGCAAAATCGCGGAAATGAAAACCGGTGAAGGCAAAACACTGGTAGCCACACTGCCGTTGTATCTGAATGCGTTAACCGGCAAGGGTGTTCACCTGGTTACCGTTAACGATTATCTGTCCAAGCGTGACCCGTACTGGATGGGGCCTATTTACGATGCGTTAGGAATGAAGGTTTCCAGCATTCAGGGACAGCAGACCGCCGGCGCGTCAGGCGGTGTTTCCTATATTTATGAACCGGCTTACAGCAGCGGTAAGGAAGACGACCCGTGGTTGCATTTCCGCCCGGTAACCCGTCAGGAAGCCTATCTGGCTGACATCACCTACGGCACTAATAATGAATTCGGCTTTGATTATCTGCGCGATAACATGGTAGTCGACCTGAAGCGATGTGTACAGCGCGATTTGAACTATGCCATCGTCGATGAGGTGGACAACATCCTGATCGATGAAGCGCGCACGCCGTTGATCATCAGCGGTCCAGCCGAAGAAGGTGCATTACAAAAATATGGTTTGGCAGATAAAGCGGCGCGTCAGTTGACAGGAAGAATCGTTTCCGAAAAAGAGGAAATGGATGCCAAGCAACAGGGCACTGATATCGAAGAAGGCCTGGACTATCTGGTTGATGAGAAAAATCATACGGTAAGTTTAACCGCAGAAGGCGTCACCAAAGCGCAAAATAAGCTAAATATCGAGAGTTTGCATGAATTTCAATTGAAATGGGAACATTATATCCGCCAGGCGATCGTGGCATATCAACTTTATAAAAAGAACCGCGAATATGTGGTCAACAACGGCAGCGTTATCATCGTGGATGAATTTACCGGGCGTATGATGCACGGCCGCAGGTATTCCGACGGTTTGCACCAGGCGATCGAAGCCAAAGAAGTCGCGAACGGCGAGCGCGTGCATGTGGAAGAAGAAACCCGAACTTACGCCACGGTAACCTTCCAGAATTACTTCCGTATGTACCAGAAACTGGCGGGTATGACCGGTACTGCTGTCACCGAAGCGGAAGAGTTCCATAAGATTTATAAACTGGAAGTGGTGATCATTCCGACCAATAAACCGACTTTGCGGAAAGATCTCATCGACAAAATCTACAAAAATGAAACGGCCAAGTTCAATCAGGTTGTTCAGGAAGTGGAGGAAATGCACAAGGAAGGCCGCCCGATCCTGATCGGTACGGTCTCGGTAGAGAAATCTGAAGTTTTAAGCGGCATCATGACCCGGAAAGGGATCAAGCACGAGGTATTAAATGCCAAACTGCATGAAAAAGAAGCGGCCATCGTTGCCCAGGCCGGGAGAACCGGCGCTGTCACCGTGGCTACGAACATGGCAGGCCGCGGTGTTGATATCGTTTTAGGCGGCAAACCGGATGGGCGCGATCCCAAGGAATGGCAGAAAGAACATGATGAGGTGATCCAGGCGGGCGGGCTGCATATCATCGGCACGGAACGCCACGAGGCTCGCCGTATCGATAACCAATTGCGCGGCAGAGCCGGGCGTCAGGGCGATCCGGGCAGCACGCGTTTCTATGTTTCGCTGGAAGACGATATTATGCGGCGTTTCGGCGGTGACCGTGTTGGTAAATTTATGGAATGGGCCGGTATGGGCGAAGATGTCCCGATCGAAAATTCCATCGTCAATAAAACAATTGAGCAAGCGCAAATCAGGGTTGAGGGCTATCATTTTGATATTCGTAAACACCTGGTTGAATATGACGATGTGGTGAATAACCAGCGTAAAATCATTTACGGCGAACGCCGGAAGATCCTGAGCGGCGCCGACCTCAAGACTAATGTGCTCAACATGGTCAAAGAAGAAATGGGAGATATTATCAAATCTCATGTCGGTGAAAATACCGACGGGAACCTGGCGACGGTAGTGACTGAAGCCGGGACGATCATGCCTTTACCGAAAGATTTTACGGCCGAATCGCTGGTGGATCTCAAACCCGCTGAAATTCAAGACCGGTTAACCCAGCAGGCCGAGGAGCTCTACGAGAAAAGAGAAACTGAATTAGGCTCAGAGAGTATGCGGATACTGGAACGGCTATTAATGCTGCGCGTGATCGACCAGTATTGGGTGGAGCACCTGACGAATATGGATAACATGCGGCAGGGCGTTGGCCTGCATGCAGTGGCGCAGCGCGACCCGCTGGCTGTATACAAGAATGAAGGCCACGAGCTTTTCCAGAACATGATGGACGGCGTCCGTCACGACCTCGTGCATAACATTTTCAATTTGAATATTACGAGGGGACCGGCGCCCAAGCAGACCGCCTCACCTATGGCTAAGGTTGCCAATGCCACCCGCGGCGGCGATGCCAAAAAACAGGCTGAAAAGGTCGAAGGTAAAAAAATCGGTAGAAACGACCCCTGCCCTTGCGGCAGCGGTAAGAAGTATAAGCACTGCTGCGGACAGTAATAGATGATGACGAATCTGGAAATTGCCTCCGTTTTCCGTGAGTTAGCCGGTTTGACCGAGAAAAAGAAGGAAAACTGGTTTAAAGTCCGCGCATACAGAAAAGCAGCGGAAGAAATTGAGAAATTAACGGCACCGCTATCGCAAATCGCGGCGGCGGGAAAACTCAGAGAAATCCCGGGCGTGGGGGAAGTGATCGAAAAGAAGATCACAGAGATGCTCGAAACCGGCAAATTAGAGAAACTCGAAAAATTGAAAGCAGAAGTGAATACCAGTGAGCAAATCCGACAATAACGATACAATAAACCAGATGACTTCCGTCGATGATGAAGCCATCAGGCATTTCCGTAACGCGATTGCCTCCGGCATGCACTGGTATCTGGCATTATTGGAAGCGGTGGGGCGGTGGAGTTCGCCCGAAGAAACATTTCAGGAGCGGCATTACCAGTACCTGATCGAAGGTTCGGCCTTTGATTGGCAACTGCTGGCCGAACGGCTTTGTGAAGCGGTTAACGGATTGCTGCCGGAGAAAGAGAAGGCCGATTTCTTACTGAAAGGCCAACCACCGCTGGACGTCACCAAAGAACAGTTTCAGGAATTGATCGGGGCGGTCAAATACAGGCAGTATCTGAATTATTTTTACGGCGTCACAGTGGAAGAGGCGATTTTATTTGCAGTAAAAGAAGAGGTGCGCAAAGAACGTCTATTATCTGCAAATGTGAAGGAAGAGGATACCGCCGCCGAGGCTTTCCGGCGGATCTACGGTGAGACCCAGCCTGTTTTGCTGGAGCAATTCCGCAAGGCGAAACATTACCGCCGCCTGCGGTCGATCAGTCTCAGCGAACTGAAAGAATTCACCTACTGGCTTTTCAAATACCGCATTACCCACAATGATAAGTCGCGCGTCGCCAGCGATACCAAGAAAGCGTTGGACTGGCTGAACCGCAACGGTTATCCGGAGAGATTCATTATTACCAGGCCGCTTACGGGAAATAGAAGATAGCTGACTAAATTCCAAGATCCAAAT
>Ga0182017_10001899_pt1 | contig 16067 bp, 8 predicted proteins | sample 712E3DmetaG_FD_120492 | JGI IMG/M metagenome (GOLD analysis project Ga0182017, IMG submission 120492) | Permafrost microbial communities from Stordalen Mire, Sweden - 712E3D metaG | ecosystem: Environmental > Terrestrial > Soil > Wetlands > Permafrost | place: Sweden: Stordalen | collected... | reverse complement strand
TTTTCCCGGCGTGAAGTTTTCAGTGCGGTCCAGCGTTTACAGCGGAGGCGCTTCAATCGATGTGTCGTGGGTAATGGGGCCTACGACCAAAGAAGTAGACGCCGTCGCCGGGCAATATGCATCAGCCGATTTTGATGGGAGCATCGACATGGAGACGCGTTACGACCATTGGTTACTGCCGGATGGCTCGGCCATTATCAAACACGGCCCCGGCACTGAGGGCTCAATGGGTTATATTCCGGCGGTTAAAAATCCAATGCCCGTCGGCGCCGTACCGGTATCATTTGGCGCGCATTACGTACAGTGCCAGCGGCGGTATGCCGACCAGTGGCAGGACGAAACAACTCTGATTAACCAGCTTGCCGCTGACATGTGCAATCTTCAAGGGGTTACGTGGAATGGTCAAAACCCGACAACCGGTCTATTTGGTTCGGGCGACACGGAACAGGTAACCCAATATGCATGGCGGCTTCTGAACGCCACTTCCTTCGCACCAAATGAGGTATGCAGCGGGGTACGGTTTGAAAAAGATGGTGAAGATAACGGGCTGAATCTTCCGATGGTAATTATCAAGCAGTCCGCTTGTCCGCAACCAGCGAAGATGTAACTTTAGCCGAAAATTTAATAAAGGGGATTAAAGCAATGGATGATATGGATGATGATGAAATGGTAGCAGCAGGGATATTATATGATCCTGGCAAAGGAACGGAAGAAGCTCTGAATTTGAAGGTCACTGAAACCATCCATAAATTTCTCGGAGAAAAATCGTGGGTTGCCGAAACTTATTCAACCAGGTGGTATTATGGGAAACTCCTCGCGTGGACCGTGAAAAGCGTCATCAAATCACGGGGATGGAAGATCATGGCTGTTCAGGGATATTCATTGGATGAGCCGGTGGTACGGGATATTCAAACAGATTACACCAAATTTGAGAGCTGTGTTGTGGACGGTCAGTTTCTTTTAGAGAAGAATAATATCCGGGTGATTATCATTTTAAGTGCATCGAATTATGTCCAGATAGAGGCAGGCGAAAATCACCGTCGGCTGGTTAAATCATTTATTCGCTCCATTGGAGATTTCTTAAACAAACATAACTTCTACAAAGGGAAAAACCTCAACTTTAACGGCGGAATCTCTTTTTTAAACGCGGGGCAAAGGGATTGGGACTCCGTCATCCTGGATCCCGCGATGAAAAAGGAAATACGTCAGAACACCATCGGTTTCCTGAAGAATTGCGCCCGATTGGAAAAATATGGTGTACCGCCCAAGAGAGGCATTATACTGGCCGGTGAGCCGGGCACCGGAAAGACAATCGTCTGCAAGGCATTGATGTCGGAAGCCGATAACATCACCTGTATCGCCACCAGTGCTGAGGGTATGGTACAAGGAGGGTATATCCCCGAGCTTTTCTCCGTAGCCCAGGCACTCTGTCCCAGCATTATCTTCATTGAAGATATCGACTTCATCGGGCAAGAAAGACACGATGTCTATCGAGGCGGACCGCCATTAATCTCTCTCCTCGCAGAAATGGACGGCATTGCCGAAAAGAACGCGATCGTTACCGTGGCAACCAGCAATTCCTTTGAAACATTGGATAAGGCATTGAGTGAAAGGCCGTCCCGGTTTGACCGGGTATTCAGAATAACCCGTCCGGCTTATCAACAGCGGACTGAACTCGTAACACACATCTCCAGGAAAATCCCTTTGTCCGAGGATGTCAGAGAGTATATTGTGGAAGTGACTAACGGTTTTACTCCGGCGCAAATTCAGGAAGTTTTGCATGGCATGGTCATTGCTCACTCCGCGCAAGGAGAAGATATCATGCAACTTAACCGGAGGGATGTAGACTCCACTATTGCCTTGTTAAACATCAGAAGAACCGGCACGATTGGTTTTAGTGCTATGCTTTGTCCGGATGATAAGTCATAATGGTTCCCTGCCATGTATTTATGAATCTATGATTTTGTTGAATTTATTATTATAGCAGAACATGTGTTAGAAACGACCGAAAACCGTCTGTTTCAAAAATTTCAGATGGTTTCTTTCCCCCATCGAGGAGCTCAAATAGTTCGTATATTTTTTCACCCGTGAGTTTTGCTCCAGGAGTAAGGAATGTGGTGTCTTTGATAATCGTTTCAATTTCGCCGGGGAGTATATATACCCCCTGGTCTCGTAATTGATTTAGTAAAGTATCCAACCCTGTAACACACGTAATTTCAGTTAACTTTTTTGCACAGTAAAAAGGTTCTTCCTGATCTGTCTTTATTTTCGCTCGCGCAGACTGAAGCTTTTTATATACTTCGTCACCCTCGTCATTCAACGTGCATTGTTGTTTAAAAAATGCCGGACCTAAACTACATATGGAATCATGCATTTTAGCATCGTAGCTTTTACTGTTTTCATCGCGGTCTCTTAAAAGATAGTCAAAATCGGTACAAGCGTAGCATTTTACTCCCATTTGCAAGATTAATTTGATCATTGAACTGATATTATCTTTGCCATCAACTGAAACAACACTCACATTCTTCTCATCAAGTTTACCTGGGAAGAGTTCGCCGGCGATTGACTTAATAACATACTCATCGAAGCCTTCACAGACTATAACTTTCTCAGCGAAGAAGATTTCGTTTTGTTTGGTATTAAATAGTAGTTTCTTATATTTCCTTAGATTGATTGGTTTTGCTATGGTACCTGCGCTATTTTTGTCAATAAGTATGACATTCAAATCAGTCTCGCCAGATTTAATAAATTCCTCACTATGGGTAGTGAGGATAACCTGGTTGCGATTACCATCCATAAAATTATCTAGGCGAGTGCTGATCACCCTACGACCGTGTGGATGGAGGTATATTTCAGGTTCTTCAATACACAACAATGCCGACGATACAGTATTAACGTACTTTGTATAATAATTAAATAAGCCAATTATAGTTGCGCTTTGTATGCCCGAACCTTTTTCAGTTAACTGAGATTTAAAGCCGTCATCTATGTAAATCTGGCAGCTTTTAAACAAATCAATCTTTTTGTCTGCAACGAATTGAAAATGGAGGTCAGTTCCGGGGAATGCTACGTCAATGCAAGTTTCTTTAACATTTTTAGTCACTTCCGAGAAGATTCCTTGACTTGCTTCGTTTACCTTGTCAAAAGCTATTTGCAGAGCGTCGGATTTTGTATGCTTGTCAGTTAAATATTTCATCAATTTGCCGTACCAACTCCATGCGACCGGGCGAAGCTGATTACTAGGATCCCTAAATGATGGGATAATGGCGCTTTGTAAAAATTCGTTTCTAATTGTGGCCCTGAAGCTTAGCACCCAATCTTGGGCATCATTCTCACGGTATAAAAAACGGATGTCTTTTTCAATGTTGCCTTCGAGATCAAGAGTTGCTTTAAAAGCAAAGGCAAAATGAAACATGTTATCAAACTGATTTTCGAGGTGTTGGTCTAAAGGATTCTTGGGATTAACATAAAATCGGAATTCAGTTTCTTCTTTCAAATTAAAAATGGGTTGAAAAAGGTCCTTAACTAGACCCTTACTCACACGATTAGGCTTGTTATGATCTCCTCTAACGAAAAAACCTGGACATTTATACATATCAGCATAATTTAGCTCTTCTTTTTCCCCGCGCTCTAATTCGCACCAAATATTAATCTCGTTGCTCTGTTTTGGGACCAGTTTCCCGTCGTCATTCTCTTTCCACGAATAAAAATCATTTTCTGTGATATTCTCTGCTTTGGAAAATGTGGGATTATTTTGGCCGAGAATTATGTCGATAGCCTTGATGATATTACTTTTTCCACTGTTGTTACGACCAATGATTACGTTTTTCCCTGGTAGAAAAATGACATGTAGTTCTTTTATAGATCTAAAATTTCGAATGTATAATCTTTTTAAATACAAAGTATTCCCCCCTCGTGACCTGCAATTTGCTAGCTAGCACTTTGTATCCGTTCTTTAATTATTACTCATTTTTCTCAGCTGAAGGTGGGTCGAAAAGTGCAAAATAGCCAGCAACTAGCGAAACTGGTAAAGAAATCGCCGGAGGAGCCCATACGCCAGCAGCTGCACCGCCCCCGACTGCGATCCATTTTCCTACAGCTCGTAATCTGTCCACAGTAAGAATGACATGATCGTTTGATCGTCTTAACGATCTGTTTACCAGCTTATCAGTTGCTTTACCACTGAATTGCAAACATACTCCTCCGGCTTCGATGAAGCGATTAAATGGTTTCTTAATGCGAGAAACAATCCAAGATTGTTCTTGAAGAAAGACCCATTCTTCCGTTAGAATCTCAGTAACATTTTCCCTGAGTGGTTTTTCTAGGTAATATAAATCTTCACGCATGTTTGTTTTAATTTCAGAGTATTTGTCATTGACATGTTGATGATTTGATTTGTAACCAGTTAAAATATCGGAATTCTCTTTTAGATGGGCAAGCACGACGTTTATTCGAGCTTTGTCCGCGTTAAATAAAAAATATTCACTTAATTGTGCATTCTTCGAATTATCGTCTTCAAGTAATCGGATCATGGAATCAGGATAATAGAAATTTAAGTCGGGACAATTCTTCTTTAAAACTCGGACTCTCTCAAAAGTTTGATCTATCTTATTTTTGGCGAGAATAAGTGATGGTTCTAACATAATATTGTTTGAAAAATGTTCATCTATCATTCTGGCACCCTCCTATTTATTTTTGTATTCAGACGTCCGATTCAAAGAGAGCGTCTCTCTACTTTATCGAGCATTAGGTACGCATCAGCGCTGTAATTGGAACCGGCAGATGGTTTGTCCACACAATTCTTATTTTCAAGAAAAAGTACGATTGCTTTACCGTCGGCTTTTTGCGAGCTAGGATAAATAATCCCATTTATATTATCACCGTTAATATCCTGATGTACGTACCTAATATACTCCGTGAACATTTGTGTCGGCACGTAATCGATATGTACCATCCCATCCTTAGATATAGGTCTGCTTAAATCTCTCACGAACTCACGCATAAAGATAAGAATTGATCTTAAATAGTTTCTGCTTTCATCAAATAGGCTCGGAACTTCCGGAAGTGTGGTTAAGTCTAATATTTTAAGCGTTTTAACATTTTTAAAGACTCCGGTCGTGGCGATTTGCCCCGTGACATCTTTACCTGAAGTTGTTTCTACAATAGCAGTTTCGGAGTCAAATGCTCCATAAAACATAGGGATGCCAGCCGGGCTCATTCTATTGGACTGATTTGCTTTTTCAACGGGAACTGTTCCTAAATCTTTAGCTGTATTGTAATGCTCGACTGAAGGATGAATTCTAGTTCTCCAGACAATAACATTCGGATCCAATTCTTTGATGACTTGGACATCTTCTTCCAGCTGAGTAAGTTCTTTAGATATTCGATCCAACATTTTAGACGCGGGGATAGTATCACGTAAATCAGAAAATTGATCGTCTTCTTTATCGCCTGGTGAATCAATCCTCAAAAAGTTGAATCGCGAAGTATGTTTTACTTGCTCACAAAAAGAATTCCAACTGAGATACAAGGCGTCTTCTTTTCTCAAACCATATGGGTCTTTTTGACACCAAGAGTGTTGTTCTTTTTGAGAACAAATTGATACGAGATCATCAAGTGCTCCCTGATTGCTATAGCCGAGATCAACCTCGTCTCTGATCAAATCTTCGGTATCGTAGAGTGTTGCCCCGACATATCCGTCCTCCCATCCCATGCATTCATTCGGATCATCCCATTCGTCCCAGAGACGTGCTAGTATAAAATCTGCCACTTCTTCAATTGCGGTTGAAATAGCTTGCTCGGAAGATTTTCCGCAATAATGACAACTAGTATTTGTTGCATTTTCGTTAATAAATTCTTTAATGGCATAGTCATCTATGCAATCGGGACAGACATATTTTTCATCAAACCCTCTGACCACTCTTTGTCGTCTAGTCATGTATTACAGAATCTCCCTGTAATTTTTATATGGTTATTGAAACGCCCTCGGCCAACCGCCGTGTTGATCAATGAATTCGTCAATCTCTTTCATGATACGAATGGTTTCATTGAGCGCCACGACAATTTTCTGGTAGTGGTTTATGTCTTCCGTGGAAAGAACCCGGCCTTTGCGGTCTTTAAGCCATTTATCACAGACTTGATAGCCACCAATATGGAAATCCCAAACATTTTCCGGCACACCGTGAAATCCCTCCGACTGCGTTTTGTTTATCCACACAGTATTATCGGAATAGGTGATTTTATCTATTTGCTTGCTTGGTTTTGAACCTTCCCATGTAGTAATAAATTTATTACCTTTGACGGATTCCAAGAGATGATACGATATTAACTCATCTCCTAATGCGGCTAAACTTTGGAATAGTTGGATGTTATGAGGAATTGGAAGTCGGGGAAAATCAATTTTAAGGAATTGTGCGTAGCGAGCACGATAAGTGGGGCAATGAAGAATCGCATATATATATGAGAATAATTGTTCATTGAGGTCAGACTTCTTAAAATAGTTGGTAAACAAAAGATCATTCAGATTTATTTCATTAACAGGAATTAGTCTTTCGGCTTCTATTGGCCCTTTAGCTAAATAAAGCGGAAGCAACATAGAACCACCGCGTCGAAAATAGTTATAATCTGTAATATTCCTTGTCACTGACACTATGTTCCATTCGTTATCACCAATGACTCCTCCGCTCCTGCCTATAATAAGAGCAAGATTTGTTTTTAAATCATGTAGATGTTGCATTAATTCTCGCCGAGGACGACGGTGAATACCGCGGACTTTACCAGTGTAATATGTATAACGAATATCAAATGGACGATAGTTGAGCATCACTATGTTTTTCTTACTCGGACCAGACCCTGCCACATCTTTTTGAGCAGTTTCAACCTGCCATCCTTGTGAATCGTTTCCGAGATTAAATTTTTCTCGCGCCAAATTTGGTGATAGATTAATAAACGCTCTAATCCTTTCCCACGTTTCCTCTGGTGTCCAACAAACAATAAAATCATCACGCCCTGTCTCAATTCCCGTATTCTTTAAGGAAAACAGCGATGTTATTTTTAGCAAATGGTTCCATTCTTGCTCCGTCTCTCCATCTTGTGAAACGAACAGGTAAAATGGAGTTTTGGCATCAAGCAAGCAATTGGAAGTGGTAAAATAAGTATTAGCGTCAAGCGCACAATATTTATGGTGCCGAGTACCCCATACTTCGCTCCATTCCAGCCGTTTAGAATTTTGCTGACAAGGCCACTTCTGAGCAAGTAATATCGCTACACCTTGTTGAATATCAAAAACGTTTACATCCTCAGAGTTATCTGGTGCTTTCTCCTTTTTGCGTACGTTACCGTGCAAATCAAAGACTCTTATTATTGTAAAAGAATCTATTAAGCTCTTTCGTACTCCGGGGAAAGTTGTAGCATCTAAATAAGCGTGGTTAGTAATATAGCCGATAATCCCCACACCAGAATTAGCTATCAGCCATTGAGCTAGACTGATGAATTTCACATAATCGTCTTGAAGACCTTTTAGATTTTTATCAAGAGTATGAACTCCATCAACATTTTTATACCGCTCTATGAGGTTACCTATAAATGTGGGCTTCCCTTGTGCATCAAAACTTGGGTTTAACGAATCGCCAGAATATGGCGGATTCCCTATTACAATTGTGAAGTTTTTGTTCCATTTAATATTGTTGACAGCGCTCGCTTCGTGTGCCAATGCGGGTGCTAATAGCTCAAATTTCCGGTGAGGGCCGACTTCACCGGCGGGTTCAAGACTATTCGTTAAATAAATATTAGCTCTTGGTGTATTCGATCCGAAACGATAGCCTGTTTCAAAGAGCTTTAATCCTAATCGCATATGGGCAATTGCATAAGGTGCCATCATCAGTTCGTAACCATAGACACGAGGTAATAAGTGGGTGGGAACATATTCATTCCAGAGTTGCGGAAACTCTAGAGCCATATATCCCATTTTTAGCCACTTTGTCATCATTGTCTTGTGAATAACATCAATTACTTCCACTAGAAAGGTGGCCGTTCCTACCGCCGGGTCCAATATCTGGACAAAGGGTTCATTTGGTGAAACCCCTTCGGGGATTTTGATTTCTTTGTTCCGCTTAGTAATCTCACCCCAAGTAGTAATATCCGCCAATCCATCTTCTAGCCCGAATTCCTTCTGAAGCAATTCGTGAACGCTGCGAACAATGTAAGAAACTACCGGCTGTGGAGTATAGAAAACGCCTCTTTCCACTTTTTTCTTTTTGTCATACTCTGTTAGGAAAAGCTCGTAGAAATGAATTACCGGGTCTTCCTGCCGTGTACGGTTGCCAAAATCGCGCAGGATAGCTTCCATGTGTGTTTCAGGGCTGTTTAATAGTTCAACAATTTCCTGGACACCCAACTCATCAAAGTCAATTTTCCCGTGCCGTCCACCGGTTGTAATAAAAGTAGCGAGGATATCACGGAGAAAAGGATTGGTGTTAGGAACCATGTCAGTAATATTGCTTGATGTGATGCCCATGGGCCGGGACATACGGGCGGCAAGTAACCCATAAGCGATGGTTTGGGCATACATATCAGCAAAATCATCTTCTTTCAGATCATGAATTAGTGTTTCCTGGAATGCCCTGTACAATTGCCGCATAGCGCCGTTGGCATTCTCCAGTTCAAGTACTCTCTTGGCGCGTCCCCTTATCCGTTGGGCTAACGCCGCTAGCCTGATAGCCAGGTCTTTGGATGTAGTGATGACTTCCTGATTGCGCAGGATAAATGCGGATGACCATGTTTCGCGCCACTTCTGGATATTCTTTTCATCCGCAGGCCAACGTAGTTTTGCCTTCAGTTCGTGGTGAACGTTATCAAGGTGTAGTTCGGTATCTTCATAATCCCAACCAAGCACTTTTAAGGTCGGCAGGTCAGCATTATTTTCATCCTGGGAAAAATTGGCAAAGGTTATTTGTCTGTGGTCGCCCTCGCCGTAATTTGAAATAAACAGAAGGTCATGTAAATTCCAAACAGCCTGTTCAGATTTAACGGCGGATGTTCGTTTCTTAATCACTAATTTACTGAGAATACGACGAAGAACGACCACCGGTAACTTTTTTGGTTCAAACTTAACAAAGAAGATGCCCCATGGCTGGTTACTGGTGAGCGGCCTGAGTTGTTTAATCTCTTGAATTTTCGCGGCTGTTTCCGGATCAATGCCTAATTCTTCCGGTTCATAATCAAACGTGCTATCTTCAAAGTCATCGGCTTCAATAGGCCAGTCAAGTTCATCACGTAAGTATTTAATCAGTTGATCGAATGACTTTATTCCCCTGAGTTCGTCTTTGTTAAATTCGGGCAAGGCTTCCTCCTATGATAATTCCATCCAAGCTTTAAGATTGGCTTTTACCCCAATTGGAGCTTGCACCTTTTTCAAGTAGGAATCTTTGATTCTCTTTTCTATAATCTGCCTGATTTCAGACAGAGTTTCGTTCGAGATAGAGCGGAATCGCGGCGTCTCCGGTGTACTCCGAATCAGGTCAATAATATCCGTCGGCTCAGTGACAACCTCTTCATTTTCAAGATTGTAAAGATACCATTGGGTATATCCGGATTCGGTTGTCCATTCCTTTTCTTCAGTGCCGTCGGGATTACTCTTTTTCTGTTCAACTGGTAATTGATAACAGAAAAACAAAGCTTTTGATGACTTTTTAGGATGCTGTTTGCCGCTAAAGACTTTTTTAGGAAGGCTGTTTAAATGAGCTTCCAAATCAGGATTTTGTTTTAGTAATTTCTGATATTCCAGGTGCATTTTTTCCAAAACGGAAGTGTCACCTTCATAATCATGGTTAAACTCTTTCAGGTCATCATAATCGTCTTCCGGTCTCAGGAGTTTCTTACCCTGAATGCCAAAAATCTTAGAGATTCTCAGCGCTTTGCCGGAGACTTTAGAATACAGGTGAATTAAACTTTCCAGATCTTCCGGCGGCAGGAAGTTCCAGTACATTACCTTACCGCGGACACCTTTCTGATCAGGATGGTCGGCGATGATCTGTTCCTCTATTCCAACGTTCAGTCTCCGATCTACACGCCCAATCCTTTGCATTAGCCTTACCGGGTTCCAGTGGAGGTCATAGTTAATCAGTCGGGTGGCGTCCTGCAGGTTCAGACCTTCAGAAAGCACGTCCGTGGAAATTAACACACGGCTTTCGGTTTTACCATCAGCTGCCAATTTCGCACTGGTTTGCTCATTATAATACGGCGAGAAGCGCGTGATGACTTCACCCCGGTTTCCTTTGAAAGAACTATCCACTTCATCTAACCCCGTAATCCCTAGCTTTTCCAGCTCTTTGCGCAGATAACGGGCGGTAGTCATAAACTCACTAAAAATTATGACCTTTTGTGTGGATAAAACAGTATCGGTCTTCAAAAGCTTGGCAAGAGCTTTGAGCTTGTCATCGTTAATGGGTTTAAACTGTTTTAGTTCTTCAAGAAATCGAACGATTTCGTCCATATCCAGGTAGGTTTCCTGTATGATTTCATCAACGTTGTATTCTTCAACTGATAATTCTGTAACGGCTGCCAGCATTCCAGGCGTTATTATATCTTCACTGTCTTCGTCAGGTTCGGAATCAAACATTTCAAGCTGCTTTTCTTTCACGTAACCGATTAGTTCGGTATGCTGCCCCAACCAGCGTTCCAGCCTTTTCTTTTCGCTATCAGTTCTGCTGTGTTTGGTAATGAAAGCCAACATCTTTAATAAAAGTTCTTGGCAGGATGATTGGAAGGCAAATGCCGAGCTCTCAAATCGCTTTAAAAACAGAATACGGATAAGGCGTACTAGTTGTTTCTGGCGGTTAATATCAAAAGATTCTTTGACATCAGGGTTATCAGCAGGCTTTTTGGCGTAAGCCAAAGGATAATACATGGCGAGAGAAAAAAGTGGTTTGTCTTTCGCAAAGGCTTTTTCTACCATTTCCAAAAGCCGGCCATAAACAATCTTCAAACTATATTTGGCTACTTGCGGCTGCTCACGAATGGGGAAAATAACCCGGCTGCCGCCATTTTGTTCCTGGCTTTTTTTAACATAAGCCCGGCTACGCTGTACCACAAGCGCTTTGAAAAGGGAATCGTTTAACAGGACTTTTTGAGCTTCGGCCTGATCAGTATCGGACTCCTCGTTTTCTTTGGTCTGCTTCTCCCCCATGATTTTTTCGAGGTCATTTTCCAGCTTCTTAAAGTGCCCGGGTAATGAATATATGCCCAACGGGGCATCTTTGAAATAAGAGTTATTATGATCGGTAAAAAGTTCAATCATGTGCTGCAAGTCGCGCAGGCTGTTGTTAATGGGCGTTGCCGTGAGGAAAATTACCTTTTTCCCTTTACAGATGTCAGCCAATTTCCAGTAGTGCGTCTCACTTTGAACCCCTGGATTGCGGAAATGATGACCTTCATCGATTATAATGACATCGGTCATTTCTTTGATTTTCTCAAATTTATCGGGAAAACTGCCTTCTCTAAGTAGATCGGTGTGGTTATAAATAGCCAGATTCGAATAATCCCCACCCAGCCCGGGTAGATATCTTTTTAAATGTTTTTCCCAGACAGGCTCACGTGCTGCTTTTGGAACAAGGAGCAGAACCCGCTTACGGTCGTAGATTAACCGCTCAATCGCCATCAATCCGATTAAGGTTTTACCCAACCCGACACCATCACAGAGGAAGGCACCGCTGTATTGATTGGCTATTTTGAGGATTGCCTGATAGCCTTCTTTCTGATATTGATCGAGTTTTGGATAAACTTTCGAGGTTGATTTTTCCCATTCGCCGGCAGTCATTTCATGACCGCGGAAAAACTCCTGCAGGGATTTGGCATAGACCTCAAAAGGAGAATATTCGTGAATTTGGCGTTCAATAACCTTTAAAATTTCTTCGCTGACATCCTCGGCGTTTTTCCAGTGTTCTTCGTACCATTGTTGGAGTATTTCCACTTCACGCCGAAGCTGGACGTTAAGTTCTACATTCGTAGTCAGTCCGGGTAATGTGAAATTACTGGAACCAACCAGAGCCGAGGACCCGACTACTGCGAGTTTAGAGTGGGTAATATAAGCCTTTGCATGGAACTTGTCTTTTCTGTAAATCTTGCATTCAATTTGCTTTTTCTGTAGGGCTTCTACGATAGCTGGTACTCCGGTAAGAAAATCATTATTTTCCTTTTCGGCTTCAAGGGAGTTATCCAATATCTTTTTAGCTGTTTCAATCCCGGCCAGGAGCGCTTTCTGTGTGCGCATAGACACTTCGTCGCCCATTAGTATTCTTAGTTTGTCCAGCTTTTGCCATTCTCCATCCAGGGCCAGAAGGGCACCTATTTCGAAGTATCCGGTGGCAATATCAAAACTGCTGGCAATTTGCGTCCATTCACTTAGATACTGTTTTACTTTCCAATCGGAATCGCTGTTATCGACGATAAACAAATCAGCTCCGGATTTTTTTTCTGCATTGGTAGCAGCTTCGCCCAACCGGGTCCCGAAAAGGGCATCCCCCAGAGTCTTTTGGTTACGATTCGGCTTTTTTTGTGGATTCATAATATTCCCTCAGATGTGTTGTCAATTAAACCAATCCAATTTGATTATGTCAATTCTAGCACTGTCGCCCGAATGCCGCAATCGACACATTTTTGTGGCAGGTAATCATTTTGTTGACATTGGCTAAATTATAAATAAAATTGGATTATTTGAAAACACGGACGGCAATAACCAAAATAATTGCTTTTCCTTTGAACCCGGTTTAAGCCATCACTTAACAGCTAATTCATATTTTGTGGTACTATATATGCATGAATTTGGAAAATCAAACACAATATTTATCTACTAGAAAATTTATATTTATTAGTCATGCAAATCCCGAAGATAATGACGCAGCACTTTGGCTGGTATCCAAACTTTCACTTGCAGGTTACGAGGTCTGGTCGGATATTACCCGTATGTTTGGTGGTGAATATTTTTGGGATGACATAGAAGATTGTATTCGAAACCACACATCTAAATTCATTATTTTAGTTTCTAGAAATTCGCAAAATGCGCAAGGCGTTTTAGATGAAACAAACCTTGCGGTGAACCTAGAACGTAATTTAACTTTGCCACGATTTGTTATTCCAATCCGGTTAGATGACCTTCCTTTTAGTGAATTTAAAGCTAATATCGGTCGGAAAAACGCTATAGACTTTTTCAATAACTGGGGAGATGGGTTGGCGTTATTAATTAGTGGTCTCGAAAAAGATAAAATATCTAAAAATAATATTGTCAGTCCAAACGATATTTCGAAATGGTTTAATAATCAATACTTAAGGCCAACCAAAGTAATTGATAAACCTCAAATTATAGGCTCTAATTGGTTGAGAATTACCAATTTTCCTCAAGATATCAATTTTTCAAGAATACCTGTCTCAGATTCGAAAGCAAACGAGATGGTAAAACTCTTCTCTTCACCAGCTTTTTTATTTCAACAATACGTGGGGAGTTTCGCTTCTAATTCGGATTTACAGCCTGATATGCCTAGCTGGCTAATTTTGACGCATGGGCATAAAATTCGAACCGAGGATATTTTAAACGGTACTACTAATATTTTCCCAAAACTTAATTGGCTTGATGGTCAAAACATGATTTCCGGACTTTTTAGAAAAGCCTGGGATAACGAAATGCAACAACGAAAGATGATCCCTTACAAGTTCTCTGATTATTCAAATGCTTGGTTCTTCCCGTTAGGATTTACACAAAACGATACAGTAAAATACGTGGATTTAGATGGGAAAACGCGTTCAAAGAAACTTGTTGGTAAAAGTAAACGGCTAAACTCGTACTGGCATCTGGCAATAGGTATTCAACCTTATTTTTCCAAATTCAACAGATTTTCTCTAAAAACTCATGTTATATTTACTCAAGATGGGAGGAATCCTGTATTTAGTAAAGAAAGAATGCACGTAATGCGAAGGAGTTTTTGTCGCAACTGGTACAATGAACGCTGGCGAGGTTTACTCATCGCTTACCTCACCTATCTCTCCAATATGCAAAACGAAATTTTATTACATGTCTCACCAAATAATTATGTTACATTGAGTAGTAAACTTTGTGATTTCATTTCACTTAAATCTCTTGAAGAGGAGAGTATTCCTTATCAAGAGAAACAAGAAGATGAAATCGAGCAAAATCTTGATGAAGATGATGACTTCGGCGATATGGATAACATTGATTCGGATTTTGAAATAGATGATCATTCTGATTCCGAAGGTGAAGGAGATGATTACAATTAACTCAGAACAATTGTCTATTTTAGACGAACCTTTTCTAACATTTGGCTATAACCAAAAAATGCAAGATCCCAAAGATGGATTGTTTTTATTTGGTCCAATTGATGATTTTAAAAAACCGACCCAAATGCGTATCGGACTTGTAGGTACTGAAGAGGGGATTTTGCGCTACAAACACTGGATTAAGCAAATAGTTGGATATATACCCGCATCTGATGCAAATCCTCAGCATCATAAAGCTTTTCCTGGGTTTCAATCTACTTTTGGTACTGTATGGCCACTTGACCCAATATGTGAAATCAAGATATCCTCAGATGATATCTACGCATCTTTGCGTTTAAAAGATAGACATCAAGCAATCTTTAAAACAGTAGGACTTTTTGAAAATGCCATCCGTACTTATTTCCGCGAAGAAGACTCTCCAATCAATCTTTGGTTTGTCGTCATACCTGAAGATGTCCATAAATTAGGTCGTCCTAAATCCATTGTTCCTAAGGATGAGTCTCTATCCAGTTCTTCTTATATGACTCCCAGAGTTGGACGAAAGCTTTTAACACAACCTTCGCTTTTTACAGAAGACAACGCATCAGCTCAGATTTACCGCTACGAACTCAACTTTCATCATCAACTCAAAGCTAGGTTACTTGACATAGGAGCGGTAATACAGATTGTTCGTGAAACATCGTTGACTCCCGAAGATTTTACATTGCGTGGCAGACCCCTAAGGCGTGTACAAGACCCAGCATCGATCGCTTGGAATTTGTGTACAACAGCTTATTTCAAAGCTGGTGGTAGGCCATGGAAACTTGCCGATGTACGAGAAGGAGTTTGTTATATTGGGTTAGTATTTAAAATCGATTCTACTAATCCCGTTGGGGGTAATGCGTGTTGCGGGGCTCAGATGTTTCTAGATTCAGGTGATGGTTTAGTATTCAAGGGCGCTGTTGGGCCTTGGTATTCAAGCACAAATAAAGAATTCCATATTCCATATGAAAGAGCTAAAGAGTTGATAACCATGGTTGTCGATACTTATGTTCGAGAACATAATTCTCCACCAAAAGAACTTTTTATACACGGTAAGACTCGTTTCAACGATGAGGAATGGAAAGGGTTTAGCGATGCAGTGTCTCAGGAAACTAATTTAGTTGGGGTCCGAATTAAAGATGCTACCGATTTGAAACTATATTCTCCAGGGAATATGCCGGTCCTTAGGGGGACAGCTTATAATCTTAATTCAAGTCGCGGGTATCTTTGGACGAAGGGATTCATTCCTCAATTAAAAACTTATCCAGGTCGTGAGATTCCTAATCCTTTAGATATTCAGGTTGTTAGGGGGGAAGCTAATCTGTTGCTAGTAATGAAAGATATCTTAGGGCTCACTAAAGTTAATTTTAATGCCTGCATATTCGCTGATGGATACCCTGTTACTCTTCGCTTCGCTAACGCTGTGGGTGAAATTCTTACCGCAGCACCTGTATCAGGGGATCTTCCTCCATTGCCTTTTCGACACTACATATAAAAAATACGATACTTCGGGGAAGTTCAAACTCCATAGCATGTCACAATTCATCTTTTTGTTATCCAACAATCTACCAGATTGTTACTTACCCATCGAGACCTTAGTTTTCTTGAAGAGTAAAATTGAGTTGACACCATGATCCTTAGTGCGCTATGATTTTGCTTAAGTCTAGTATAAATAGCTCTTCGAGTTGTCATGCCTAAAGCTTAAAACGATGGTATGGCAACCGGTGTCCCGATAACAATCGGGACCAAGGGCCCAGGTG
>Ga0182017_10001898_pt1 | contig 16068 bp, 10 predicted proteins | sample 712E3DmetaG_FD_120492 | JGI IMG/M metagenome (GOLD analysis project Ga0182017, IMG submission 120492) | Permafrost microbial communities from Stordalen Mire, Sweden - 712E3D metaG | ecosystem: Environmental > Terrestrial > Soil > Wetlands > Permafrost | place: Sweden: Stordalen | collected... | reverse complement strand
TCACGTGAACCTCGGAGGTCTGGGATCTTAATGGCCCAAGTCGGGCTACACTTCTACAATCTTACTGCCACACGGGAGGGTGGGCCTCAAAGGGTGCGCGCGGAAACTGGGCCGTCCCTCCGGGACTTGAATCATTTCCTACGACTTTTCCCAGCGCTGAAGCGCTGGGCTAAGCTCGGCCGCCCCTCCGGGGCTGGATTATCGAGCACTTCGTTCCGCCCGGGTTGCCAGAAAACGAATTCTCACGTGCACGCTGAAGCACTGGGCCAAGCTGGTTCGCTCCTCCGGGACTGGATTCTGGATTTGCTCTACTACCAGGTAGTCTACTGGGCCGGTTTTCAAGCGCGTCCTTCGATGGCACCGGATTCTTATAAACATCAAGTGCTTTCAGTTACTTACGTAGATTACTTCAGTGGTTCAAGGGCCTTCGGATAGATTGCCCCTGTCCGTGGCGCACCCTATAATCGACCTACTCTGGTTCTGGATTCTCCGGCAGGTCTTCGGGTAGGTAGGCCGCAGAGTAAGTGTGCCTTGGCCGGCCTTTACTTTGGCCGATCTGGATTTTGGCCGATCTGAACCCGTATGAGAAAACGCCTGCAAATCTCGCTGATGGCTAGCTTGACTGCGATCTCCTTTCTTTCCACTCTGTTTTCGACCATGCCGGCGCGCGCGCAGTCGGGGGGCATTACTGCCACTACCGACGAATCTGGCCGCAAGATTTATGTTAACGGGGATAGACCTTCCGCCGCTTCCCGGGCGGAGGCTTCTGCGCCTGCCCGGTCTCCATTGGTTTATTGGAGTGTGACCGAACATCGTTTCAAGCCGGTTCCGACGAGCGGAGCGGTGATGCGTGCGGCGCGCTCGGCGGCCTCGGAAGTCAACACCTACCTCGGCGGCAGAGCGCAGACTCACCAGACTCTTAACCGCGCCTTTACTCAACAGGATATCGACACCGCGATTGACGAGGCGGCGGCCCGACATCACGTGGATCCCAGCCTGGTGCGGTCGGTGGTCAAGGTGGAATCGAATTTCAATCCCAATGCGGTGTCGCGCAAGGGGGCCATGGGGCTGATGCAGCTGATGCCCTCGACCGCGCGATCGCTCAATGTTTCCAATCCTTTTGACCCGCAACAAAACGTGGATGCCGGGGTTAGGCATCTAAGGAGACTGTTGGACAGTTATAACGGCGACGTTCGCCTCAGTCTGGCGGCCTATAACGCCGGTTCGGGGGCGGTGGCTCGAAGTGCGGGCGTTCCGCATTTCCGGGAAACGCAGAACTACGTTCGCCGGATTACGAACATGTATGGCGGTGGCAGCGAACCGGGCTCTAACATTTTCGGCAACCCGGTGCACGAGCCGGTCGTCGTGGAGCGCGATGCTCGAGGCGTGCTGCACATGAGCAATACGGAATAGGCTGAGTTCCCGTGGTGGTAGCGGGGGCAAAGTCATTTAGTCATTGAGGCATTGAGGCACTGAATCATTGACCGAATGACTTAATGACTCAATGATTCAATGCCTCAATGACTTAACGATTCAATGCTCTCTCCGACCCTAACTCGAGGCGTCCGCGCTTTTCGCCTCGGCGCAACGCTGGTGCTCGTGCTGCTGCCGCTGGCTTCCGCGTCGGCCCGCGTCCACCACAACGATGCCTGGGCTCGTCAGCAATTTGCCAAGGCGGATCGCATGCGCGAGGCCCTCAATGGCCGTCCCGCCGGAGAGCGCACTCGCCGCGAATACCAGCGTGTGATTGACTCCTACCGCCGAGTCTATTTTGGCTCTCCCACGTCATCGAAGGCAGACCCGAGCGTGGTGGCGACCGCCGAACTCATGGTCGAGATGGGGCGGCGCTTTGACGACAACAAGATCCTGCGCGGCGCCGTCGAGCAATATCGCTTTCTGCGCAAGGAATATCCGGGCAGCAAATACCGCTTCGACGCGCTGTTCACGATCGGCGAGATTTACAAGGACGATCTCAACGATCCGGAAGAGGCGCGCACGACCTTCGCAGACTTCGTGCATCGCTATCCGCGTAACCGGCTGGCGGACGATGCCCGCGCGGCGGTGAAGGAAATCGATGCCGAGGCCGACGAAATGGAACGTTCGGCGCAGAAGGCGGCGCGCAAGCAGAAATCTTCGAATGCTGGCAGCAGTAACGCTGGCGGCAGCGCGAGTGCCGGCACCAGCGTCAGCACGGATGATGCGGATGAATCCGCGAACGCCGCCAGCGCTCGCCGCAACGCGTTGCCGCGCGTCACCGGCGTACGCCACTGGTCCACGCCCGACTACACCCGCGTCGCCATAGACGTTGAGCAGGAAGTGAAGTTCGGTTCGCAGCGCATCTCGAATCCCGATCGCATTTTCTTCGATCTGCGCGATACCAAGCTGGCTTCTACGTTAGTCGGCAAGACTTTCGACGTCGACGATGGCTTCCTGAAGAAAATTCGCGTTGCCGAATTTCAGCCCGGCCGCACGCGGATCGTGCTGGAAGTGGACGACTTGGCGAGCTATGACGCTTTCCTGCTGCCCGACCCGTACCGGCTGATCATTGACGTTCACGGGAAGGATATGCACGGGAAGCAGAATCGGGCGACGGCAAAAGCCAAGGCGGACGCGGACTTGGCAGCTTCGGCGGATGCGGACGACGATTCCAGCGAAGCGGAGCCGTCACCGCGCGCAGAGACGAAATCTGCGGGGCGAAAAGCTCAGCCCGAGTCCGCCAAGAGTAAGGACAAAGACGCGGCAGGCTCTTCGAAACCTGGGCCCGTCGAGACCGATTTACCCGCCGAAGCTGCCAGCGCGGATTCCAAGTCTCCCGACTCCGCCGCCAACGGCAACCGAGTGATTAAGACCACGGTTGCGGTCAAAGGGTCGAACCGCAGAATTCCGAAGACGATAGTCGAGACAGACGAAGGAGCTCCGGCAACGGCGGCCACACCGGAGCACGAGAAGCTTCGCGCCGAAGCGACGCCGGGCGAAGACGCCAACAACTCGGGCGACGAAGCGACGCAGTCGAAATCGGTTTCGCCTTCGTCGTCGCCGGCGAAATCATCACCTTCTTCTTCCGCTTCCTTGCGCCGAAAAAAATCTCGTTCATCCGCAGCCGCAGCGGCTCCCGACACCGGGGATCTTCGTTCCGATATTCGCGACTCGACCCGCGAAGCGCGTCCCACGGCCTCTGGCGACCGCTCTTTGACTCGCGCACTGGGGCTGAAGATCGGCAAGATCGTCATCGACGCCGGTCATGGAGGCCACGATACCGGCACAATTGGTCCCAACGGCTTGCTGGAGAAGGATGTGGTGCTCGACGTGGCCAAGCGCCTCGGGCGTTTGCTCGAAGCGCGACTGGGCGCCGAAGTGATTTACACGCGGCAGGACGACACCTTCATTCCACTCGAAACCCGCACTGCGATTGCGAACCGCGAGCGGGCGGATTTGTTTATCTCGATCCACGCCAACTCGAGCCACGATTCCGATGCGCGCGGCGTCGAGACTTACTATTTGAATTTCACCTCATCGCCGGAAGCGCTGGAAGTTGCCGCGAGAGAGAACGCGGTCTCGGAGAAGTCGATCCACGAATTGCAGGATCTGGTGAAGAAGATTGCGCTGAAAGAAAAGATCGAGGAATCGCGTGAGTTTGCCGGTGACGTGCAGGAGTCGCTCTACGGAGGGCTGTCGCTGAACAACGCCGGCATCCGCAATCGTGGCATCAAGAAAGCGCCGTTTATTGTTCTGATCGGCGCGAACATGCCTTCGATTCTGGCCGAGATTTCGTTCGTGTCGAATCCCGCCGACGAGCGCAAACTGGAAACCTCAGAGCACCGTCAGCGCATCGCCGAATCGCTGTATCGAGGCGTCTCCAAGTACGTCAACGGCCTGAGCGGCGTGAAAGTGGCGAGCAAGATCGACAAAGGCGAAGGGCAGTAGCAGGTTCGCTTCGCCAAGGCAGCCACCCGGCCCGCTGGCTGCATGACATCGGTAATGTTCGCACCCGTGTTTCCGCTAGCAGAAGCAAAGCGGCGGCGCTATCGTTGCGCCATCTATGATCGACAGAGTGGCGACAAAGCGCGGAAACACCATTTTCACTATTATGACGGCGGTCTGCTGTCTAGCGGCAACTCTGTGCGCGCAGACTTCCACCGCGGGTTCCAACTCGGAAAGCGCCCGGCTAGTGGCGCTCGAGCGCATGTGGAACCAGGCTCAGGTCAGCCGCGATGCCACCGCCATCGCAAACTTGATCGGCGACAAGTTCGTTGATGCCGAATACGACGGACAAGTCAGCGATCGCGGAAAGTTTCTAGCGGATTTTGCGGACCCCAAATTCCAGCCCAGCCTCATGAGTATCGACGACGTGAAAGTGGAGATCTACGCTACTGCGGCGATTGTAACGGGCGCCTATCACACGAAAGGCCTGTACGGCGGCAAGCCGTATGAGCATTTCGGCCGCTTCACCGATACCTGGGTATTTCAGGATGGTAAGTGGATGTGCGTGGCCAGCCACAGCAGTCTGTTGAAGAAGTAAATCGGCTGCTCCCCTCCACAATTCGCCCACCGTCAATTATCAATACGCCACCCGGACCGCGAGACGGCCTTGTGCGCCAGCATGGCGATCGAACCAGCCAATCAACCTCTCATCAAACTCGGCGGGATTGGTGGCGACTGCGCCGCAGTGATCGGCTGTCCCTGCGCAAACCGGGACGGGCGAGGACGCCCGTCGCTCCACCGACTTGGGCGCCTCCGGTGGAAACTTTCCTGGGCTGCCGGTAGTCTAATCGAGTAGCACAAGTGCGTCTTTCTTCGAATGAAATTCTCGCGACAGCTCGTCGTTGTTTCCCGCTTTTTTCTGTGCGCACTTTTTTGTGCGACGGCCCTGGCGGCCGATACGCCTGCTCCGGTCGCAGCTTCTCCGGCGCCTGCCTTTTCGACCTCTGTTTCTGCGGCTCCAGTTCTTCCTCCTGAGTTTGCCGGATGGCAACTGAAGGGCGCGGTCACCAAGAGCGCCGATCCCGCGGATGCCGATGCGGCGAATGCGCCGGTTTTGAAGGAGTATGGCTTCGTGCGTTTGGAGAAGGCGGCCTACACTCGCGACGACGGGCGCAATCTGACGATCAAAGCTGCCGTGTTTGAAGACGCCAGCGGCGCGTACGGCGCCTTCACCTTCTACTATTCCGACGAGATGGGGGAGGAAACCATTGGCGGGCAGGCGGCTTTCCTGAATAACCGCGTGCTGTTCTATCAGGGAAACGTGCTGGTGGATGCGGTGTTCGACAGAATGAGCGTGATGTCGGCGGCGCAACTGCGGGAACTGGCCGGACTGCTGCCGCTAGTTGAGGGCAACAAGGGCAACCCGCCTTTGCTGCCAACGCATCTTCCGAAGCGGTCTTCCGCTCCGACTCTGGAGAAGAACACGACAAAATACATTCTGGGTCCGGTGACGCTCGATCGGATCGGATCGCCGCTGCCGGGCTCGATGGTGGATTTCACGTCGGGCGCGGAGGTCGTCCTGAGCAAGTATTCGGCGGCGGCGGGCGATGCCACACTGATGCTCATCGAATATCCGACGCCGCAGATTGCGGCGGATCGGCGGCGGCGGATTGACGCCTCTCACCAGGTTACGCAGCAGCAGCCGGGAGTGGCGTCGATTATCGATGTGGGCCCGTTCTTCGACACACGCACCGGTCCCATCATTGTGATCGCGGCCGGTCCGTTGTCAAAAAGCGAAGCGCGATCTTTGATCACGTCCATCAGCTACGACGCCGATGTCACGTGGAATGAAAACACTTACGTGAGCAAGAAGGACAATCTGGCAAACTTTCTGTTCAACGCGATTGTTCTTTGCGGAATCGTGGTCGGCCTAGCGCTGGTTGCTGGGGTCGCATTTGGGGGCTTGCGATTGATCGTAAAACGGTTTTTCCCCGACTCCGTGTTCGACCGGCGAGAGGCGATGGAATTCATCTCCCTGCACCTGGAAGACGACCCCCGGCGGGTACCTCGGGAACCGTAAGTGACTCAATCGAATGTCGTTAGCGCCGAAAAAGAGACATTTTGCCCGATTTCGATCTCGTTTGCCGACTTGTGAACGCATCTTGTAAGTTGTTGAAAATAAGACTATTTAAGTCACAAATTTTGCTTGACACTGTGGTTTTAAGACTCATAAGATTCCGGCAGAAAGTTCTGATGGATTAAACCTCCGTTGGGACTATTCTCCCTTGAAAGAAAAGGCTGCCCAAGTTGCCGGGTAGCCTTTTCGTTTTGGAAGACAGTTTTCGGTTCTCAGTTCTCAGCCAAAAACCAAATCCGTCGTTGGCCGACTGGGAACCGGGAACTGCTTCTGAAACTCTTCAGTGCTTGCATCCGTATCATCCACAGTACCGAAGTACCGAATTTGTGCGGCGCTGGAGGAGAATCGATGTTTTGCGATCAATGCGGAACGCAGTTGCAATCGGGAGAGCCACGCTGCGGACGCTGCGGAAAAACGGTGCTTGGTCTCATCGAGCTTCGACGCAGCCGCGTCCGCGATCATATCAAGCTCGTAGGCATTCTCTGGATGGCGTACTCAGCGCTGCACCTGGTCGGAGGCGTGGTCTTGATCATTGTCGCGCAGACGATCTTCGGCGGCGCGATCCACATTCACAACGGCCCGCCGCCCCAGGTCACCGTCTGGCTGCGGCCTCTTCTCTGCTTCATCGGATGGTTGATCCTGGCGAAAGCCGCCGCCTGTCTCCTTGCCGGTTGGGGCTTGCTGCAGCGCCAGCAGTGGGCACGAATCGTTGCTCTGGTGGTGGGCTTTGTGGCGCTACTCAACGTCCCGATCGGTACCGCGCTCGGTGTCTACACGCTCTGGGTGCTGCTGCCCACGCAATCCGATGACGAGTACAGAGCGTTGGCGCAGGTCGCGTAGCGCGGGCGCATTGGACCGTACGCAGTCCTCTGCCGCGCTTCAGTTCGGGCCTGGAACCGGCGGTTCTCTCATCAGCGACTCGATGTATTCCAGTACCTGCACTTTGTAGACATGCGAGCCACATCTCGGGCAAACACCCTGAGGCACATTCGGCAAAACAATGGGCCGGCCGCTAGCGGTCAACCGGATCTCGACCTCGTGGTTTTCGAAATGGCCGCCGCAGGAACATCTTCCATGCTCGACTTCGACTAAGGACGCCATGGGTAATCTCCGCTGGAGTTCCGACTCACACAAAAATTCGATTCGTCTTCAACTCCAAGTTATGGTCGATAGTGCAACAACTGGGTGCATCAAGCCTTTGCCGCGGTGTCCGACGAAATGCGTGCGACCGGCATGACGTTCAGGCCGGGCATCAGTTCCTGGTACGCAACTACGAATAGTCTGGGAAACTCTTGAGCGATGGCTTTCCGCAAGGGCACGCGGACATCACTGGTTGTCAAGATCAATGGCAATTGAGCCGTGGGTGGCAGGCTCGAAGTTTCCCGGCGGATCGCTTCCAGAATCTTGTCCTGTTGTCCTTTTTCAAGACTCGAATTCGATCTCGCATCGGACGCCACCGAACCGCTCCTTAATAAAAGCTCTTCGATCTCGTGGTCGAGGAGATAGGTCACGATGGTGTTGGTTTCTCTCGAATACTTGCCGCTGATCTGGCGTTTCATGCCTGCTCTGACGAACTCCGTGAGCTGCGTCAAATCGACCTCGGGTGCGGCGTTTCCGGATTCGGCGTTTCCGGATTCAAAAGCGGTTGCTGTATCGTCCAGCACAAGCCGGCTGCCCGCATCGTTGCGGAGTTGGTAATCGGTTAGCCGCTCCAGGATCAGCCTCAGATTTTGTACCGAAACCTCTTCCACGGCCAGGTCGCGGAGAACTGCCGTGATTTTCTCGGCCGAAACTGCCGATTGAGCAGCCTTGACCAAGGCCGGGGCAGCACTGTTCAGTTGTTGCAGTTGGGTCTCGGTAAAGCGGCGGTGAACGAAACAACCGCCGTTCTTCCTTAGCGCCGCGGCGAGACTTAGAATCAGGTATCCCATTTCATCCCAGGCCGTTAAGCCGTGAGTCTCCAACGCGTTTTTGTGTTCTAGCCTCGTGATGCTTTGTGGGAGTCCGGTCGCGGGATTTCCCGCTGCAACGGCGGATATGTCGAGCGCCTTCAGTCTCTCCGGAGTGTCGGCGACCAGGCATTCCTCCGGTCCCAAGCCGACCTGTGGCACGCAAGTGAGGTGATTCAGTTTGAACATGAACTGTTGGTGACCCAAGCGGGTATCCAGGACGAGGCGGAAGTCGGGATAGACAACACCTAGTTCCGGGAACAGTCCTTCTCGCAGGAATGCAAGCAAGCCGGCGCGATTGTCGGCATCGATCGTTGTCAACTGCCGCAGGTATTCTTCTCGTAAGTGAATCTCGACTGCATTGGGGCGCAGCACATCAATCAAGTCTTCGCAGGCGTCGGACCACGATCTTTCAATACTCTGGGCTAATCGATTGGCCACTGCCTGTGTGTCGGCAATCGAGATTCTCAGATCGAGCACCCGGCGCAGGATCGGAAGCAGCCACTCCTGATCAGGCGGCCACTTTGCGGGTTTGACCGACGGAGCCGGCAGCGCCGCCAGGTAAGCCTGCAGCTGAGGGCGTCCCAGTAAGACAGAGGGTTGCGTCTTGACGATCGCCACGCTTATTTCGCGGAAGAAGGCTGCCACCATTTGGTGATCCGATTCCGATGCTCCAGGCTCGGAGATTCTAAGCAGCCAAGCCAGGACTTCGGAGGGAGTGACGTCTGCCCTGAAGACGCTGCCGTTCAACCAGCAATAAATCGACCGCAGAGTCTCATCGGAGTAGCGCAGGAGATGATCCTCCACTGCGATTCTCAGGAAGCGGCCGTCGGGCAGCGGGCGTTCGAGAACGGTGATCGCGACCTCCGGTTCGCCGGGAACCCCCAGCGTTTCCATGAGTTCGTGCAGTCCTTGCACCAGCGCCTGGTGCACGGATTCGTGCAGCGGACCCACGAGGGTGACCACCGTCCGCAAAAGCGAATCAACCTGCAACTCCATCGCGAACGTCAACCGTGGTGCGTCTTTGCCGGTCCGATCTGGCTCCATGGGTTTTCAAACCTCCCTTTCGATCTCGCCTTCTTCGCCGCTTCTAGAGCGAATCCAGAGCTACTGTGACCACAGGCGGCTGCCGAGCTTCGCTCGGCTTGGACCCTTCGACTTCGCTCAGGGCAGGCTCGCGAGGGCGCCCGTCCCCACACGAGCGCTGCTACGCCGCCGAGAACACGGCTTCATTTTGTGCAAGGAGCTCTTCCCTCGATAGCAGCATTAACCGCGGAAACCGCGGCTCAACGAGCCTTCGCACATACGGTCTGCTCTCTGGGCTATCCACCACCAACGCGGCTTTCGTTTCTCCGGTTGGCAGTAGACCTGCGAGCATGACCAAGAAGCCATGCGTCTGTTCCGCCGACGGAGCGAAAACATTTCCTGCACCTCTGGGTTTAAGCCATGATTCCGGCGCATGTTTCCATTCCGCGGGAAGTTCATAGCGCCGCGTTCGGGAATCATTTCCGGGAAGTTGCTCCTTCAACTGGAGACGGACGGCACGAACGGCACCCTCCAGGTTTTCCAGCCCGGAAGCTTGTGCGGAACCCAGGATTTCCCTCCATGCCGTGATCGGGACTTGCTCTCTCACCAGTGCGCGCAGCAAGCGGGCGAAACGCACATGGGCCTGTTCATCGGGAAGAACCTTCAGGATAAGAGCCGAATCTGCTTCACTCTTTGCCCAGCCTTCCAGCAGGTTCTCCACTTCCTGGACGCCCAGAAAGTCCGCGAGGTTCTGACGCAGCACTGCCTCGAGGTGGTGGATGATGAAAACCAGCGGCTCCTCCCACAATTCGAGGCCATCGCTTTGTATGACATCCCAGTGCTCTTTCGGCACCCAGGAACCGTGTTCTCCCGTGAGCGGATTCTCAGCGCTTTTCAAAGCCGCGTTCGGAATGCCCAGCGCTTGAAGAACACCGGGCGCGGCCGGGCAATAACGCATTTGGAGATAAGTGTTCCCCCCGGCCACCGATTGCTCATACAGCAGAAGAGCATAGCCGTCGCGGGACATGACATTGCTGCCGCGCACCCGCACTCCTGGGAGCCGGACCCCTATTTGATTTTCAATACGCTCACGCATCTGAGGAATGTACGTCTTCAGCAAGGACCAATTCTCACTCGTGTCGGCAGGGACGAGTCCCGCCCCAATTTCCATCACGATGGGAGTAACCATTGGAACTAGCAATTCGGGGCTGGAGCGAACTGGACGCTCCAACCAATCGACGACAAAGGCGGCCAGTGATTTCCGGGCTGCCATCAGATCGCTCTTTAGCACCTCATCCTGATTCGCCGCGCCGGCCAAGGCATTCCATTCATCTTCAAGCGCCCAATATTGTTTTGGATCATTCAGCAGTTGACGGCAAATCTGCCCCAAGACTTGGCCAGGACTGTCTGAACCCAGTTGGCGACGAATCTGAAGCGTTTTGCTGAACTCGGAGCGTGCGTTGTCGAGATCTGAGTTGAGAAAAAAGGCGAGCCCAAGGCTGCCGCGCAAGCTCGCTTGTCGCGCCATCCCTTCAGATGCGATATCGGACAAAATGTCCAACCCATTCCTGTACTGTTGGATCGCGCCAGCGAGGTCACTGGACTTCAACAGCCGGTCTCCTGCCGCTTCAAATCCCGCTGCAACCTGCTGTATGCCGATGACAACCTCGGGGATCTTTTCGCGGTGCTTCAACAGCATGCGATAGGCGGCTGCGGCGTCGGCATAGAGCTCAGCTTTGGTATGCAAACGGCCGAGTGCCGCATAAACACTTATCCAAGGCCAGGCCTCGGGTTCGTTCTTGAGGGCCAGTTTGTCCAGGATTTCTTTGAGCTCATTCTCCGGAGGACGCACGGCTTTGAGCTCGACCTGGCGCGCCTCGAGCTGTTGCCGGATTCGCCCCAGGATTTCCCGGACTTGCTCCCGGTGGGGCCAGGCTTCGGAAGACGCGTTCAAGCCCGGCAGATCCTCGCGGAGCGTATCGTCCAATTCCCGGGCATTCTTTACCAGCGCTACGCTCCTGGCGAGATGCCGTTCCCCGTCCGGGAGTTTGTTCTGCGACAGGTAACAAGCACCCAGGTACCAGTTCGCCGCGAGATCGTCGCTGGCTCCGGGGTAGGCGCTGAAAATCTCGATGGCTCGCTCGATATCGCCCAGATAGTAAGCCGCCGTTCCGAAAGTGATTTGACTCTCGAAGGCTTTTGCGTCGTAGCGATTCCAGATTGCTCTGTAGTCCTGTTCCGCGTGTTCCTTATCGCCCAGCATCCGGAAACACCGCGCGCGCAAGTCGAGATCCCAGAGATTTTCAGGTTCAGCCTGGACCACCTGGCGAATCAGGTCCAATGCCTCCTTGTACTGACGCTTCTCCGAGAGAATGTATGCCTTCACGCCGTCTGCCCAAACGCTCGCGGCCGCCGCTCGGCGCTTATCGACCACCTCTTCCGCAGCGTCAAATTCCCCCACGTTCGCAAGGATAGCGGCCCGTTCGTCCAAGACCGCAAGACTGTCGGGAACCAGTTCCAATCCTCTTGCCGTGGCTTGCAAAGCATTGGCTTCGTTCATCAGGAACCGGTGATCGCGGCCCAAGGCGGCCCACGCATCTGCGTCCGGTTCGTACAGCAGAAGCGCACGCTCAAGAAACGCGGTGCCTTCCCACCACCACGTCCGTTGCTGTTGCGGATCGGTCGCCGCCAAGCTAGCCAGCTGTTCGCTGACCAAGGCCCGGACCATGTAGGCCCATGAATTCCGTTGGTCCGGGAGTCCCAAGTCCGTGCCTTTGTCCCAGAGCCGAGCGCTTTCTTCGGCAGCTGCCTTTTTATCTTCCGGACGAAGCGTTGTCTGGTAGCTGAGCATTCTCAGGGCATCGGCACAGTACCAGTAAGTGGCTTGGCGTTTCGGGTCCAGCTCAATAGAGCGACGCAGTTGCTCGACGGCGGTTTCATAGTCATTTCGCCACAAGAAGCGGCGACCGGCCTCGTACAGGAACGTGGCCGCCTGATCTTTCTGTCCGGACTGCTCGAGCAATTCGCCTTTCAGTTGTTGGGCGGGAGCCTCGCGATAGTCAGCTTCAGCTCCCATGCCGATTGCTAACGCCTGATCGACCATCTTCAGAGCCTCGTCGGGATGGTCGACCGCACGATACAGCTCAGCCACGAAATACAACGCCTTGCCGTCGGATTTTCTCGCCGTCAGCGCAAACGGCAGGGTCTTCGGGGAGACGGCATCGGCGCCGGCCCGTTTTGCGTAGCGAGTCAGCAACTGCCGACCTTGGCGCACTTCGATCTGACCCTCGAGCAGCGCTTGGGCCTTGTACAGCAGTAGATCCGGCCGCTGCGGATCGTTCTGCAACGCCTCATCGATGACCTGCAGTGCGTCCGGACAGCGGCCCAGCGCGATGAGTGCCTGCGTCCGCAAAATTCGCGCTTCGACGGAGGCTGGCGCTCGCTGTTGCGCAGCCTCGGCTGCCTCCAGAGCCTTGTCGGGTTGCGCCAGCGCGAGATAACACTGGCTGCGGCTCAGCAGGAGTTCGTCGGCGAACCGGTCTCCTTTGGCCAGGCTTTCCGCGATCCGCTCCAGAGCTAGCTGGTATTCGCCTGCCTCCACCAGCACCTGCGCCAGCTTCGCGTCAATCGCCATCAGGCGTTCTCTGTGGTCCCCCTTCCCGGCCAGCTCATGCGCGCGGGTCAGGAACTCCAAAGCTTCCTGGACATTGTGGATACGCCAGTGAGTCTCCCCAAGGCCCTCCAGTAGCCGCGGATCGTCGCCACTAATCGCAAGAGCCTCACCAAACAATTTCGCGGCGCCCGCGAAGTCACTTCGATACAAACTCACACGGCCCAAGAATCTCGCCAGGTCCGCCCGCAGGCCCGGGGTAAGATCTTCCGTCCTGATCCGGGTTTTCCACTGGCTGTCGAGCCACTCGCCTTCCGCTATGGCAAGCTCCGGCGTCAGGAGTTTGTGGACGTACGGGAGAATCTCTGCCATGCGCTGCGGCGCCACTGCGATGGCTTCCAGATAACTCCGGAAAGCACGATCGGGCTGGCTGCCCTGCTCGCAAGCCACAGCCAAATTGAAAAGCACCACGTCACGACCGGGGCTTGCGCCTTCTTCCTTCAGCGCCTGTTCGAATGCCTGGACGGCATCGGTGTACCGGTTGTGGGCCAAGAGCGCCCGGCCCAGTTCAAAGTAGAGTTCGCGGAGAGGCCGGAGACTCTCGAGATTCGCCGAGTTCGATACGCTAGCTGCAATACTCATGTCGTCGGTCCTATGCTGCTCCCACTACTGTTGCCACCACTACCAACCTTGGGCGCAAAGCTATCCCCTGCGGACGGAGCGGCCGGGGGCTGGGTGGAACTAGCCGCGGAGGCGCCGGGAATGAGAGCTGCGCTGCACTCCCCACAAAACTTCCTCGGCTGATCGACGCGCGTCTTGCAATTGGAGCAGACGAGCGACCCCGAGCAGTTCCCACAGAATTTATCCGCGACCTTGTTGCGTGCCTGGCACCATGGACAAGGAACGAATTCGGAAAGAGGTGCTTTTTCCTGAGCGGCGGCCGGCCCCCCGGGAGCGAACATGGAGTCGGATTCGCGCAGGTAAAGCACGGGAAGACCAAATCCCAGTTTCTGAGTTTGGTCCGAGAACTCGTCTTTGATTGTCCTCCGTGCGTTCTGGAGGGCAGCGTCGACCGTAAGTCTCTGCGCCAAGGCCTCGTAAAATGCCTTGGCGAATCGATTGGCGACCTGCTGGTTAATCTTGTACTGCATCCCGACCACGGCGGGGATTGCCTTTTGAGCAAGCTGTTGCGCAACCCCAGAGAAGGCCTGGTAAGGATCGCTCTGCGCGCTTTCGCAGGCCTGCAGGAACACTAGACGCAGCGAAGAATAACCCATCAGAGTGGTAGCCACTTCGTTGTCCGAGCGGGGGTCGGCAGTTCCATCCTTCTTCATGAAGAGGATGGTCCCGGCCTTGGTCCCGGCGTCCCATTTTCCATGGCCTAGAAAGTGGATGGCGTGGAACTCTTCGTTGTCCACCATGGCCGTGAAGTTCAGCCAAGTTGCCTTCGGGGTGATCCCGTCAGGTTCATAGGGCAACAGCGGCGTTACCTTGATCATCTCTGGGCCGAAACTCTCGAGTAGTTCCAGGACGTTCTCGTATTCAACGTCAAATCCTTTCGGACTTGAAGCCACAAACAGAACCTTCATGGGCAGCTTGTCGATGCGCAGGCTGCGTAGAGGGAGATCCAGGCGAAGACGCCGCGTCAGGATCAGCTTGACTTGATCGGCAAGGAAATATCCGGTGCCTCCCTGCCCTTCCTCCTCGGGACAATAAAGGTACTCCCAAGGCCAACTGGAAAGAGTTTCCTGGCCCTTCTCGAACTCCAGTTCGACTCTCATGAATCGCATTCGCTGATAGAAAGTTTTTGTTACGGCCTCCCCGATCTCGTTCTCGAAAAGCACCCTGTATAAATTTGCTCCCAGAACCTTGAATTCTTCCTCGCCCGCCAGGCGCCCTTCGCGCAGCATCGTAACCAAAACCTGGGTGGTGCGGCGCTGCAAATCGTCGACCTTTACCGCGCAGTTGGGAAGATCCCCACTGCCCTGTTCTCGTTCCACCCTGATCGTGCCGTCCTTGCCGACTTTCACCCGGAACACTTTGATGGGATCGTCCAGTGGCATAGCTCAACCTCCCTTGGCCAGATTTACAAGCGCGCGGAAATGTCCCACAACTGCTGGTCCTTGATCGGAGTACCGGCCTCGAAAAAGCTGCGAATCCGCAGTGCCAGTTCCTTGACCGCATCCTGCAGGTTGGCGCTGAGAAACGAGAAAGAACGCGAGGCTTGCATGGCAGCCGCCACTTTCACTTCCTTTGTTCCCTTGGGAACCTGCAGGACGACGACCAGAGGGAAGTCATCTTCCTGGAAGAACTCCGCTCCATCCACTCGCCAGAAGACTTTCTCCAATCCGACTGCCGTGTGATCGATTTTGGCTTTCTTCACTTTGTACGCGAAGGGGCCCGCGAGAATGTTGAATCCGGCAGACGCTTTCGCACCGGCGCCGGCACTCGCGGAAACTTCGGCATTCCCGGCTCGGGCCTCCATGGCGCCGCTCTGGGCGCTGAAGTCCAGATTTTCGTCGAGCCCGAATTCGAGATGCGTTCCCGCCTGCAGCTGAGTCTGGAATTGCTTGTCCGGCAGAATGCGAATCGCCTTGGGCCGAGTCATGGGATCGGAACTCTGCGGGTTGAATTCGACGATGGCTTCGAGCTTATTAAATCCCCAGCCGGGCTTGGCGTGAAGATAGACGGGAAAATCCACGCTATAGAGATTGTGGTTCTTGGTCAGTTCCTTGAAGCGGTCGCCAATTTTCAGGTTGCTGCTGGCGAATTTTTCTTCTGTAATTTTCTGGACGACCGGCAACTTGGCAAACTCCGCCGCGTCGCCCTGTAGTTCCTTCACCAGGGCGGCGAGAGGCGAATCAATCCCCTTCTGAACCTCGTCTCCAAAATCACTGCTGAGTACGTTTAATCTCTCCGCGGCCTCGTTAATCAAAGCATTGCGGTCCAGCCCTTCCATGTTGAAACTGAAATCAAGAGATGTCGCAGACATTGGGACCTCCTGAAATAGAAAATAGGTTGACCTTGTTGTTGCCACTTTCCAGTCGATGCCACCGTTTGTTGCAACTTTCCAGTTGATGCCACCACCAGGCTGCAGAGAGGGGAAGGGAAAAGCGGAGCCCACTCGGAGAAAATGTTACGGACTTCTTTTCTCCGAATCTAAATCATGGCATCCAATGTGCCAAGAATGGCGTCGATTTTACTCCCACCACGCAAATAATTGCAAAAAGGGCGCCGTTAGCCCGTTGCGAGTGGGCGATTTGGTAAACTAAATGAAGCAAACCAGAAGCCGACGTAGCTCAGTTGGTAGAGCAGCCGATTCGTAATCGGCAGGTCATCAGTTCAAGTCTGATCGTCGGCTCCAGTTTTTCCGCACTGTTCATGCGGGCTCCTGCGACTTCACTATCTCCTTGTCGGTTTTGTTT
>Ga0182017_10001896_pt1 | contig 16068 bp, 11 predicted proteins | sample 712E3DmetaG_FD_120492 | JGI IMG/M metagenome (GOLD analysis project Ga0182017, IMG submission 120492) | Permafrost microbial communities from Stordalen Mire, Sweden - 712E3D metaG | ecosystem: Environmental > Terrestrial > Soil > Wetlands > Permafrost | place: Sweden: Stordalen | collected... | reverse complement strand
GCCGAGGGCTTTGGCGTCCTCGCCGCTCCAGATGCGCCCTTTGGCGATCTGGAGCACGCGGTCTTTGGGGATATGGCGGCCGTCGGCCACCTTGCCGGTGAAATCGGCGTACACGCGGTCGAGCCAGGCCTCAAAACGCGCCCACTCGGCCGGCGTGTAGTCCTCCGTGCCGGTCCAGTACGTGGCGTTGGCGCCGTCGTGGACCTGGTCGAAGGTGATGCCCAGCATCTTCCAGAAGCCGGTGGTCACCATCTTGCCGCCGAGCACGCCGATGGAACCGGTGATGGTGGCCGGCTGCGCCACGATCTTGTCGGCGGCCATCGCAACGAAGTAGCCGCCGGAGCCTGCGACATCGCCCATCGAGACGATGACTGGCTTGCCCGCCTTGCGCGCGAGCACCGTCTCGCGCCAGATGGCATCGGAGGCCACGTAAGAACCGCCGGGGCTGTCCACGCGGAACAGGATGGCCTTGACCTTGGGATCCTTGACCGCATCCCGGAACGCGGCCGTGACGGTGTCCGAGCCCATAGCGGCCGAACCGAATAACGGATCGAAGCCGCTCTTGCCGCGCCCGACGCCGCCCACGCCGTAGATCAGCGCGATGGTCTTGCCGCTCTGATGCGGCCGCCCGGCGCGGTCGAGATACTTCTGAAGGTAGATCAGGCTGCTTCCATCGCCGGCCATCTTCTTGACCTTGGCGTAAACGTCGTCGCGGTAGGCCAGGCCGTCCACCAGCCTGGCATCCACGGCTTCCTGTCCCAGCAGCGGCCCGCGATCGGCCGCCGAATGGACCTGCTCCGTCGTGAGCTTGCGGCCCTCGGCGATCCCCTTCATCAACTGGGAGGACCAGGAATCGAGCAGCTTCTGCATGGCCTCCCGGTGGGCCGGCGTGAACTGCTTTTCGGTGAGCTGGTTCATCGCGTTCTTGTACTCGTAACGATGATCCATGCGGGGCACGATGCTGAGCTTGTCGAGCGTGCCGCGGAGGAACTGGCTTTCGAGGATGACGCCGGTCAGGCCGATGTCGCCGGAGGGCTGCATCCAGACCTGGTCGAAGGCGCTGGCCAGGAAGTACGAGCTGCCGCCGGGGCCGACTTCGCCGAAGGTCTCCGAGTACGCTATGGCGAACTTCTTGTGCGCGCGGAAACTGAGGACCGCCTCGCGGATCTCCTGCGCGGTGGCGAGGCCCATGGTGGAACCGCCGAAGCGCGCGATCATTCCCTTGACCCGGCTGTCGGTGGAGGCGCGCTCGATGGCATCGACGATGTCCTTGGTGGACGAGGTGCCCGAGAGCATCGCCTTGGCTAGCGGATCGTCCGGGATGTCTTCGATCAGGCCGGTTTCGAGGTTCACTTCGAGCACGGCATTCGAAGGCACCCGGCCCTTGGCGGCGCCCGCCGACACTGCGAAAACAAGGATCACGACGACGAAAACGACCGCGATCGCGCCGATCACGGCTAAGCAGCCAACGCTGAATCTGCGCATGGAAACCGGCCCTCCGGGAGCCAACCGATATTATGACCGAAGCGAGCGCCGGGCGCGGGGAGGGGGCGGCTCGCGGTCGGGCGGGGCGCGGCGGCTGCCGGTCGCGCGGGGAGGGGGTGGCTGCCGGCCGCGCGGGGGCGCTGCGGTTCCCGGTCGCGCGGGGGGAGCGCGGCGTGGCCTGCGCCCAGCTCGACAGCCTGGCCGCACGAGTCGGTTACAATGGGGCTGAACGCGCCAGGGAGGGCATATGAAGACAGGCGACCTGCTCATCATCCTGCTCCTTGCTTTCCTCCTGTTCGGCACCAAGAAAATTCCCGAGGTGGCGAGGGGGCTGGGAGAGGGAATCCGCAACTTCAGGGGAGTCTTCAAGAGCGACGGCGGGAAGCCCGAAGATAAGAAGCAGGCTTGATGGCCTGGCCGGCGGAGTTGCGGCGCGCTGCGCCAGAGACGAGAAAGCGCCCGCCGCATCGCGCGGCGAGCGCCGATTGAACCGAACTGGTGGACCGCTACTTCTTCTTCGGCGGGACAATGGCGTCCCGGACGGCTTTGGCGACCCGGAACTTCACGACCTTCTTGGCCGGGATCTTGATGGCTTCGCCGGTGGCGGGGTTCCGCCCCATGCGGGCCTTGCGTTCTACGCGAACGAGGCGGCCGAGGCCTGGAATCACGAAAACCCCATTCTTCTTGGTCTCGTGGACGGCGATCTCGGCGAAAGTGGTCAAAAACTGGCGCGCGGTCTTGTTGGGAACTTCGACTGCGACGGCCAGCTCCTTGATGAGTTGCGTTTGCGTCAAGCGTTTGACTTCTGCCATAGATTTCTGTTCCGATCCTCCCAAAATTGAACTCACTACCCCATTGAACGCGGCGTTCCGATGTCCGGATGCCAGCCCATCGCGCTGCAGACTCCCGAACATAATCGAGTCAACCCGATCATACGGAATCGCGCCTGCGAAGTAAAGAGAAAACATGCGTGAGAGGCCCATTTTCCGGGCCTTCGGAGACATTCGGTGCATCCGGAGGCCCGCAGAACGGGCTTGCGGGGTCGGGAGACGCTCCCGAGACCCCGCGGGCGGGGCGCGCGCGGGATCAGCCGGCGGTGGCCGCGGCCTTCTTCGGCTCCGGCGCGGCGGACGCCACGGGCACTTTCGGGGGCGCGGCCAGCAGGCTTTTCAGCTCCGCCTCGATTCGCTCCCGCACCTCCGTGCGCTCCTTCAGGAACTGGCGGGCGTTCTCGCGCCCCTGGCCGATCCTCTCGCCGCGATAGCTCAACCAGTTGCCGCTCTTCTCGATGACGGCCCGGGCGCAGCCGAAATCGATCAGATCGCCTTCGCGCGAGATTCCTTCGCCGTGGATCACGTCGAACTCGGCCTCCCGGAACGGCGCGGCCACTTTGTTCTTCACCACCTTGACCCGGGTGCGGCTGCCCGTGACGCTGTCGCCGTCCTTGATGGTCCCCGTGCGGCGCACGTCGGCGCGGACCGAAGCGTAGAACTTCAACGCGCGCCCGCCGGTGGTGGTCTCCGGGCTCCCGAACATCACCCCGATCTTCTCCCGGATCTGGTTGATAAAGATGAGGCAGGTATTCGTGCGGGAAACCGAGCCGGCCAGCTTGCGCAGCGCCTGCGACATGAGCCGCGCGTGCAGGCCCACATGGCTGTCGCCCATCTCGCCTTCGAGTTCGGCTTTGGGAACCAGGGCCGCCACCGAATCGATGACGATCACGTCGACGGCGCCGGAGGAAACCAGCGCGCTGGCGATCTCAAGAGCCTGCTCGCCGTAGTCGGGCTGCGAGACCAGCAGGTTATCCGTATCCACCCCCAGCTTGCGCGCGTAGACCGGATCGAGCGCGTGCTCGGCGTCGATGAACGCGGCCGTCCCGCCGCCTTTCTGCGCCTCCGCGATCGCGTGCAACGCCAGCGTGGTCTTGCCCGAGGATTCCGGCCCGAAGATCTCGACCATGCGGCCGCGCGGAAACCCGCCCACTCCCAGGGCTGCGTCGAGCGACACCGAGCCGCTCGGGATCACGGTGACCGGAACCACGTTGTGCGATCCCAGCCGCAGGATCGACCCCCGCCCAAACTGCTTTTCGAGCTGGCTCAGACAGTTGTCGATGGCGCGCTGGCGTTCACGTTCTTCCACGGAAGATGCTCCCTTCGGGAAGGTCGTGCGGCGCCAATAGGCGGATTCTCAGGAAAAAGGACTCGGGGCCGCGGGCCGGGCCGGGCCCGGTCCGGTTCACTTCGCGGCTACGACCTGGCTGACGGCGAAGCCCCTGGCCAGGAGCCGGCCGACAATGCCGTCTCTGCCGACCATGTGCGCGGCTCCCACCACCACGAAACAGGCCTCGCCGCTCTTCAGGTACCCCTCCACCGCAGAGGCCATCCTGACATTGCGGTCGTCCAGCAGCCGCTTCCGGGTGACGGGAGCGTCCTTGAATTCCTCGCTGACCATCGCATCGATGGTGGCTGCGTCCCCGCTCAGCCACGCCGCCTTCATCTTCTGGAGGTCCCGTTTGGACCGCTCCGGATCGGCCACCGTCTCTTCCAGGGACCGTATCTGCTCGCTCTCGGGGGTCCCGAGCAGGGCCTGCACCTGCTCCTCGGCGGTCTCCAGTTGGTCCACGCGCTTGCCGCTCCCAGCTTGTTCGAGGAAGTGCATGTCGATTCCCAACTCCGGCCGCACCCCGGAGGCGAGCAGCATTTGCTGCGCCAGGATCAAATCGACCGCCCAGGGCTTCATCCGCGCGAGCAACTCCGCATTGAAACCGCCTCCGGCCGAGAGCTGCGACAGCCCCGAGCGCGTGCGCGCGCTGACGTGATTCCAGAGCGTGTCTCCCGGCGGATACATGCCCTGGGATGCAACCAGGTTCAGCGCCTTCATCGCACTGGCGCTCCTGGGGTCCAGTTCCACCACCAGCACGGAGGACGCCTGGAATGCGCTCTCCATGGCCTCCGGCAAGGGATACATGTCCTGCGATGCGAAGTGGACGGAACCCGTCAGGTAGACCGTGTTGGCGCCCGACGTGACTTTCCACAGCAGCCCGCTGGCGCGATTGGCGGTAGTGGCGACCGCGGCGGCGCCGGAGCCGTCGCTCCCGACGTAAGACGCTTCGGCCTTGGCAGCCCCCGCGGGCGGAGCCGGCAGCGTGACAACGTCCTGCGCCGTGCATGGCCACAGGAGCGCGAACGCCATCGCGAGAGCAACCGGAAAAGGAGCGCGCACAGCCATGCGTCGTTTATACCACATGGCACCCGAGGCGCCCTGGGCTGGCAGGCCGTCCCGCCGCGCAACGCACCCCGCGGCTGCGCGCCGAGGCGGGCGCTGTTCGGGGCTAGCGGCCGCGCGGGGCGACCGGCGCGGGTTTGGGCGGCGGCGCTTCGGGAGCGGGTGCGCCATTGGCCGGCGGCCCGGCCGGCCTGGCCAGGCCCAGCGCCACGCGCAGCTCGGTGTCGAGCTTCTGCGCAATGTCCGGGTTGTCCTTCAGGAATTGCCGCGCGTTCTCGCGTCCCTGCCCGATGCGCTCGCCCTTGTAACTGTACCAGGAGCCGCTCTTCTCGACGATGTTCTGCGCGGCGCCCACGTCGATCAGATCGCCTTCGCGCGAGATGCCCTGCCCGTACATGATGTCGAACTCGGCTTCGCGGAACGGCGCCGCCACCTTGTTCTTCACGATCTTCACCCGGGTGCGGTTCCCGGTGACCACCTCGCCGTCCTTGATGGCGGCGATGCGCCGGATGTCGGCCCGAATGGTGGCGTAAAACTTCAGCGCCCGCCCGCCCGAAGTGGTTTCCGGGTTGCCGAACATGACGCCGATCTTCTCCCGGATCTGGTTGATGAAGATCAGGCAGGTGTTGGATTTCGATACGATGCCGGTGAGCTTGCGCAGTGCCTGGGACATCAGCCGGGCTTGCAGGCCCACGGAGGCGTCGCCCATCTCGCCGTCGAGTTCGGCCTTCGGCACCAGCGCCGCGACGGAATCGATCACCAGCACGTCCACCGATCCGGAGCCGATCAGGGCGGCGGCGATTTCGAGCGCCTGCTCGGCGTAATCCGGCTGCGAGACCAGCAGGTTGTCCACGTCCACGCCCAGGTTCCTGGCGTAGATGGGGTCGAGGGCGTGCTCGACGTCGATGAACGCCGCCATGCCGCCCATCTTCTGAGCGCTGGCCACCACATGCAGGGCGACGGTGGTCTTCCCGGAGGATTCCGGCCCGAAGACCTCGATGATGCGCCCGCGCGGAAAGCCTCCCACGCCGAGCGCGGCGTCGACAGAGATCGATCCGCTCGGGATCACCGAGACGGGCACGATCGCCTCCTTGGCGCCGAGGCGCAGAATCGAGCCCTTGCCGAACTGCTTTTCGATCTGGCTCAGCGTCAGGCTGAGCGCGCGCGCGCGTTCCTTCTCATCCATAGGGCGGGTTTCTCCAGTGAAAAGGTGATTATAGCGGATGGCGGAAGGCCCCGTGGCGTTGGGGCCTCGCAAGTGCCCGCCGCAACGGGTGGGAGCGGCCCTCCCGCCGTGCGGAAGGGCCGCGCGCCGGCGCGCCGCACGCCGGGGATCGCCCCGCGAGCGGCGATAAGACGCCGGCCTAGAACACGATCCTGAGCCCCACCTGGCATCGCCGGGCGTTGGTGCCGTCCGGGAAGCCCTGGGACTGGTTGCCCACGTCCAGGCCGGCCGTCGGTTTCAGAATACCTTTGCTCGCCGCGAATGCCTGCTGATTCACGCCCGTGTTGTACTGCGTGTTGAACACGTTGAACCCTTCGAACATCAGGCTGGCCTTGATCCGCTCGCCGATGGGAATCGACCTCGACAGGCGGCCGTCCACGCGATACATCCGATCGATGTCCAGGCTGTTGACGGGCCAGAACGGCACGCGGCTCCATCCGCCGGAGCCGTTCATGCTGGTGGTGTAGAGCGTCGTGATGCCGGTGAACTGCTGCCCGCTCACGTTCACGGTCGCCCATACCGGCTGGGCGGAGGCCAGCGTGGTGATGGTGGAGAGCTCCCATCCGTTCACCAGGTATCGGGCAGCCGCGGAGGCGCTCTTCGTGAAAGTGGGATTCCATGTCCAGTTGATGACCGCGCGATGCCGCTGGTCGGTTCCCGAGCTGCCCTTGTCGGCCATGTAGTTGCCGCCCGGATACGTGTTCGTGTTGGTGAAGGCGATGGTATACGTTGCGCCTTCCTGGTATGCGTCGTCGATGGCGTGCGACCAGGTGTACGAAAGCTGTGCGCTCAGTCCGTGCGACATGCGCTTGCGCAGTTGAACGGCCAGGCCGTTGTACCAGGATTGGCCTCCGTTCTCCACCTGGTAGATGTGGCTGTAGCGGGGATCGATCTTCGTTGTGTAGAGCGGCGTGGTGTACGTCCCCGCCGTGTTGCCGGTGGCGTCCAGGATCGTGTAGGTTCCGGTAACGGTGGAGGGAACGACGTTGAGGTCCTTCGAGGTCCACAGGCCGATGCCCCGGCTCCAGACGTAGCTCGCCGTCAAAGACAGGTCTCGCGCCAGCTCACGTTCGACTGCCAAGGTGCCCTGTTGCGTATAGGGGTTGTAGAAGTTGCCCGCGGCAAAGGTCACCTGCGCCGTGCCCGCCGGGACGCTCTGCGCATTGGGAACGATGTTCGGGAAGACCGGGGCGCCCGTCTGCGTGGGGTTGACCGAGATGCTGGTCTGATACCGGCCATTGCCCAGGAACAGCGTGTCCAGTCCGTCGCCAAGGAACCGCGCGTAATAGATGCCGTAGCCGGCCCGCAGGACGGTCCGGTCGTTCAACGAATAGGAGAGTCCGAAGCGGGGCGCAAAGTCCGCGTCGGGCGAGTTGATACGGCCGGTTTGCGGATAGTTCGGGTCCGTCATCGTCGGCTGCGGCAGGAAGGTCTTCTCGTAACGCAGACCGTAGTTCAGGATGAGGTGTCGAGTCAGTCTCCACATGTCTTGGGCGTACACGTTGACGTCGCTCGTGCGCAGATCCTGAATCGGATTCCCAAACTCCTGGCTGAAAGTGGAATAGCTCTTCGCGCCGGTGGTATTCCCGCTGAAGTCCTTGGCGAAGTTGGTGAGATTGGAGTAACTGTAGGTGCCGGCCCCGTTATAGAGCTGGTTCATCCAGTCCTCCGTCGTGGAGTAGTCCACGCCGAACTTGAACGAATGAGCGCCCCAGGTCCAGCTATAGTTGTCCACGAGTTGGAACCGCTGCTCGCTGGGGAAAGTTCGGGGGTAGGCCGCGGCCGCGCCGATGGCGCTCCCGGCGAGCGAAATCACCAGCGGACCGGTAGAGGGCCACAGGTCCGACGAAGCCGGGTCGGAGAGCCGGTCCTTGAACCAGCCAAACCGCATCTCGTTCACCGAGTTGGGCGTCACGATGGATGTCCAGGAGGCTTTGCCGTAGCGCGTTTCCACGGTCGAGCTTCCGTTGCCTCCCAGGGCGTTGCCGCTGGTGAGCACGGCCTGGGTCTGAATGCCGTTCGGCGAGACCCAGTGCATCACGTTGGCGTCGAAGCTGAAGGCGTTGCGGTCGCTCGGGCGCCAGTCCAGCTTGGCGAAGCCCATGTCGGAATCGACCGTGCGCGGGACCTGCACATTCATCTGCTTCGTGATGAAGGCGATCGCGGTGCTGCACTGGGCCGCGGTGGCAGTGCAGGCCGTGGGCAGCAGGTTGCCGGCCGAATCCGTAAACGAGGTGTTGATGATACGGTTGAGCGCCGGAAAGTTCCGCTTCACCAATTCAAAGTTGCTGAAGAAGAACAACTTGTTCTTCACGATGGGGCCGCCGAGCGTCCCCCCGGCCTGGTGCCGCCACTCCGGCGGGTTGAACCCGAGCGCGTAGCGGTCTGGAGCGTTCAGCGAGCGGTTCCGGAAGAACCAGTACCCGGTGCCGTGAAAGTCGTTGCTACCGCTCCGCGTGACGGTGTTGATGACCCCGCCCATCGCCCGCCCGAACTCGGCGGAGAACCCGTCGGAAAGCACCTGGAACTCCTGCACCGCGTCCTGCGAGATCTGCGTTGAAATACGGGTGCGGCCGGCATTTTCGTTGTAGAAGCTGTTGGTGGTGTCGTTGCCGTCGGTGAGGAACGAATTGCCCGAGGAGATGCCGCGGAAACTCACCAGACCGAAGGTGCCGTCCGGCGTCACGGCGGGCGTCAGCAGTACGAACGTGTCCGCCCGCCGGCCGTTGATCGGCAGACCGTCGATCTGGGACTGGCTCACCACCTGGGCGACGCCGCTCTTGGCGTCTTCAACCAGCGGAGCCTCTGCGGTTACTTCCACTCTGGTGGTTGCCGTGGCGACCTGCAGCTCCACCTCGAACTCGACGGTCTGCCCCACCTGGACCTGGAAGTCCCCGAGTTCCCACTTCGCGAAGCCATCCTTGCTTACGGTGAGGCTATAGCCGGCCGATGGGACCAGGGCAGGCTCCACAAAGAGGCCCGCGTCGGTGGACAGCATCGTTCGCCGGATGCCTTTGGACTCGTTGGCGAGGACCACGTTCGCGCCCGGTATGACTGCGCCGGAGGCGTCTCGCACCGTGCCCGAGACCGCGCCCAGGCCCGCAACCGATTGCGCGGAGGCGCCGGCGGCGCACACCAGGACGGCTAGTACCAAAACGCCGGCCGATCCGCGCCTTCCGGGAACCTCGCCTCCGCATCCGGTCATCAGGTCGCGAGAGCCTGCCGCCGTGGTTCCCCACACCTCGCACCCGTTGTTTCTCCGCATGATTGATTGCCTCCGTTGGTAGTTGTTGTCGGCGGCACTGCCGCCAGGTTTGCCGGAAGTGCTCATGATACCGGCTCGATGTGACAGGCGGATTACGTTTTGGAGACAACATGGAGGCTCCTGCAAGTGCCGCGGCACCGGCAGCGAGCGATAGCCCCGCGGGGCTGTGGGGTCGAAGCCGTCCCCTGGCTGGCGCTGGATGTGGCGCAGCCCGGACGGGCAGCACCCAGCCGCGCGCGAGGCTCGGCTGCGGCATACTATACTTTGCGGCTGTGGGCGGCCGCGGCTGATCCCATGCGCGTTTCGGTTGTCGTTCCCCTCTACAACAAGGCTGAGACCGTTTTGCGGGCGCTCCATTCCATCGCCGGCCAGAGCTTCTCCGACTTCGAAGCGATCGTCGTCGACGACGGATCGACCGACGGCGGCTTGGAACTGGTGGCGCGATTCCCCGACCCCCGGTTTCGAGTCGTCAGCCAGGCCAACGCGGGTCCGGGCGCGGCGCGGAATCGCGGTCTGGCGGAAGCTCGCGGCGATCTGGCCGCCTTCCTGGACGCCGACGACGCCTGGATGCCCGGCTACCTCGAGAACAGCGTGCGCCTGCTCGACGCCTCCGGCCAGGCGGTGGCCTCGGTCACATCGGGATACGTGGAGTTCCCGGGCGGCGCTTCGAGCCAGGCTTTGTGGCGGCGGCGCGGGCTGGCAGAGGGCGTTCACCGGGTCACCGCCTCCACTCCGGTGGGCACACTGGTCTCTATGCTGGCGTACATGTCGCCGTGCTCGACCGTGGCCCGGCTGGAAGTGGTTCGGCGCTGGGGCGGTTTTTACGAGAAGGACTCCTGCCGCTACGGCGAGGATGCGTTCCTGTGGCTCAAGGTCCTGCTGAACGAGTCCGTCTGTTTCGAAATGCGCCCGGTGGCCGAGTTCCATCGGGAAGCGTCTTCGCTCAGCGCCAACTACAGGCGTGCCCGCCCGATTGAGCCGTTCCTGCTGGACCCGGATGCGGCGGCCGCGGCCTGCCCTCCCGCGCTGCTGCCCCTGCTGCGGCGGTTCTATGCGGCGCGCGCTTCGAAAACCGCAGCGGTGCTCGGCTGCTTCGGCGATTGGCGGAGCGCCCGCCGGCTATTCGGCCGTTTTGTGAAGCTGGGCGATTGGCGGCTGCCCTACTTCCTCCCCGGCCTGGCCGGCTGCACGCCGCTGGCGCAGTTTGTGGGGCGCCCGCTGGTGCGGCGGAAAGCGAGCGGCCAATGATCTCTCTCGCCAGCCGGCTCTGGTGGCGCAGGTTCCTGGCGCGCAACGCGCGGCCCTGGACGGACCTGGATGAATTCCGTGTCCTCGACCCGGCAGGCCAGCGCCGTGAGATGGCCACCCGGCTTCTGGCGCAGGTCCGGTACTTCGGCAACCGGGCCGATGCCCTGCCGGAGTGGAAAGAGGCGGCGCGAATCACGGACCCCCTCGATCTGTGGCGCGTCTGGCCCAGCCTGCCCATCGTCACCAAACGGACGCTCCGGGAACGCTTTCCCGCAAAAGAGATACGCGACCGCTTCGGCATCGCGGGGAAACTCAATGCCACCGGCGGATCGACCGGCGAGCCCACCCGGTTCTTCCAGGACACGCTGGCGCTCCAAACCACCATCGCCGGCAACGCCTACACCCGAATCCGCATGGGGTGGCGTCCCGGCATGGCGACCATCATCGTCTGGGGTTCCGAGCGCGATATCGGCCAGCAGACGGCCAGCCGAAGCGTTCGCAGCCTGGTGTGGCTGCTGCGGGAGCACCTCGTCGACGGCTATCACTTGAGCCAGACCACGGTGGACCGGGTGCTGGAACTGGTCCGCGCCAACCGGCCGGTCGCGATTTACGGCTTCACCTCGATGCTCGAGTTCCTCGCCCGCGCCGTGGTAGAGCGGGGAAGCGAGCCTCCGCCCGGCAGCGTGCGCACCGCCTGGTGCGGCGGCGAGATGCTGTATCCCGAGCAGGTCCAGGTTTTCGAGCGGGCCTTTGGCGTCCCGCTCCTGAACCGTTACGGGGGCCGCGAGCTTTCGACGATGGCCTGCCAGTTCGAGGCGGGCGGCCCGCTCAATGTGTTGCGGCCCTGGCTGTTCCTGGAGGTCCTGGACGACCACGACAAGCCGGTTGCGCCGGGAACCATGGGAAGGCTGGTCTGGACCAGCACCGTCTGCCGCGGCACTCCGTTCCTGCGCTATGACATCGAGGACCTGGGAATCTTCGACGCCGCCCACCAGACCGAATCCGGCGTGGGAGCGCTGCGGGAACTTTGTGGCCGCAGCGCCGGGCTCATGACACTGGCCGATGGGCGGGTTATCAGCGGTCTCTACTGGAATCACCTGTTCAAGGAGTTTCCGGAAGTGCGGCAGTTTCAGGTGGTCCTCAAGAATAGCGGCGAGATCTGGATCTCACTCGCCGGTGAGGGAATGCCGGAGCCGCGCGAGGCGGAGTTGCGCTCCAGGCTCAGCCACCTGGTGGCCGGGATCCCGGTCAAGCTGCTGTGGACTGCCGAGATTCCGCGCACGGCCCAAGGCAAGCTGGTGCAGGTGATCCGGGAGCCGAAGGCCGGCCAGGGCTGAAATCGCCCCTGTGCCGCGCGATTCCGCGAACGGCCCAAGGCAAGCTGCTGCAGGTGATCCGGGAGCCGAACGCCGGCCAGGGCTGAGGTCGCCCCTGTGCCGCGCGCTTCCGCGCTACCCGCCGGCCAGCATCCGGTAATAATCCTCCAGCCGCCGCACCGCCGCTCCAATCTCGAACCTCTCGCGGCACCGTTCGAGCGACCGCCGCCCCATCTCTGCCCGCCGCACCGGGTCGCGGAGCAGTTCGACGACCGGCCGTGCGAAGGCCTCCGGAGTGCGGTCCCGAACAAGACAGCCGGTGACGCCGTCCTCGATTGCTTCCGCGTTGCCTCCCACGTCCGTCGCCACCACGGGGAGGCCTGCCGCCATGTACTCGAGGATGGCGTTCGAGAATCCCTCGCTGTGCGAGGAGAGGCAGCCGATCGACATCCTGGGGAGATAGCCGGCCACCTCGCCCCGCCCGTCGGTGAAGAACACGCGCTCAGAGATGCCCAACTCTCCGGCCAGGCGGCCGAGCTCATTACGCAGCGGCCCCTGCCCGGCCAACAAAAAGACCGCCTGCGGCACCTCGGCCGCGACCAGGCGCGCGGCCCGGAGAAACAAATCGAGCCCCTTCACGGACCGGTAGTTGGCTACCATTCCGACCACACTGGCCTGGGCGGGAACGCCGATTGACGCGGCCAACGCCGGGTCGCCGCGGCCGGCAGCGTAGCGGTCCAGGTCGACGCCGTTGTAGAGAACGTCCACCTTTCCGGGGGAAAGCCGCTCCGCCTCGACCGTCACCTGCTTCACGCGCTCGGAATTGGCCAGCACGCGCGTGGTGTGCCGGTTCAGGTAGCGAAACAACCGGAGCAGGTTGGGCGTGTACCAGTAGCCCAGGCTCCGCCGGCTGGTGACGACCGCCCTGGCGCGCGATCCCTTGGCCGCCAGCACACCCACGATGGCCGCCTTCACCGCGAACGCGTGCACCACCTCGATCGCCTGTTCGTCGATGTAGCGGCGAAGCCGGAGGATCTGCCGCAGGCCGTTCGGCCGCCAGACGCTGACCACCGGGAAGACGCGCGTGTGGCAGCACCGGGCCATCTCGCCGAGCCTCGGGCTGTCCTCGAGACAACATAGGTGCAAATCGAACCCGCTCCTGTCCATGCGCGCGATTGTTTCGGCCACGTAGCGCTCGGTGCCGGCATCTTCTCCGATCGAGTCGGTCAGTTGGAGAACGGCGATTCTACGCATCGGGCGGTCTTGAATCGCGGCCCAGCAGGCGGCAGGCGGAGGGTACGAGCCAGGACACCGCGACCGCCGCGTAGACCATCAGCAGCGGTGCGTTTGCATCGCGGAACCGGGAACTGCCCCAGGTGAGGAGCGCCATCGCCACCGTCGCCAGGCCAGTACCGTGCAGCGCCAGCCAGCCGGGGGTCCAGAACTCGGCGCCGCGCGTCATGCGGAACTGGCCAAGGAGAATCAACACCAGAAATGGCGTCGTGAACACCACATTCAGCAACACAAAGGCGCGGTTCGGCGAACTGATGTCCGGCAGCCAGAGCCTGACGTACTTGGCTGCCAGCATCAGCGGCACCCACCGGATGTGGCTCCCGAGCCACATCTCCCCGCGCCGCCACTGGCTGCGGTCCCGGTCCACCTCGTCTTTGGCCAGATCTTCGGCGGCCCCGGGCTGGGTGATCGTGGAGGTCCACTCGCCATAGTGGCTGACCGTTGCGATTACCCAGTCGTTGTTGGCTCCGTAAAAGGTCGATCCGCCGTTGGTTGCGATCCACACCATCTTGCCGTGCACGCGATAGTTTCGGGCCGTCCAAGGCAGAACGACCAGGGCAAAACCGCAGACCAGCAGCGCCACCGGCGCAACGGCGCTCCGGATGGACTTCCTCCGGGACCACACCAGTACGCCGATGAGCACGGGCGGAATCAACATGGCGACCGGGCGGGTCAACGCCGCCCAGCCAAGTGCCAGCGCGGCGGCCGCTACGCTGGCCAGAGATCCGGTCCGCAGGTACACCAGGAACTGCCACAACGCCAGGGCGACCAGAGGGACGAACAGAACCTCCGAAAAGAACGCCGTCGAGAAGTAGACGTGCGGGAAATAGAAGACCAGGAGGACCGCGGCGACGCGGGCTGCGCCCTCCGTGAGTAATTCCCGCGCCAGCAGATACGTGAGTCCGCAGGCGAGCGCGCCGAGCAGGCAGAACGCGACGTACTGAGGCCGGTAGTCCTGTTTGAAAATCAAGCGCAGACCGGCCAAAAAGAGCGGAAACCCAGGTGCCCGGAAGGATGTGGGCTGCCCGGCCCGCAGGTTGTACCCCTGCCCTTCGACCATCCGAGCGGCGAGTTTGTCATATTCCACGCCATCGCTCCCCAGGCTGAGCTTCGGCCCCTGCCGCATGTCCCTGAGAGCCACCACCGCACCCAGGCGAAGCAGGAACGCCGCCACGATCAGAAGGATGAGGAAGGTGCGCACGCCACGCGCGTTATGCCCGGCGCTTGCGGCACAAAACATCTTTCGAGCCTATCAGAACTGGGAGTGCTCACGCACCGGCGCAGCCAGCGGTGGCGCAGCCAGCGGTGAGGCGGCCAGCCGTGGCCCAGCCAGCGGACCGGCGCATCCAGATGGCAGCCGCATGTGAGGCATGGTCCGGCTTGCCCCGGGGGACACGCTCTGCGTCAGGCCGCATGATTGGGCGCCCACCGCTCGAACGAGGACACGACCAGGAAAGCGATCAGCAGCAGCGCCTGGGAGTAGATGGGATAGCGGTATCGGGGATCGATCAGGACCAGGTAGTACGGCAGAGGGTACACCAGCCACACCAGGCCGAACAGGGACGCCGCCAGCCGGCGCTTCAATCGGATCGCCAGCGCGAGACCAACGAGACCCCCGAGCGACACCGCGGCGGCGAGCAGTGTCGAAGAGAGCCGTCTGAAGCGAGGGAACCAGAAGTACCAGGCTCGAGCCGCCGTGAGTTCGGCGAAACGCCTGGGGTGGGATCGAATCCACTGCTGGCCCAACACGCCCCGTTGGTGGAAGTACTCCACTTCTCCAATCCGCCCGAGCCGGAGCGCTTCCGCCCGGTTGTCGTAAGGGTGATCGGGGAAGAAGGCCTGAGCGTCATAATACATCGGACGCGCTATCGGATTGTTGCTGAGCTGGAGCTCGATCCCGAAGCCATCCCGCATCCAAAACACCGAGCCGAGCTGGAGATAGTTTCTGACAATCCACGGCAGCACCACCGCGAATGCAAGTGCGCCGGCCGTGAGAACGGCGCGGGTATTGCGGCTGCGCCACCACCACACCCCGAGCAAAGCTAAGAAAACGAAAAGAAACCCCGGAGCGAAAAGGAAAACAAAACCCCAGGCAGCTCCATAGACGAACGGAGAGACTCGAACGCCCGCCCACAGCCGGGCGGACAGGATGAGCATGGCGACCAGCATCGCCGCGATGTAGGAGGACTCCCAGGAGCCATTGGTTTCGATCCAGAAGAACAGAGGCACCAGCGCCCCGGCTCCGCCGGCAAGGATTCCGACAGCCCTGCGAAGACCGGCGGCTGCCGCGAGCGCCGGCAGAAGAGCGTACTCGACCGAGCACGCCGCAGCCGAAAGCACCTGCCTGGCGACCTTCGTCGCCGTAGTGTCTCCAAACCAGGAATACAACAGGCTCAGCAGAAAGGGCGGTCCCGGGGGCACCACGGCAGTGGGCCCCGTAGGGACACCGAATGGGTTGCCGAACAAATGCTCTCTGACCAGGCTCTTTGCGACCAGGATCGGCTCCGGGCTGAGCGCATTCCGGTAGGTCCGAAGGAGGAGAATCGCCGCGACGCGCACTCCGAAGGCTAACGCGAACAAAACCAGCGCGCATGTCCACGGCCGGTCCCGGCCCGCGCGGTCCAGCCACAAGAGCGCCTTCGACCCCCAACCTCGCATGAGCAGAGTCTATCATGGCCGTGGCGGCACACCGTTCCGGCGCAGCCCCAACGCATCGGCCGGCCGGCGCCGCCGCCAATCTGTCATGCTGGCGGATCCACCGCCCATACGATCCGGGACGCCGATAGACGAAAATCGACGCCGATCGAACGGAAGCAACTTAGGGCTCGTCAGTAAACAACCGCTCCAATCTTCAGAGAGCGCAAGCACGTACGAAGACATCTCGTCGGGTGCAAGAAGGCGCCCAGAAAAGTTGGCAAAGGCACTTCCTGCCGCCGATGAACGCAGATTAACGCGGATAAACGAATCTTGTTCTCGTTTTCTTATCGGCGTTCATCTGTGTTGATCGGCGG
>Ga0182017_10001894_pt1 | contig 16071 bp, 14 predicted proteins | sample 712E3DmetaG_FD_120492 | JGI IMG/M metagenome (GOLD analysis project Ga0182017, IMG submission 120492) | Permafrost microbial communities from Stordalen Mire, Sweden - 712E3D metaG | ecosystem: Environmental > Terrestrial > Soil > Wetlands > Permafrost | place: Sweden: Stordalen | collected... | reverse complement strand
TCTGGAAACTACGGCAGGCTTCCCACGGGATATGATCACAAATATGTTTATTCCCACATCGGCTATAATCTTAAAGCCACGGATATGCAGGCGGCAATTGGCGTGGAACAACTTAAGACATTACCGGAATTCTGCGCGAGACGAAGAGAAAATTTTATACTATGGATGGATGGCTTTAAAAAATGGGAAAATAAATTCATTCTCCCAAGGTCAACTCAACACTCTGATCCGGCGTGGTTTGCATTTCCGGTAAGCGTTAAAGCGGATGGGGGTTTTACAAGAACCGAATTAACTAATTATCTTGATGCGCACATGATAGAAACAAGAAACCTCTTTGGCGGAAATTTGCTTATGCAACCTGCATATCTGGATATTCAAAGACGGGTTGTTGGTAATCTTGAAAATACTAATTTTATCATGAATAATACTTTTTTCCTTGGAACGTATCCTGGACTTACAAATGATCAGATTGATTATTCTATCAATGTTATAGATAGGTTTATTAAGGCAAGATAAAGGGAATTTCATGAAAGTCGTAATTTTAGCCGGTGGTTTTGGCACTCGAATCAGCGAAGAATCGCAACTGAAACCTAAACCAATGATTGAAATCGGATATAAGCCGATTTTATGGCATATAATGAAAATCTATTCACATTTTGGATTTAATGAATTTATTATTTGTCTCGGATATAAGGGCTATATAATAAAGGAATATTTTGATCACTATTTTCTTCACGAATCCGATGTCACGTACGATTTTACCCATGGTAAAAACCAGGTGATTCATAGTCATTCGGCGGAACCTTGGAAAGTGACTCTTGTAAATACCGGGTTGAACACTATGACCGGAGGCAGGGTAAAGCGAATTCAACAATTCATCGGCAATGAGCCTTTTATGTTGACTTATGGTGACGGTGTGGCGAATATCGATGTTAAAGGGTTATTAAAATTTCATAAATCTCACGGCAAAATGGCAACGGTAACGGCCGTTCAACCGGTCGGGCGTTTTGGCGTTATCGATATAAATAGCGAAAATCAAGTAATGAATTTCTGGGAAAAACCCCAAAATGAAGCCTCCTGGATCAGCGGTGGCTTTTTTGTTATGGAACCGGGAATTTTTAAATGTATTGAAGACGATTCAACCATTTTAGAAAAAACGCCTCTTGAAAAAATCGCCGGTGAAGGTCAACTTAAAGCCTATAAGCATAATGGTTTCTGGCAATGCATGGATAAAATGAGTGACAAGGCTCACCTGGAAGAACTTTGGGATTCCGAAAAAGCCCCTTGGAAAATATGGTGAGTAGTGCACAATGATTAACAAAGCATTTTGGAAAAATAAAAAAGTATTTCTTACTGGCCATACGGGCTTTAAGGGATCTTGGCTTTCTATCTGGCTATCACAAATGGGAGCAAAAGTTACGGGGTATTCGTTACCTCCGCCAACAAATCCCAGCTTGTTTGAATTGGCGAATGTGGAACAATGTCTTGAAAAGCATATATTGGGAGATGTTCGGGACGCGTCAGATTTAGCAAAGGCTATTTCAGAAAACAACCCGGAAATTGTCTTTCACATGGCAGCGCAACCGCTTGTTAGGGATTCTTATAAAGCGCCGGCAGAAACATACGCGATCAATGTCATGGGAACAGTCAATCTTTTGGAGGCTATTCGGCTACATGGAAAAAGCGTTCGAGCAGTAATAAATGTCACCACCGACAAGGTTTACGAAAACAAAGAATGGCTTTGGGGATACCGCGAAAACGAACCGCTTGGAGGTTACGATCCCTATTCGAATAGCAAAGCCTGCTCGGAATTGGTTACCTCGGCGTATCGAAACTCATATTTTAATGGAGCTGAGTACGCCCAACATGGTTGCGCCATCACTACTGCTCGAGCCGGAAATGTTTTTGGCGGCGGAGACTGGGCGGACGACAGAATTGTGCCCGATTGCATAAAAGCGATTCTGTGTAACAAACCAATTACTGTGCGTAACCCTCATGCTATTCGTCCATGGCAACACGTTTTCGAACCGCTAAGCGGATACTTGACACTTGCGGAAAATCTGTATGAAAATGGTTCCCAATATGCCGAAAGCTGGAATTTTGGTCCCATAGATTCAGACTGCAAAACTGTTGAATACCTTGTCAAGACCATACGCGGGGAATGGGGATCTCAAACGCGAATTTTGCTTGCAAAAAGCAAGGGTCCGCATGAAGCTTCGTACCTAAAACTTGATTGCTCCAAAGCATGGGCGCGGCTTGGCTGGCGGCCACGCTGGAATTTTGAAAAGGCAATTGCTTCGACTATCGCCTGGTACAAGAGCCATGCATCGAAATGCGACATGCGAGAAATCTGTTTCAAACAAATCGATGAATTTGAGCAGTCAACAGCACTAGGTAACCATGACTAATCCCCTTTCAAATGATCTTGACTATATCCTATCGAAAACCAAAAACCTCTGGCAAGAGCTCCGCGGAAAACGGATCTTTCTAACCGGAGGCACAGGTTTTTTTGGCTGTTGGCTCTTGGAAAGTTTTTGCTGGGCAAACAGGATATTGGGACTTGACGCCGAAGTTTGGATTCTTACAAGAAATCCGGATGCATTCAGAAAGAAGTGCCCGCATTTGGCAAATGATGCCAGCTTGAAACTCTACAAAGGCAATTGCGTTGATTTTGACCTTCCGCCGGAGGCTTTTTCGCATTTAATCCATGCCTCAGTCTATAACGATTCCGCCCAAGATGGCGAAAACAGCGAAAAACGCATGCTTGACAGCATGCTTGGCGGATTGCAACATACACTGGATTTTGCAGCTGGACATGGCGTACAAAAAGCGCTTCTTACAAGTACTGGAGCTATTTATGGAAAACCGCCGCGCGATCAAAAACGCATCTCTGAAGCTTTTTCTGGCGAATGCGATCCGTCTGATGCACAAAATGTCTATCGCGAAACACGGCGAGTTATGGAAACTATTTGCGCCGTATATGCGAGAAGGCGTTCCATGCAAGTAAAAATTGCACGGGGATTTGCTTTTATAGGACCTTATTTGCCTCTTTCAGGACAGTTTGCAGCTGGGAACTTTATTCAAGATGCTTTGAACGGCCGTCCAATCCTGGTCAAAGGAGACGGTTCACCATTTAGATCTTATATGTATGCCGCGGATATGGCAGTATGGCTATGGACAATACTTTTTTGCGGAGAATCTTGCCGACCGTATAACGTAGGGTCGGAAGAACCTATAACCATTTATGACCTTGCCTGTTGTGTTGCTCGCGGAATTAGTCCAACAGTGCCCGTTACCGTGGCAAGTAAGCCGATGCTTGGACAAAATGCTGAATTTTACGTTCCCGATACGGGGCGAGCGCGGATCGAACTAGGATTAAATCAGGAGTTTCTTCTTTTTGAAGGAATTCAAAAGACTATAGCATGGAATAAATGGAATTTGCAGCCGGGTGTTTATGATTCATTAGAAGTACCAACATCACATTTTTGATAACGAAAAACCATTGGGAGGCTTTTGATGGGGCAGATAAGTATTGGCAACACAATTGTTGGTGACGGTCAGCCATGTTTTTTCATAGCCGAAATTGGAATCAATCACAATGGTGATATCCAGATTGCCAAAAAACTAATTACAGTTGCAGTTGCCGCCGGATGCAACGCTGTAAAATTTCAAAAGCGGAATCCAGAATTATGTGTGCCAGTAGCCCAAAGGAATTTAGTACGAGAAACACCCTGGGGAAGCATGACCTATTTTGATTACCGCAAAAAAGTTGAATTTGGTATCGATGAATACCGGGAGATTGATAGATACTGCAAAGAAGTGGGCATAATATGGCTTGCCTCTGCATGGGATGAATCCTCTGTAGAGTTTATGGAACACTTTGATCCCTCATGCTACAAAATTCCCGCCGCAAAGTTGACAGATGACAATTTACTAAAAAGCACAAGACAACAAGGGCGTCCTATCATTCTATCGACGGGAATGTCATCATTAGACCAACTCGACCACGCCATAAAAATATTGGGCAAAGAAGAACTAATCCTGCTCCATTGCTGTAGCGCTTACCCTGCTAATTATGAAGACCTCAATTTACGACTTATTCAATTTCTGAAGAATCGCTATGGTGTTCCTATCGGATATTCCGGGCATGAAACAGGTCTTCCAACATCCATTGCCGCTGCAGTTTTGGGAGCTTGCATGATAGAACGCCACATAACTCTTGATAGGGCCATGTGGGGCTCAGATCATGCTGCTTCTTTGGAGCCAAATGGACTAAATCGCTTGATACGTGATATTCGATTAATCGAAAAAGCTATGGGCGATGGTGTGAAAAGGATACTACCAAGTGAAGAGCCAATTATCAAGAGATTACGAAATGTTTAGCGCAAATCAATCCGCGATGCCGGAGAAGACCAGATTGAAATCCAAAGACTTGATAGCCTTAAAGAAAATCAGAGCAATCGCGATGGATGTGGATGGCGTTCTTACAGACGGCACATTTTGGTGGGATACCGGGGAGTTGGAACTAAAACGATTTTGTTTTGCCGACATTACGGGGATCCCATTGGCTCAAAAGGCTGGCGTTTTTATTGGTCTGATCTCAGGCGAAAGCAGCGCATCGGCAAAGGCCATTGTTGATCGATATGCAAAAAAGCTTAAGATCCAGGATGTTGTAACAGGGTGTCATGACAAAGCTGGTGCACTTCGACTATTCGCGGAAAAGCACGGCCTGGATTTAACCGAGGTTTGTTTTATGGGCGACGACATCAATGATTTGCCAGCATTGAATATCGCGGGATTGTCGGCTGCCCCATCAAATGCTCATCCGTCAGTGTTAGAAACGGTTACGATCGTTGTAAAGAAAAATGGCGGACACGGAGCCGTAAGAGAAATTATTGACATTGTCTTGTCGGCACAGGCCGGTACCTCCAACAAAGGGCAGAGTAAATGAAATTGTCAGATTATGTTTTTCAAAGGATAGCAGCACAGGGTGTCAAACACGTGTTTATGTTTCCAGGGGGCGGAGCGATGCACCTGGTTGATTCTTTGGGTCGCTGCAAAGATCTTCAATTTGTATGTAATCTTCACGAACAAGCTTGTGCAATTGCGGCGGAAGCGTACGCAAAGGTAACAAACAATTTGGGTGTAGCATTAGTAACAACTGGACCGGGAGGAACAAACGCCATTACCGGCTGCGTTGCGGCATGGTTGGACTCAACACCTTGCGTGTTCATCTCCGGACAAGTGAAGCGCGCAGATCTTAAAGGGTCGTTGGGCGTTCGTCAAATGGGTGTTCAAGAGGTGGATATAGTATCCCTTGTTAAGGATGTTACAAAATACGCGATAACAGTAATGGATCCAAACGACATTCAGTATCACATGGACAAAGCACTTTTTCTTGCAAAGAGCAACAGGCAAGGCCCGGTGTGGATTGATATTCCGCTAGATGTTCAGGCTACAGAAATCAACATTGAGGAATGTCGAAAATTTGATGCGCATGAATTTCACGTATCCGAAAACCAAGAAAATATTACCCAATTAGCAAGTAGCTGTATTGACCTAATTAACGGTTCTGAGCGCCCCGTCATTTTGGCGGGAAATGGGATAAGGCTTGCTAAAGCAGAAAACGATTTTTTGGCAGCAGTAGATATGCTGCAAATCCCAGTTCTAACAACATGGCTTGGAATAGATCTGATTCACGATTCGCACAAACTATTTGTCGGTAGGCCGGGGTCGATCGCCCCGCGCGGAGCAAATTTCGCGCTCCAAAATGCCGATCTGCTGCTGTCGGTAGGCGCTCGGCTTGATATGGCGATGATTGGTTATGCATATCAGAATCTTGCCCGAGGAGCCAAAAAGATCATCGTGGATATCGATAGCTCAGAAATTAGAAAGATATCAACGCATATTGATGTGCCGATCGTCTCGGATGCACGAGCATTCATTCAAGAACTGCTAAAACAAAAGGACAGAGTTAAGGAAAACAAGCGAAGAGATTGGTCCAGAAGATGCTGCGAGTGGAAGAACAAGTATCCAGTGGTAACACAAGAGCATTACAAACAAAAAGAATTTATCAGCACGTTTGCATTCTCAGAAATGCTTTCTGAGGAGCTTGCTGAAACTGATATTGTTGCACCCGGCAGTTCCGGTAATGGGGTAGAAATATTCTTGCTGGTTTATAAAACAAAACCTGGACAAAGAGTTTTTCATGCTCGTGGATTGGGCTCGATGGGGTTTGGCTTGCCGGCGAGTATTGGCGCTTGCCTAGGTAGCGGGGGGAAAAGAACAGTTTGTGTCGACGGGGACGGAGGCTTTCAGCTAAATATTCAAGAATTGGAAACGGTCAAACGGTTGCAGTTGCCAATAAAATTCTTTGTTATCAACAACAAAGGGTATGGATCGATCCGGGCTATGCAAAAGAACTTCTTCGGATTATTAACCGGATCAGATGCAACAAGCGGGTTAACACTACCAGATCTTATTAGTGTTGCGTCCGCTTATGGTCTTACGGCTTTACGTATTTCAGATCCGAAAGATCTACGAAAACAAATTGCGAACGTCTTACAATTGCCAGGTCCGGTTGTGTGCGATGTTGTCGTTACGCCTGATGAATTTCGAGCACCCAGACTATCGTCAAAACAGCGAGCAGATGGAACTATGGTATCGAGTCCTCTCGAAGATCTGTGGCCATTTCTGGACAGAGATGAGTTTAAAGCAAACATGCTAATTGAACCTCTGGAGCAATAAATCAAAAATTAGGCTATTGAATGCAATGAGCTCAGGATTGCGCTTGCTGGATTATCATGCAATGGCAGCAGAGACCAGAAACGATCGAACATGGCTTTGCAGATAACAGGAACCTAAACACGACATATTTGGGCTACACTTGGGTGCCCGCTCAGCCCTAGAAACAAAAGGAATGTTGATGAATCGAAACTGCGAAATATGCGATTCCAAAACAAAAGAAACGCTAATAACTGTTTCTTTTATTTCTCCAGAGAAACACAACAAAAAGGCGTTAAGCTACGACGTAGTATCTTGCAGAGACTGTGGATTTTTATATGCTAACAACATTCCAACTCAAGACCAAATGAATGAGCACTACAGAGCAAGCTCAAAATATACGTATAATGCAAACATACCCAATGGCTTAGAAAAGCTACACTTTGATGTTTTTAAGGCAATTAAAGCATATATTGAGGAAAGATACCCATTTTTGAACAAGGACGAATTTAGAATTGTGGATATCGGCTGTTCTATTGGATTCCTTCTTAATTTATTTAAAGAAAACGGATTTAAAAAACTTATTGGTATTGAGCCTTCAAAAGCGTGTTGCTTGGTTGCTAAAAGGGCCTTCGGGTTGTCAATGTTTAATGGTGCAATATCGGAATATGAACCAAAAACTAAATTTCATCTAATTATGCTTTCGGGCGTTCTAGAACACATTCAAGATCTCCATTCGACAATGCCTCAAATACTAAAATTGCTTGACAACGACGGCACTATTGTTGTGGCTGTTCCCAATGCCGATGAATTTAGCAAAAAACCCAAAGCGCCTTTCGATGAATTTTCCATTGAACACATTAACTTTTTCACTACTAAAAGTTTAACAGCATTGATGGAAAACATAGGTCTAATTAGACGAAAGGATTTATCAATACCATCAACCTTTTATGATTCAAACATGCTTGTGGCTTTCTTTGAAAAAGCCCCCAAGAAAGCGGTAATGGATTATTCCGGCAAAAAGCATATTCAAGAATATATTGATGTGTCAAACGCAAAGCTCAAAAATTTTGAAAAGAAACTAGACAAGATTATTGCCAATAAACAAGAGATCGTTATATGGGGAACTGGTTCGTTAACTTCCAGATTGCTAGCAAATACAAATCTTAGTAAGGTCAAAATATCTGCTTTTCTTGATAGCAATAAGGAGCTTTGCGGAAAAACGATTCATGATATTTCAATAGAATCCCCGGAATATCTTTCTCATAATGATGTTCGGACAATTTTTATTGGCAGTTTTATCTACAAAGATGAAATTAAAAAGCAATTAATTAATAAATATAACTACAAAGGCAAGATTATCACCATTTGAAAATGTGGAAAAACCGGATAAAAATGGTTCAAAAAAGAGGCACTTCCAGTACCATACCAAGCGCGCAAAGTGGGCAGATACATTCGTCTTGAAATAGCCAAGATCATGCCGATTTTCTAATGCATAATTTAGACTAAAGCGCAGGAAATTGGTCGAAAACTTGACATAAGGACTATTGAATTAGCCAGTTAAAAGGGCAAGGAGAAAATGGACCCGTATTGTGATCATGTTCTTTCCGTTGCCTCCGACGATACGCCAAGAATCCAGGAATGCCATGAATTCGTGTGGCATGTGATATGCGGGGCAGTGGAAGAACAAATGTTTGTTGGCAACCGTGCATAATTTCTTCTCTCAATTTGCATTCCAAGCTACAACCGAGCAGGCTTTCTAGAGCTTGGGCTCGAAAGTTTTTTAAACAATGGTATTTTTGGGCAAGGCACTCCCGGCTTGAGCCGATCATGGATGCCGCCAAGACGCTCAAGAACCATTTTGAAAACATCGTTACGTATTGTGCATCATCATATCACCAATGCTGTCGTCGAAGGCCTTAACAACAAAATTGAGAAAGTAAAGCGCACCGCATACGGCTTTCGCAACCGTGACCATTATGAAACAATGATCTATTTCCACTGCGGCGGATTGGACGTACTTCCCAAGCCACCGAAAAAATGCCAGATAAAATGGGCACCTGCTTGACACTACATCTTGTGGGGATCCACACAAAACCCGGAAGAACCAAGTTTTTGTTGAGGGCTTGGCAATAGTTTTAAGGGACATGAAGCAATATGGCTATCCCCTTGTAAACACCGTAGGATTCAACGAAGGCGACATACGTCGATATATTCAAAATCAGGAAGAGAATGATCGGCTGGAGGATGAGGAGAAATCAGGAGACAAAGCAAAGCCCGAGGCAGTAAAAAGCCCCAATGGGGCCAGGCGGATCACCGGCTAGGCCGGTGGGGGGTTCCCCGATTTTTAAACCAGTTCATTATCAAGGGCGTATGTTTTCGGAGCATCCGGGCCACTTTTTTCATCGGGCCGATCTTTGAAAGCAACGTTTTGCGGATCCAAGCATCCAAGAACTTTTCTGCCTAAGTTGATGAATCGTACGTCCAGAAATGCTGGAAATCTTCCGGGAGCAGATAGCTTCGGACGGATTGGAGATTATACTGAACATTACTCCATTATTGCTTTCAGAGTGTCAGCACCTAGAACTCGGAAGCGCCGTATTTTTTAACAGTATTTTTGAAATGAAGGAATCTACTAATTGAAAAACGAAATAGACAGAATTAAAGATTTATTTTCTTTGAATATTAGACAAATTAATCAGTCAAAGAGTGTCTTAAACCAATCCGCAATTGTAGTATTTACTAGAATTATAAGTATCTTATTAAATATAGTTGGAATAGGACTAGTGTCTAGGTCTCTCAATAGAGAATATTTTGGAATGTACGTATTTCTTAATTCTTTTGCATTTATAGCCAGTATATTTAATTTCGGATTTGGCTCAGAGTTGCAAAACAGACTAATAACAATTCAATATTCCTCAGAACAACCCGATAAAGATCAACAAAATATATTTTTTGCCGCATTCTATTCGATGTGTAGCATCTGTCTAATAGTGGGGCTATTTTTAGCGGTGTTTTCACTTTTCATAAATCCTATTCACTTTATTAACACAAATAACGCAGAGCTTATTCATATTGCAAAATGGCTTATTGCACTTTTTGTATTCATCCAGTTTATATCACAACCATTTGGGATTGCCTCTAATGCAATGTATTCTTTTGGATATGTTAATCAAAATAGTTTTGTTTTATTAATTTTATCCGCTTTGTTTGTGGGAAGTTTAGGGGTCGCAACATATTTAAAATCGGGATTGATCATTTTATCGTTACTAAATGCCATATATCTCATTGCAAACACAGTTCTGGTATTAGTAGTGTTGATGAAAATGAAAGGTTGGAGTTTTCCTAGTCTAAATCTTATTAAAATAAAAACATTAGTTTCAAATTTATTTAATAAAAGTCTCCTATTTTGGGTGCTTAGCATTTGTGCACTATTACAAACGCAATCAAGTGTGCTCATGGTAAGTATATCTAGTAATGTTGGTGTTGCTGGAGATTTCAGTTTTTTTCAAAAAATATTTAGCGTACTGGCGTTGCTTCATTTGTCTGCACTTATGCCTCTGTGGCCAAAGTTTTGTGACATGAAAGAAAGAAGAGAATTTAAAAAAATTAAAAACTATTTAAATAAAATCGTTTTCCTTAGTTTCATATATTATGGAGGCGCTATTTTCGTAATTCTTGCTAAAGGCAGTTTTTTTGTCAATGCATGGTCTGGACGCAATGTCGCTTTCGATCGACTTACAATAATTACACTTTCCTTATGGGCTATTTTTTACGGATGGGGGAATATTTTCTCCATTTTTCTAAACGGAATTGGCCATGTTCGCATTCAAGCTATTTTGGCCATTCTTGGAACCTTCGTATATTTTCCTGTTTCGTATTATTTGGGCAAAAGATTTGGTTCCTTAGGTATTCCATTGGCTGGCGTGATAGTTATGATTCCAGGTATCATAATTCTTCCGCTGAATGTTAGAAGCTTTTTAAAAAAACAAATAATTACTTAGGTGGATGAAAAATGGCTGCTATCTTATCAATATGCATTCCTACTTGGAACCGCTCCAAGTATTTAAAAGAATGTCTTGAGTCTGCGATCAAGTCAGTAAGAGGATATGAAGATCGTGTCGAAATTATTGTTTCAAATAATAACAGTGATGATAACACAGAACATGTTGTTAATGAATTTAAGATTTTAAATAACTTTATATCTTACAATAGAAATACTAAAAATACTGGTATCGACAATTTCTATATTGCGGCATCGCTTGCTAGAGGCGAATATATATGGATATTTGGTGATGATGATAAAATGGAAAAACAAGCAGTGCCAACTGTTTTAAACAAGGTGGCAAAAGGATACGAGCTTATCATTGTCAATTATTCCAGATGGTCAAATGATTTCTCGAAGTTGCTGCAAGGAAATGGGCTGAAATTTAAAAATGACCATTTGTTTAAAACAAAAGATAATATTTTAAGTCTAGTGGGAATTAACTTAGGTTTTATTTCGTCAGTGGTGATAAAAAAAAGTTGTTTCTTCCATTTGTCGGAATCAGAATATCGACCGCATTTTGAATATGGTTTTCCTCATCTATTTTCTAACTATGCAGGTCTAACAAAAAACGGAGGGGCATATTTGATCTCAGATCAACTTGTTCTTAATCGAGGAGGCAATTCTAGAGAAGAAGCCGAAGATGCACCTAAGATATTCTTTGAAGGACCAGCACGTATATATGAATTACTTTCAACTAAAGGGTACTCACCAAAATCTATTCGAAATGCCAAACATTTAATCCTATTGCATTATGTTTTTCTATATATTTTATCAAAAAAGAGGGCGGGTAAAATACCTAAAACTCTTTCAGATATTCTATTCCGTCATTATGCATCAAATTGGTTTTTTTGGGTAGCCTGTTTTCCAGCGATGTTAATACCTTCAGTAATATTAAAGCCTATCTATCAACTGTCAAAATTGGCAAAAAAAAAGATTGGAACTAAATAATATATGCCTCAATATATTGACTTATATACAAAATACACTTCTACATCAGCACTTTCAGGAGATCTCAGAAGCAAAGCCGGTCGCGCATGGACAACAAAATATATTAGAAAATCTTTGGGGCATTTTCTTCCCATTGATAAAGGCGCTTCAATTTTAGAAATCGGGTGCGGGTTCGGAGCCTGCTTAAAAAGTCTTGCAGAATTAGGATACTCAAATTGTTCAGGAATTGACCTGAGCGATGAGCAAATTCGATATGCAATTGACGTTTTAAAATTAAATAATGTTCAAAAAGTTGATGCAATTGACTTTTTAAAAACAAAAACAAACACTTTTAATTGCATTCTTGCTCTTGATTTCCTTGAGCATTTTGAACTACCGGATTTAATGGTGCTTGGAAAGACAATTGTGGAAGCTTTGAAACCAGATGGCATACTTATCGTCCAAGTACCCAATGGTTTATCACCAATGAACCCATTTATTTATGGGGATTTAACACATGTGAGAGCGTTTACAGCAAAAAGTTTGCAGCAATTTTATCTTGAAATAAACCTGCAACCCACAGGATTTTGTGAAACACCTGTTTATGTATATAATTCAACAAGTTTTTTTCGTAACTTGTTGTGGAAGGCATTGATAAAACCAATCCTTCATTTTTTCGCGATTGTTATGAATGGAACGAATGGCTCTACTATCTATACAGCAAATTTAATTGGAACAGCAAAAAAACTTATGAAAAATTAAGCAATGCAGCATTGAAATGTAGTGTTCATTTTAAATAGAAACTTGGAAATGATTGACAAATCGTTAAAAATTGGTATTGATGCGCGCCCGTTTGAAAAAAAAAGAACAGGCTTAGGCCGGTATGTTTTTGAGCTTTGCAAAGAGCTTGATAAGGAATTGCCTAATGCGACGTTTTATTTATATAGTCAATTTCCTGTTGATCTTCCATGCCATTCCGAACGGTGGATTGCTCGCATAGAAACACGAACTTGGGCAAAGTGCTTAAAAAACCAGGTTTGGTTCAAACTTTTATGTGGTCAGTTTTGTAAAAGAGACAATCTTGATGTTTTTTGGGCGTCAGCAACTTATTGCCCTACATTAAATCGGTCAGTTCGCCTTGTTACGACTTCATACGATCTCAACAATATCATTATTCCTAGAACAATGCCTTTTTTTGCTCGTTTATCGAGTATGATATTTTATAAGCAAGATGTATTAAAGGCAGATGCAGTAATATCAATTTCCCAAGGAACTGCAGACCGGCTTCAATGTCATTATAAATTAGTATGCCATGCAATAATCCGACCTGCTTTATCAGGTATCTTTAAGTCGAAAACACAAGAAGAAATAGAACATTGCCTTGAATCTTATTCTATCTATTCGCCATACCTTCTTGCAATTGCAATTTGGGAACCCAGAAAAAATCTGGAAGTATTGGTTAAAACTTTTCTTAAAATGAAAAGTGATGGGCTGCTTTCAAGATACAAACTTGTTCTTGTTGGACGGTTCGATGCGCGAAGGCAAGGTAAATTCTCTCGGCTAGTATATAGTAACTTGCAAAATATACTTCCATTAGGATATGTTCCTGATAAAGATCTTCCAATGCTTTATTCTGGTGCTGATCTGTTCGTTTTTCCCTCTATATATGAGGGTTTTGGAATGCCTGTTCTTGAAGCGATAGCATGCGGGACAAAAGTTGTCGTTTCTGATATTCCTGAATTACATGAAGCGGGAGGCGAGGATGCAATTTACATATCTCCAAACGAAAATGGAATACGGCAGGGAATCTTAAAAGCTTTGTCTGACAAAACTCCGCAATCAAAATCTGTTTTGTCAAAGGCGACAACCTGGAAAGAAGGAGCCGAAGTCCTGGCAAGAGTTCTATCAAGCAATATAGGCACATGTGAAAAAGTGCATAGCTCTTGACAATTAACATTGCTTTATAAAGTTACCATTTTTGATAATATGATTATTCCAATAATGTTATTATTGCTGTTTGTAATGATTACGCAGCTATTTATAATTGCTCGCTACCAGACATTTGCCGTTCACATTGCTTCCGCACTTATTGTGTTATCTTGTACAGAATTTTCAAAGCGATTTCTTTATCTTGAAGGTTCAGTCGATCCACTGTTTTATTATTCTATCCTGTTTAGTTTTGATGTCTTTATGGGTGTAATATTTTTCACTCGCTTAAAATCGGTTGGGGTTTTAGCTGTTATTTTTCTGATTGTTCTTTCATTGTTTGGAGCCTATTCTATATTTCAAGGAAAAGCATTAGACTTTATTCTGGCGACTCGCTCCTGTTACTATTTAATTGCATTAGTATGCTTTAAGGATTCATATTATGTCGAGACAAAGCAGAGTCAGTTCATTCACATATTGCTACTTGGCGTTTTGACAACTTTTTCTATTTTTTATGGTTGTGTTCAATATTTTTACGATTATTTGCCATGGGAATATACTTGGGGATTATTTGCACCTGCTCAGATGTCTTTAAATGCAATGGGTAACTTTGGTCGTGCTAACCGAGCCTTTGCCTGCTTTAGCGGTAACCAAGTTCACGCTCTAATCTTAACCTATATGTTTATCTGGCTATATTTTAATTTTCCTAAAACCTTTTTTTTCCCTTCTCGATATGTTATTCTTGCATTCTATTTGCTAGGTATTTTTATTGCAGGTTCAAAAGGTCTTATGGTGGGCACATTGCTGTCATTTTGCTTATACTATTGCCGCAAGATTATAAATTTTAAGGCAATTTTTATTGCCATTGTAATCGTACCATTTTCAGCATATTGGCTTATCTCAAACAGCCTTTTATATTTCTTACAAACCTTTCTGTATGCGAAAACACCTTCATTTATAGCAGGGATGTTGGATCCGATGACTTTTTCACCGCGTTTAATGATATTCAGCCAATTCTTTAAGTCCTTGGAAAAAAATTATACCTTATTTTTAGGCCATGGAAGTAGCGCACTAGATCTGACTTCAAACTTTAACACTGACAACATGTATTTATCCATTTTATATGAGTTCGGTGTTTTAGGAGTCGTTGTATTTATTTATTTATTATATCTTTATTTAAAAAAGAACGATGCAATTTTTAAAACACTTGGATCAACTTCTGCGTATTTTCGCAAAAATGCTTCTATCTGTTTTGTCTTTTTTTCCGCTAATCTTTTTAATTTCCTTACCTCTCAATCTATTGTTAGCAATGGTGGCTTGTTGCTTTTTTTATTAATTATCGGCTATCAACGAGGATTGCTTTGTACCGCAAAAAAGTTATATTTTCAAACAACGTTTAAAAATTGCCAAACAAGTTTAGCCCGATAAAGGATATCATATGCGTGTATTAATGGTTTCGCGTTCAACATTGTATAGTTCACCTGGTGGTGACACAGTACAACTTGATTGTACTGCTAAATTTGTCCGGAAATTGGGAATTGAAGTTGATATTAATACAACGGAAAAAAAAATAGATTATGATAAATATGACCTGATTCATTTTTTTAATATTATACGACCGCAGCTTATTCTGCCTCATATTAAAAAATGTAAAAAGCCGTTTGCTATTTCTACAATATTTGTAGACTATGAAGAATATGAACGCATTGCAAGAAATGGATTGTCAAAGTGGTTATTTAAAATTTTATCTTCTGACACAATTGAATATTTAAAAACAATTGCTCGAAGATTTATAAATTCAGAAAAAATTGGCAGTCTACGTTTTATTATTACTGGACAAAAAGCTTCTATTTGTTATGTCGTAAATAGGTCTGCAATGCTTTTGCCTAATTCACATAATGAATATCTTCGATTTTCAGCAAGATACAAAACAATAGCCCCTTACATTGCAGTTCCCAACGCCATTGATTCTTCTATCTTTTCGGTCTTAAAAAAAGCTGATCAAAAATATTCTGATGCAATAATTTGTGTCGCACGAATTGAAGGTCTTAAAAACCAATTAAGCTTAATTAGAGCACTGCGCGACGTGCATATTCCATTGTATATAATAGGGCAACCATCACCAAATCACTATAATTACTATCATTCCTGTAAAGCGGCAGCAAAATCTCAAGTTCATTTCATCAATCATACTTCACAAGAGGAATTAGCTGGGATTTATCGTGCAGCTAAGGTTCATGCGATGCCAAGCTGGTTTGAAACAACTGGATTATCGTCTCTTGAAGCTGCTGCAATGGAATGCAATATTGTTATTACAAACAAGGGTGATCAGTGTGAATATTTTAAAGATTTTGCATTCTATTGTGACCCTGCAGACGAAGACTCAATTAAGAAGGCTGTTTTAGATGCTTACGAAACAAAATTTAATCAAGAGTTTAAAAAATATA
>Ga0182017_10001893_pt1 | contig 16073 bp, 11 predicted proteins | sample 712E3DmetaG_FD_120492 | JGI IMG/M metagenome (GOLD analysis project Ga0182017, IMG submission 120492) | Permafrost microbial communities from Stordalen Mire, Sweden - 712E3D metaG | ecosystem: Environmental > Terrestrial > Soil > Wetlands > Permafrost | place: Sweden: Stordalen | collected... | reverse complement strand
GTGGAGTTTGACATCACCAAAGGGCCCAAGGGGCTGCAAGCCATGAATGTCAAGCGCCAGGAGGCGGCCGCGCAACAGGCGCAATAGGTCCGCCGGGTGCTGGCTCTCGTGGGCCAAGCCCACCCTCGCTGCTGAGAGAATCAATCGTCGCGCTGCCACGACATCTGGATGTCGGTGCCGAGTTCTGCAATGACCCGCTCGCGGAATTGGGTCTTGAGCTTCTCCGCGATCTGGCCCATACGCTGCTTGGAGACGCCGTAGCGGGCGCCCAGGGCTGAAAGCGCAGCTGCCTCGCCGGCGGTGGCCAGGTGTTCGCGCCAAACCGCCCGCTCGCGATCATCTCGCAGCTTGCTCTCGAAGTCATCCATGAGCTTGCGCACGGCTTGCGACAGCTCGCCCCGCGCGGCTTGCTGTTCGGGCGAAGCCTGGTGAATCGAGATCTTCTCGGCGAAGGGCACACCGTCTTCGTCAGACCGTGGTTCAAGCGAGATTTCGTGCGAAGCCAGGTGCGCGGACACTTCGGAGAGATCAGCCTCGTCTACTTCCAGCCGGGCGGCCAGCAACTTGGGCGTGGGATCGATGCCCTCGGCCAGGAGTTTCTGGCGCTCTTTCTCCAGACGGAAAAACAGTTTGCGTCCCGCACGGGTATTGCCTACATGAATCAGACGCGAGTTAGTCAGGAGAAAACGCAGGATGCAGGCGCGAATCCAGTAGGCAGCGTAGGAACCGAAACGCGTGCCCATGTCCGGATCCCAGCGGCGCACCGCCTCCATCAGACCGACGGCACCTTCCTGGAAGAGGTCCAGCAGGTTGAGCCAGGCCCGCCGGTACTGAAAGGCGATGGACACGACCAGGCGCAGGTTGTGCAGAACCAAGGTGCGAGCGGCGTTGACGTCGCCGCTCTTGCGCGCGGACTGAATGAGTTCGCGCTCCTGCTTCTCATCCAGGCGCGCGTAGCGGCGCGCCTCATTGATGAAGCGCTGGACCGGATCGCGCGCGGGCGCCAGGTGTCGTTCCAGCGCGGGCGGGACCGCTTCCGGTGCGGCGCTTTCCACCAGATCGGGCTCAAGCGGAGCCTGCACGCCTGCATCATCGGCACCCGTCTCGTCTGGGGTGGCGACGGTGTCGTCGTCGGGGCGGCTGGAAAAAGACTTGGTCATGGGGCGAAGAGCGCGGCCAAGAGCTGGTCGTTCTCCTCGGCCGTGCCAATGGTGATGCGCAGTTTGTCTGTGAGGCCGGGCTTGTCGAAGTACCGCACCAAGATCCCCTTGCCCCTGAGTGCGCGGTAGAGCGCGGCGGCGTCGCCGCCCGGGCAAGTGGCAAGCACGAAGTTGGCTTGGCTGGGAATCACCTGCCAGCCGCGCCGGCGCAGGGTTTCGCTCAAACGGGCGCGCTCGGCTCGCACGTGCTCCCAGGTGCGGCGCGCGTAGTCCTGGTCCTCCAGCGCCGCTGCGGCTGCGCTGACCGCGACCGCGTCGCAGTTGTAGCTGTCTTTGACCTTGTTCATTTCCGACACCACCGCGGGCGCTGCGATAGCGTAGCCGAAGCGCAGCCCTGCCAACCCATAGCCCTTGCTCAAGGTGCGGCAGACCATCACGTTGGCAAACTCGCGCACCAGGCTCAGGCTGTTCTCGTCGGCGAAGTCCACGTAGGCTTCGTCGACCAGGAGCAGGCCGGAAAAGCGCGCCGCCAATTCGCGCACCTTCATCGTAGGCACCAGCGTGCCCGTGGGCGCATTGGGGTTGGCGAAGAAGATGGCCCGCGCGCCGGTGGCCAGGAGCGCGTCGATGGGCAGCTCCCAGTTCGCGGCCCAAGGCACGGTCACCACCTTGACCTCGCCCACTTCGGCCAGCACGGGATAGAGCGAGTAGGTCGGATCCGGATAGGCGAAAACGTCGCCCGGGCCCAGGTATGCGCGTACGGCCATGGCCAGAATCTCGTCGCTGCCATTGCCCGCCACGATCATGTCGGGCGAAACCCCGTGCACCTGCGCCGCGGTTCGGCGGAAATCCTCTGCGTTGGGGCTCGGGTAGCGCCGTAGCCGCTCGGGATCGATGTGGCGGATGGTTTCGAGCACAAGCGGGCTAGGGGGAAATGGGTTCTCGTTGGTGTTGAGCTTGACCACGCGCTCGCCCGGCCGTGGCTGCTCGCCAGGCGTGTAGCCGGACATCTTCTCGACGTTGGGCCGAGCTTTGGGCGCGATCGACACGACAGTTCTTCCTTTCCTTGCTGGCCGTCCTAGGCCTGCGGCTACCCCTTGCCCAGGGTTTTGTCGCCCACCTTCCAATCAACCGGGGTCTGGTCACCTGTCTGCGCCGCGTGCAGCAGGCGGAGCACTTCATCCACCGAGCGGCCGATGCGCGTGATGTTGCAATCGGCGTGCAGGATGTCGCCGTCAGGATCGACGATGTAGGTGGCGCGCAGGGCTATGCCCCGGTTTTCGTCCAGGCACTGGTAGTCGCGCGCGATCTTCTTGTTGAAGTCCGCGATGAGCGGGTGGGCAAGGGCGCCCAGGCTGCCCTTGATCCATTCCCGGTGCGAGTACTTCGAGTCGGTCGAGCAACCCAGCACCACCGCGCCCAGCTCCTTGAATTCCTTGTCCCGGCGCGAGAACTCGGTGATCTCGGTGGGGCAGATGAAGGTGAAGTCGGCGGGGTAGAAGAACAGCACGACCCACTGCCCGCGGTACTCCGACAGCGAAATCTTGACGAACTTGCCATCGCCGGTCACGGCGCTTTCAGTGAACTCTGGTGCTTTCTTCCCTACGAGATTCATCGCCTGCAATCCCTCTGGCGAGCCTGGCGCACGCCGCCGCTCAGGCTATCACGTCCGCCGGTGCTTGCCAGGCCATCGGGGCTATGGAATGCATCGGGCTCGCTCCCGGGCGCGTTCGCGAATATAGTGAACGCTTCGGACGTCAAGCACCACGGAGGTATCGAACATGCGCAAATTCGTCATGGCCGCAGTATTGACCTTCACCGTTCTTCTGCCCGGCCTGTCGCAAGCCGCCTGGGAGTTGGAGGGCTCTTTGGGCAAGGGAGGCCAGGTAACTAGCCCGCGGGCCTGGGAGCAGCTCAACCTTATGCTCACCCCTGGCTATGCGCTGTCGATCCTGCGGCTGCAGCTTGGCATCGTGGCCAACTTCGCCGACACCTCAAACAGCGTAACCAATCTCGGGCTGAGGCCGATGATTGCCATTGTCCCTCCCATCCTGCCCATCTACGGCCGTGTCATTTTTGCCGTGAGCAACCTAACCGGGCGCAGAGGCATGCCGCGCGAGTATTCCTATGGAGCCGCTGGAGGTCTGCGTTTCGGCTTGGGGCCAATCGGCGTGTTTGCCGAAGTCGGGGTCTTGCCGGCTCGCCGTGCAAGCGAGAATGCCTTGATCATTGAGGGCCGCGTCGGCGCGTACATCAAGTTCTAGTCCGGCGAAGTCGATGAGCCTGTGCCCTGGCCGCATCCCACTGTTTCTACTTGGGGTCGCGCTTTGCCTGTGCTGCCACTGCGGGCGCAAGGCGCCGCCGACGCAAGTTCCGGACGCCGAGCCCGCGCCCGACCCCAAGCTGCGCACGTCGGCAGACACGGCGCCTGGGGTCAGGATCTTCTTTGTCAGCGCCGGCCAGACTCAAACCTGTGGGTTGCTGACCGACAACACGGTCATCTGCTGGGGCGGCAACAAGTTCGGGGAAAGCATGCCGCCGGCCGGGACCTTCAACCAAATCAGTGCGGGGAATGGGAGGACCTGTGGCCTGCGCAGTGACGGCGGTGTTTCCTGCTGGGGGCGCAAGCTTGCGGGCGACCGGCCCGGCCCACCCGAGGGCAAATTCGTGCAGTTGGGCGCCGGCCGGGGGAATCACCTGTGCGCCCTCGGGAGTGGCAACCAGGTCGTGTGTTGGGGGGACAATTCGAGCGGCGAGTGCGAGGCCCCGGCCGGTCGATTCGTGCAATTGAGTGCGGGCGGAGGGCATACTTGTGGTCTGCGTATCGATGGCGCGGTGATCTGCTGGGGGCAGAACGACAAAGGCCAGAGCGTGTCGCCCGAGGGACGCCACATCATGGTCAGCACAGGCTTGCAGCACACCTGCGCGATTCGCCACGAAGGTTTGGTGGCCTGCTGGGGGGCAAACGACGACGGGCAGGCAAGCCCGCCAGCGGGCCAGTTCAAGTTTGTCAGCGCGGGTGACCGGCACACCTGCGGGATCAAGCGGAACGGGGCTGCGGTTTGTTGGGGCCGGAAAGCGGAGCAAGAGCTCAAGGCGCCTGCGGGTGAGTTCATCATGCTCAGCTCGGGGGCCGCTCATGCTTGTGGCATGCGGAAGGATGGTTCTGTCGCATGTTGGGGAAACGACAGCTTCGGGGACACAACTCTGCCTGGGGGGCGCTACCTGCAGTTGAGCACAAGCAAGCACATCTGTGGCGTGCGCGACGACAAATCCTTGCGCTGCTGGGGGGAAAACGACCGTGGTCAGGCCGCCGCACCCAAAGGTACGTTCGCCGAGGTCAGCACCGGCGATGGTCACACCTGTGCATTGGATACCCAGGGTGCCATTTCCTGTTGGGGCGAAAACCAGGACGGCCAAAGCACGCCGCCTAAGGGGCAGTTCAGCGCCGTGACAGCGGGCGGCGCGCATTCCTGTGGCCTGCAGGCGGATGGATCTGTCGTCTGCTGGGGCCAGAACAGCCATGGCGAAAGCCAAGCCCCGGTCGAGACCTTCGCGCAGATAAGCGCAGGAAGGACACACACCTGCGGGATCTCGACCCGTGGACGTCTGTCGTGCTGGGGCGACAGGCGCCTCGGCCAGGCACGGTCGCCGAGCGGGAAGTTCATTGCGGTCAGCGCGGGTGGGACGTTCACCTGCGGGATTCGGGCCGGCGGAGCTGCAATCTGCTGGGGTGGCGAGCGGTCTGGCCAAACCCGGGCAGTGCCTGGACGCTTCAGCCTGCTCAGCGCAGGCGAGACCCACGCTTGTGGCGTCAAGGTCGATGGATCCCTCGCCTGCTGGCGAGCGGGCACGGCAGGAGAGCAGGGCGCTGATTTCGGTGCAATGCCCCCGGGGAAGTTCAAGCAGATCAGCGCTGGTGCAGACTTCTCCTGCGCCATCTCGCAATCCGGCCAGCAGATTTGCTGGGGCGTACTTGCGCGCCAGTCGCTTTGATAACGTCGCGTTCCTTCGCGAGCCGCGAACATTCTCGCCAGAGCCGCGATAGCCGCAGAAGGCCGTGGCCGTGGCCGTGGCCGTGGCCGACGATCCATCCGGCCGCGGGCCACGTCTACGACCCCATGCGGCTTTCGCGGGATTGTGGCGGCATCCAAGGCCAGGACGCCAATGCACGAAGGGAGTAGACTACGCGGCATCATGCGCAAAACCGTCGTGACTCTCGGTCTCGCGTTGGTGTTTCTGGCGGTCCTGGGAATGGACGTCCGTGCGGACGTCACCTTTACCAACCCTGGCCCGGACTTGCAGACCTTCCTGAACGCCGCCGGGCTGACCCAGGGGGACCTCAACAACAAGATCGATTCGTTCTTCAACTCGAGTGGCTTCCTCAAGAACTTCGGTGATGCGCAGAGCTTCACCAGCAAGGGGATGGGCGTGGACTACGCCTCGGAGGCGACGTACTTCGAGGTCGGCGGTTCAGTCAACTTCGCGTTGGGCATGGACAGGACCTACCAGCCAGACAACTCGCAGAACTTCCCCATCCAAGGCGTGGGCTTCAACGCCTCGGTCATGGCGGGGCTCAGCCTAGGCTTCCTCGGGATTCCCGTCATGCTGTTCGCCAACGGGATGCACGTGCCGACCCTGACATATGGCGCCATGAGCGGAACGCTCGACAACTTTGGTGCCCATGTGCAGCTCCGGCTCTTTGGTCCGTCGCGCGACACGTCCGCGCTCAAGATGCTGGTTCGTTGGGGCGGCATCGCGATCACCACCGGTTTCGACTACTCGCACATGAATCTCGGGCTGACCCAGAAGGATTTCAAGTCGAGTTTCAGCATCCCCGAGAGCGCTGCCAACGGCGTGAATGTGGACGTGGCGGGATTGGGCAGCGGCACTTTGAGCATTGACATGAAGACGATGAGCATTCCCATCGAGCTCACGACCAGCGTGCGCCTGCTGACCCTGCTCACTGTGTACGGCGGTCTGGGCTTCGACTTGCAGTTGGGCGGCGGAAGCACGTTGGACTTGAACGTCAGCGCAGCGATGACCGGCCATGTGCAGGGGCTGCCCGATGCGAACTTGGGTACGGCGACGGTCACTGCCTCGGCTCACGCCGACCCTAGCCCGGCAAAGATCCGCGGCCTCATGGGACTGCAGTTCAACCTGTGGCTGATCCGCCCATTCCTCCAGTTCAACGTCGCCAACACCAGCCCCACCATGGCCAGCCTTGCGGCGGGTCTGCGCGTGGCGTACTAGAGCGCCTGGGCAGAGAGGCTGCTGTGAACGTCACCGTGCCGCGCGCTGACCCGCGGGTTTCCATCGTGATCCCGGTTTTCAACGAAGAAGCGGTCTGGGTTGGGCTATGCCGCGCACGCCGTCTACGTACGCTTCTGGCTCAAAAAGGCGGTTGTCGGGCGGACCTCGCTGGTCATCATCAACATCTTCTTTTCCAGTATCGTTCTTCCCTGTCTGGGTCTCGTGGGCGAATACGTGGCGAGAATCTTCGAGGAGGTGAAGCGCAGGCGGCTCTACCTCGTCCGGCGCAAGATCGACGGTACTCCCGCAGCCGCGGAGGTCTCGGGTCCGGAGCGACGCTAGGCGCGCTATCCGGGGACCCAGCGCACGCCAGGAGCACCAGGAGCCAGGAGTCGAGCGGGTTTCCCTGCGGGCGGAACCAAGATATGCTGTATGGCGCGCCTCAATGGGCGCGACAGAGTAGGTCCCCCTTCACGTGACAAGCGAGAACGACAGCATAGTCCCTGACAAGCCATCGCTGGAGCCGGTCGCCGCCCAGCCGGAATCGGCAACTGAGTCCCACGTGCGTCAGGCCCCAACCGCGGCCCCTCCGCCCGATGGGTCCACGTCGACTTGCAGCAGTCGCAATCTCACACCTCTTGAGGTCGCTGACTACGCTGCACGCGCACGCACGTACGCTGGGTTGCTCCTGGAGGATGAAGCGAGCAGCCGTCCAGACCTTCGGCTCGCCCGGCTGCTGCTGCGCGAATCATTCATTGCAGCCGCCAGTGCCATCACCGGCAGCGAAGCCTGCCGGACGCTCGACCAGGCAAAGAGCGCACTGGAGGCTCATCCTGATGTTGCAACCGCAGAGGGCGGCGCATACCGACTGCTCACCATGGCCGCCGAGCTAGGCTCGGAAGGCGAGCCCCGACTTCCAGTGCTGCGCGAAGCCGAATCCCTGGTGGCTGAACTCGTCGCTGCGGCCTATGGAAAACGGAAGCCTCGACGTGTGCGGCCGGGACGCCGCTGGCTCATTGGTGGGGCGCTACTGCTTGCGGTCGGGGTGGTAGCCGGTCCCCGGCTCATCCGGCTGATGGCTCACCACCGGTGGGACAAGTACCGATGGCACTCGAGTAGCGCCAGCTCTGGTTTCAAAGCGAACGGTACCCTGGGCGAGCACCAGATCGCGGATTTGGTGTTCCATACTGAATTCGAGAATGGCCCGTGGGTGGTTATCGACATGCTCGAGTCCCGGTCGATCGACCGGATTGTCATCATGAACCGGCAAGACTGCTGCTTCGACCGTGGCCTTCCCTTGCTCGTTGAGGTCGGCAACGACGGCGTCACGTTCACACCGGTCGGCCGACAAACCACGCTATTCGATACCTGGACGGTGGACTTCGCCGCGCGCGAGGCGCGCTACGTGCGCATCCGCTCGGAAGGCGCCACCATTCTACACTTGGCCGAGATTCGCATCCCATGATGGGGCGATTCGGGCTCGCTTGGCCGACTAGATTCCCATCCTGGCCCTATGCGGTGGTCGTCCTCGCGTTCACGATCGCGCGTGGGGTCTATCGGACCGTGTTCGGTATCCAGTTCGACCCCTCGCCCGTCTCTTTCTACGTCCAGTACATTGACCCGTGGTTCATCGAGCACGACTTCGCGCGCAGTCTCCTTTATCTACATCATCAAGCCCCCCTGCAGAACTTGCTGGTGGGACTCCCGCTGCGGCTGTTCACAGCCAGCTGGGCCTATCTGGCGCTGGAGATACTCTACGTGGTCCTGGGACTCGCCATCGTGCTCGGCGTGCTCCATGTGATGCTTCGTCTCGGGGTACGACCCGCCGTGGCCGTCATCACCAGTTCCCTCTACGCCATTTCTCCCACCACGGCACTCTATGAGAACTGGCTCTTCTACCACGTCCCTGTCACTTTCTGCCTCGTTCTCTCACTGGTTTTCCTGTTGCGGTTCTACCGCCTCGGAACCCATCGCGCTGGTTTCTGGTTTTTCGCCGCGATTGCGATGGCGGCGCTCTTTCGTTCGACTTTGGGTCCGCTGTTTCTCGCGGCGATAGTCGCCCTGGTAATGCTGCGTCCCCCGACCACGCCAAGGGGAGGCTCTGGTCGCAAGATGGTTCTACGAGCCGCAGCCATACCCTTCATAGTTCTGCTTCTGAACTCGTGCAAACCTTCCCTGCTGCTTGGGTATGGCTATGGCGAGGTCATGTTCTGGGGAAATCTCTCGCAGAAGATCAGCGGGGAGCTCGGGGAAAGATTTCCCGCTGAAAGACAACGCCTCTTGAACGAGGGCAAGATTTCGCAGGCCACGATGATTTTCTGCCTGACGGATCTGAGGGATTTCGGCAGGCTGCGGGTGCCCCACGAACCCAAGGGTGTGCCACTGCTCGACCTCGATCGCACGCCGAATGGTCGCTGGAATGCCCATGCCTTCGAGTATCTTCTCCTCGCCCGGAAGTACTACAAACCGGACGCCCTATACCTGATTTCCCACTACCCGGGCGTCTACATCCAGAGCGTCTGGCATGCCCTGTCCTGGTATGCATCCTCTGCGACCAAGGACGGCATGCTGGCGCGCACGAAGAACTATCTTGGCGTGCGGAATCTTGTCGAGACCATCAACCGTTGGAGCGGGAAGGGCAAGGGAGACCGGCTGCTCGCACTCCTGATTGGACTCCCGTTGGCCTTCGCCTATGGACTCTACCGGCTCGTTCGCAGCCGCTATCGACGCGAAGGTCAGCGGACCAGCGTGATTGCCATCGCCTACATGTTGCTGACCATCTCCTACGCCACGTGCGTGTCTACCATGGTTTCTTGGGGAGACTTCAGCCGCTACCGGTTCGAGATCGACCCCTTCTATCTCGTGTTGTTGGCTGCCTTGCTGTCTGACGTGAGTCAGCGCGTTCCGGCTGCCGCGAAACGCATTGGTCAGTGGATGAGGGATTTCGCCGCCAGGAGACTCGGGATCGCTTGGGTTGTGGAAAGGCGGGAAACAGGCCATTCGAAACCGGTAGGATTCGACGACCAACTAGCTCGGCCGGAGCGCAGTGTCGCAGGCACGCCACCACCAGTAGACTCAAAGCAGCTTCGTGTCTTGCGGCTAGCGGTCGGCGTCGTTCACAAGTTGCGTGCTCTCGCCGGCTCTGGTTTGCGGGGGATTTCGAGAGAACGGATTGTGGTCAGGTTCTGTCTCGGAGTCTGGGGCATCGTGATTGTGGCGCTACTCCTCGCCACACTTTCCCGTGAGCTCTCGCTGGTCCGAACCGGGGACCAGGGCCAAGCCTATCCCCTGCCGTACTACGGCGTGCTGCTGACGGAGCTCGCGACGGGTCCGGCGATTCCCGGCAATGATTTTAGCCAGGTCTACGCGTCGGCCGCTTCGCTGCGGAGGGGCGGGTCCGCTTATCATCCAGCCAATTGGCGCGGCGGACGGCCGGGCTACCCACCGCTCGCGAACTGGCTCTACGTGCCAGTCGCGGGCTTTCCGTTCGACGTGGCGATCCTGTTTCAGCATGCGGTATCGCTGCTCGCGCTGGCTGGGGCAACTATCACGGTGCTCTGGAAAACTGGCCTCCGCAGACATATCTGGCGGGTGAGCTTGGCGCAAATGGCGCTCTATTTCCTGACTCCCATCGGACTGACCCACTTCGAGCGCGGCCAATTCGATCTGCTAGTCGCCACCGGCGTCCTGCTTTGCTATGGCTGCGTGTTCCTTCCGGGAAGTCGGTTCGGCACGGCGGCGCTGAGTGGCTTTCTCGGGGCGATCAAATGGAGCGCACCGATCTTTCTCGGTGGGTTCTCCTTGCTCGCTTTCCTGCTAGGGATCGGCAAGAGACGCTGGGCCTTCTTTCTAATTCCGGTGGTGACCGTGGCAGTGACCCTCTGTTTTTGGCGCGAGTTACCGGAATATTGGGTCAGCATCAAGGTCTGGGAGCTCGATATGAGCCCCTCCGGGATAACCTTTCATCACCTACTGCCCCGCGCGGTTGTGCGCGCACTGCCGCTCCTGGTTCCGACGGTCCTGGCCGCCCTGGTTTGGGTGCGAGTGGACAGGCGAGAGGCGCGCGTCCGGGTCTTGCGCAGTATCAGTTTCCCTGTGGCTCTCACCCTGGTCATACAGTCGATCTGCTTCAGCAGGCTTTCCTTCGAGTATCATACCGTCACCCTGCTCGCTATGATTCCGGCGATCGTTGTTTGGATCGACCGGGAACACTGTGTCACCGCTGCGCTGAAAGCGTTCACCGCGTTGTCCTTTGGTCTCTTGCTATTGGTGACTTTTCGCGTGTTCGGTTTCAGCAACCGTTTCGACTCGGCCGGGATGACCAGGGTTTATGCGTTCTTTGCAATGCTCTTTTTCTTGGAGTCCGTCTACATCGTATGGTTCACCGAACATTTAGGCTGGGCCGAGCGAAACTCGCACGCAGACAAACCATTTTGGAAACGGCTGGGCTCCGGCCCCCGCGACGAAGGCCTCAGGACGGACGGCCACCCTGTCCCCTTGTTGGTTGCGATCGGACATCTACGACTTCTTCTAGCCCGGACATTTCGTGTTCCCTCTACAGGAATGTCGGACGGAACTTTCCAGTCCGGGAAATGGGGCTGCGCCGCTAGCTCTCATCCGGCCTCCCCAAGCCGCGTCGAGGTCTGGAGGTCTTTATCCATGCCCGAGCAGAGCGACAATCTGCCTGCTGGCACCCGGCTCGTTCCTCCCGCATCGGCAGAGTTGGCCTCCGAGGTGTCGCGCGTTCCCACATCTGGCGTGACCGAGCCCGTCCCCACCAGCCAAGCCCGGTTGGCAGTGGCGGTGGCAGTCGGCCGCTTGTTCGACTGGCTACTCTTGCGCAACGATTACAGACGCGCCCAAGCGGCAGCCAAATCCACGCTCCCAGCCCAGGCGGAGGCATTCGAGCTGGCGCACGTTTACGTCCAGGCGGCCGAGTCTTTGCTTGAGGTTGTACCCGATGTGCCAGTGGCACCGGTGCTAGGGTTGCTGCGAGATGCGATGCTGTGGTCGCTGACCCCGGATGGTTCGCCTCGGCGGCTGAGGGAGATCTTCGAGGGCGCGCCGGAATCTGTCCTGATGGTGGCCGCGGGCGGGGTGAACGACATGTCCCGACTGCGGGCCCTGGCGACACGTCCCATTATCGAACTGGCAACCCGCATCCCCGCGGAAGAGCAGCTTGCGATCGCCCTGGCCGCGCGCAAGTGGCTGCGCGCCTATCTCGCCCAGACCGATGCCGGCTCGGTGCGACGGGTGTCGCTTCGCAGACGCCTGCGTGTGCTCGCCGTCGCGGTCTTGGGCCTGGTGGCATCGATTGTCGTGGTGTACGGCATCTCGTCTTGCCTGACGGTGTTTGGCGATCTGGCGCGCAACAAGCCGTGGGTGCAGAGCAGCCAATGGTGGGGCGGGACCTCACCGCCGGGCATGTTTTTTCACACCAACGACGAGCCCAACCCGTGGATCCGGTACGACCTGGGCGCGCCGACCCCGGTCCATCGCCTTCTCGTCAAGAACCGGACCGATTGCTGTAGTGAACGCGCGGTCCCTCTCGTGGTGGAAGTCAGCTCGGATCTGGTCAACTGGGACACGGTCGCACGGCAGAACACCAACTTCGAGACCTGGGAGCCTTCGTTTCCGACGGTGAAAGCCCGCTACGTTCGGCTACGCCTCGATCGCGTTGGGACGTTGCACCTGGCGATGGTGCGAATGTACTAGCGCAACGACGGGTAGGGGGACGGAAAAGTGCCGGCCGATGCCGCGGCTAGCGCAAGTCGTACCGTGCCGACCCGGGTTGGTAGACCACGGTCCTGATCGGAACTTCGGGGGGAGCCTGGCCATCGGCGTACAGCTTCTTGCCGAAACATAGAGGCTCGATAGCGGCCAGGTAGCTCAGGGACTCAAGGAAAGTCGCCACCTCGAGTCGGAGCACTACCGGGCCAGCGGACTGGCGGCACGCCAGCCGGACCATTCGCCGTTGCTCGGACAGAACCGTGCCGTAGGCAGTTCCGCGTGTGCCCCCGCGGTCGCGTATGAAGTGCATCCAGTCGGTCAGAAACTGCATCTGGAATAGGGCGCCCATCCAGACCAATCCGATCAAGATCGGACGCAACCAGCTCAGCCGCTGGCGCAGCAGGTTGCACATACCCGCCACCGCCACCGGCACAATCCAGTACGATGTCCATTGGTAGTACGGCTGCGACCGCTGGCCGCGCCAGGTGAAGAAAAAGGCGTAGCCTATCCAGACGGCCAGGGCGAGCATCGCGGTGCGCCGGCGGTGTCGGGTGGAAGCTCCAATCATGGTCAGGACCAGCGTCAGGGCAACGCCTATCGCCAGCACGGCGACCGTCGTGTCCAGTCGATCGACCACCCCCCAGGTGGGCGAGACCTGCGTGAAGATAGTCCAGTCGTTTTCGAGGAAGTGCTGAAATCCCGCGAGAGTGGCCACGCGAACCGGCTCCTTCAGAAAGATCAGGAACCGTGTCCAGTCGAGCGGCACGCCCGGTGTCGGGCTGCTGGCTTGACCAGTCAGGTAGCTGGCGTAGGGAAGGTTGATCACGCCAACGCAGCCAACGACCAGTAGGGTGTTGACGATCCGACGTCCCCGCGGACTCTGCACCACCACCAGCCCCAGCAGGAAGACCGTCAATGGGCTGACCATCAGATGGGTCGAGAGCGCGAGCCCCAGCAGCGCCCCGATGGCAAGGGCCCGACCGGCGGAAAGCTGGCTGCGCCAGCACAGCAGCCCCACGGCCAGAGCCACGTTCACGTCGACCAGCTCGTCCCAGGCCACCCGCGACCAGAGGAACTGGTAGGGGGACGACGCGAGCACGACGAGCACGGTTGCCGAGACCATGATCCTGTCGCCGTACAGACGTCCAAGGCCCAGGGCCAGGATGATGTGCGCGGCGACCATGAGCATGGTCATCACGAGGATATGGATCCCGGGCGCGGGCCCCGCGACCAGGTCGATGGCGCCGTGGAGCCACACAATGGCCGGCCCGTAGTGCAAGCCCTGGTTGCCCGCGATCGGCGAGGCCGATGCCCACTTGCCCGTGGCTAGCTGCGCCCGTGCGGCATCTAGGAACTGCGGCTCGTCGAGAACGAACGAAAACAGGTCATGGTTGGCAAAACGGTAGCTGACAAGGACGACCGACACCGCAAAGAGCAGGTATCCGGGGAGGCGATGGCCCCGGACCCGTCCAATCAATCGTGCGACCGCGTTCAACCGCATCAGTATCCAACAGGCTGATTCCCCGAACAAGCAGTTGTCGTGCTGCGCTCCGTGCGCTCCCCCTACATGCCCTACATGCTCCCCCCCTACAGACTTCGCGAGTTGGCGGCATCGTGCTACCCTGGCATTCCCCTGCCGCGCGGTCGCCGTGGGGCGCATCCGCCGGTGGACGTTGGCGAGCAAGTCTTGCGAGGACAGACATGAAGATTTCTCTCACTATCCAGGTTAACAAGACGTCGATTTGGCGGAACGCGGCTGTGGCTGCGCCGATCATTGTGGCGATGGGCCTGCTGGGCGCGACCCTGCGCAAGCGTAGCCTGATGGAGCCGTTCTTCGTCCACGGCACCTACTTCGTGCTTCTGACCATGGTCGTATTCTGGGCGTCGATGTACATGATCGCCCTCAAGGGCACGAGCAAGGAGAGGCTGGTAGGGTGGCTGAAGGATAACTGGCGCGGGCTTGTCCTTGCCGCGGTTGTCTCGCTGGTCGCCATCCTCGCGGTCGAGCCAGCCCTGCGGGTTCTGGCCGACGAGACCAACCTGGTCGGCGTATCCAAGAACCTGCACTTCAACAAGACCGCCGACTTCGCGACTACGGGCAAGTGGTACTACGAGAGCTACTGGAACCTGAACGTAACCTTGGATCGGCGCCCGTCGCTCTTTCCCTTTCTGGTCAGCTTGATCCACGCGGTCAGGGGCTACAGCTACACCAATGCCTTTCACGCCAACGCCATGCTCATCCCTTTGTTGGTCTTCGTCGCCTATCGCTTGGCCAAGTCCCTGGGCGGCGAGGCATTCGGCATCCTGGCAGGCGCGTTTGTCATGGCCCATCCCATCACCCTGCTCTCCGCCCGCTCCGCTGGCTTTGACGTGATGGCGGGATTCTTCGCCCTGGTCTCGGTCAAGCACTTCTTCGACTATGCCAAGGAACCAACCGCCAACCGCCTGGCCCTGCTTTGGCTGAATCTCTGCATGCTTACCCATGTTCGCTACGAGGGCGCTGGTTTTCTTGTCGTGTCGTTCGTGATTTTGTTCGCTCTGCGCATGGTGAAGTGGGAGCACGTGAAGCCCTACCTGGTCGTCTATGCCTTCACGCCACTTTTCCTTTTGCCCCGCCTCTGGCAGATGGTCTTGAAGGCCGACGACGCTGAACAGCCGCTGAATGCGAGCCTGTTCGGCTGGAAATATGTGGCCGAGAACGCTCGCAACTACTTCGGCTTGGTGCTCAACCCGTTCGATTTTCGTCGGCCCCACTCGGCCTTGCTGTTGGTGCTGGGCCTAGTCGGCTGCGTAGTCGTGGCGCGCTCGCTGTGGAAGATGGCCCACGAACGCGAGCGCAAGTTCGCCACGGAACGTTTTGCCGTTTTCGCTATTGTCTGGGCGGGCATGATGGCGGTGATCTACTTCAGCTATTCCTGGGGCAAGCCCCTGCACCCAGCATCGGCGCGGCTGTTCGTGCCTTTTGATGCTTTTGTTTCGTTGCTGGCTGCGTGGGTTGTGGCCTTGCTCTGCCGGCGCGCGCCGCTGTGGCTGCCGTCGCTCGTGGCGGCTGCGGCTGTTTTCCTGCACGTGTCGGTGGCCAGCGAAGGTCGCTTGATCAATGAGCTAACCTTGACCCGCGAGGCGGCTCAGATTTGGCGCTACTTTGCCCAGCTCCACGACAAGAACATCATGGTGGTCACCGACCGGCCGGGCCTCTACACGGTGATGGACTACGGAGCCCAGGACCTGTCAGCAGCCAAGCAGGCTCAGGATCTGACTTTCGAGTTGTCCCGCCATCTCTACCGGGACATGTACGTCATTCAGGAGATCGATCTGACGACCAAGCAGCCCCTGCCTGAGTTCGAGATCTGGCCCGAACACAAGAAGGAATCCGTTCTCGAGTTCCAGAACGCGGAAAACTCGACGGTTCGGATCTCGCGCATAGTGCTAGAGCCAACGCCTCCCCCGCCGGCACAGCCCCCTGGCCCAGCGGCGCCGAAATAGGCTGTGGGGTCCAACACGATTTCGCGCTGGGAGTCCGGCCGGAACGTCCAGACCGAAGCGATGGAGATTATGCTTCGGCTTATTCGGGACTTGCCGGGAAGCCTCGACTACCTACGTCGACATGCGGCGTAGAGTGCCGGGGCAAGTCCCCTTCGTGTAGGCGCGAACTGCGGTCCTCCTGCGGGCGCCCGTTCTTCCATATAATGGGCCATGAAAAGTTTGCGGGGTCCGCAACGGCGTTCCGGGTGCGAGGTGGTCACTAGGGGCACACGAGGCCATATAGACCTACCGAGGGAAGGGCATCTCGCTGCGAAATCACTAGGGTTTTCGTCGGTGGCAGACCTGGCCGGCGGCTTGCTTACTGCAAGAGTCTGAGGCAACCCGCATGATCTCCGGCCCATCCCGAGCATTTCGCCGCTGGTGTGCGGCGACGATGTTGCTGGT
>Ga0182017_10001891_pt1 | contig 16077 bp, 8 predicted proteins | sample 712E3DmetaG_FD_120492 | JGI IMG/M metagenome (GOLD analysis project Ga0182017, IMG submission 120492) | Permafrost microbial communities from Stordalen Mire, Sweden - 712E3D metaG | ecosystem: Environmental > Terrestrial > Soil > Wetlands > Permafrost | place: Sweden: Stordalen | collected... | reverse complement strand
GGTTTCCAACGGATTTCTTTACGGTACTCTTTGCAGTTCCGCGTGCTGCAGGTTGGATCGTACAATGGCTGGAGATGATTAACGATCCGGAGCAGAAAATCGCACGTCCGCGTCAAATATACCTTGGCAGCGACGAACGTAACTACATTCCTATGAATCAAAGAATTTAGATCTCTGGTTTATTGATCAAGAGCAGTTCTGTAAAAACTCCTCCTTTTCAGTTGCATGATAGGAGGAGTTTTTGTTTCTTCTTTAATAGAGTAGCTAGCCGTTTATTGATACGCTCGTTGCAGAACAAGACAAAGAGTAATTCTATGAAGATGCAATACCGACAACTGCCCAAAAAACAAAATAACCGAGAACTCTTCCTTCTTATCCTTTCTTGTTCCGGAGGTGCAGGCCACATACGCGTGGCAGAGGCATCAATCTTGTCATATCGGTATACACCCCTACAACAATAAATATTTATAAAAATGAAAACAATTATCAACGATTTTACAATCAACTACATCGAACATGGTACACCCCAAGGATTACCGGTTGTTTTCATTCATGGCTTTCCCCTCAGCCATGAGATGTGGGGACCTCAAATACATGTAATGCCCAACATTATCCATGCTATTGCATATGATGTTCGCGGTCACGGCGGTAGCGATGTCGGGGACGGTCAATATACAATAGATATTTTTGTTGACGATTTGATTGCATTGCTCGATCATCTTTTGGTCAAAAAGGCAGTTCTCTGCGGACTCTCCATGGGCGGATACATAGCACTGCGTACTTTCGAGAGACATTCTGATCGCGTCCTCGGTTTGATTTTATGCGACACCAAAAGCGAACCTGACACGGACGCCGCAAAAATAAAACGCACAGAAACTGTGGAGGCGGTGAAAGCGAAAGGTGTTCGAGCATTTGCTGAGGATTTTGTGAAGGCCATTTTCTGGGAAAAGACATTTGAGACAAATCCAGACGTTATTGCATTCATCAAACAATTAATTTACACAAACTCACTGCGCGGTATTTGCGGAACTTTATTTGCGCTTGCTTCCCGAACCGATACAACATCAGTTCTTTCTTCACTTCACATTCCGACATGCATTCTTGTTGGGGAACATGACAAGGTAACTCCGCCATCCGATGCACGATCAATGTATAGAATCATTGCCGGATCAGAACTGCACATATTGCCTAACGCGGCTCATATGAGCAATTTGGAGAACACGCAGGACTTCAACGAACGGCTTATGGCCTTCTTGAAGAAGCTCTAAGGGATTGGCATTATTGACCTTCTCTCTTCCTTCACCTATATTAGAATGCAGTGTTTGAATACTTATCTCAATAATGGTGACATATGAATGAAGCAAATATTTCTATCGGCTATTCCCATCCCAGACCTACCGAACCGTTCCACCGGTTCCGCCGCACACGGATGACAGAGGCCCTCCGATCAATGGTGCGCGAAACGGAACTTTCTCTCAATGATTTTATATATCCTCTCTTCGTTGTTCCGGGAACAAAGTTCCGGAAAGAAATTGGATCGATGCCGGGTGTATTTCAGCTTTCAGTGGATGAACTTGTTCGTGAGTGCGCAGATGTAAAAAAGCTTGGTATTCCTGCCGTGATTCTCTTTGGTATTCCCGAGCAGAAGGATTTAGTTGGAAGCGGCGCATATGACGAACATGGCATCATACAGACGGCAGTCCGAGCGCTAAAAAAAGAGATCCCTGAATTAGTTGTCATCACAGATGTTTGTCTCTGTGAATATACATCGCATGGTCATTGTGGTATTGTGTTAGGTAATGAGATTTTGAATGATGCTTCCATCGAATTGTTGGCCAAGGAAGCACTGACGCATGCCCAGGCCGGAGCAGACATCATTGCCCCCTCGGATATGTTTGACGGCAGGGTAAAAACCATCCGTCAAATGCTTGACGTTAACGATTTTCATAATATTCCGATTATGTCGTACGCAGCAAAGTACGCTTCGGGTTTTTACGGACCATTCCGCGATGCCGCTGAAAGCACTCCAAAATTTGGCGACCGCCGTTCACATCAGATGGATCCGGCCAACAGTGATGAAGCCCTGCGCGAAGTTGAGCAGGACATAATAGAAGGTGCAGATATTGTGATGGTAAAGCCGGCATTGTCATATCTCGATGTCATTCGCCGTGTGAAAGACCGTTTCCACATGCCGACGGCTGCCTACAACGTGAGCGGCGAATATTCGATGATCAAAGCCGCAGGCCGCAACGGCTGGATTGACGAACCCCGTGTTATGATGGAGGTTCTCACAAGCATCAAACGAGCCGGTGCGGATATAATCCTCACATACTTTGCAAAAGAGGCAGCGAAGTTGTTAAAAGAAAAAAAATGATTTTGAAAGAAAATAATGTATGCAGCGACGAATTTTAATTCGACGATTTAAATTAACAAAATCCAACAAGTTATTTGCCAAAGCTCAAACCATTATCCCCGGCGGTGTAAATTCTCCGGTACGTGCATTCAAGTCTGTTGGGCGCATACCGCCATTTATTAAGCGAGCAAGTGCTGCATACATCTGGGATGAAGATCGTAACAAATATATTGATTACGTAGGTTCGTGGGGACCAATGCTTCTTGGTCATGCAAATCCTGCAATACTCAAAGCGATACGGGAAGCCGCAAAACGCGGCACAAGCTTCGGCGCACCTACTCATCTTGAGATTAAGGTAGCAGAACTCATCACAAAAATTGTCCCTTCCATTGAAATGGTACGGATGGTGAACTCCGGTACTGAAGCAACGATAAGCGCTATCCGCTTAGCGCGCGCGTTTACGGGTAAAGATAAGATAATAAAGTTCGAAGGTTGCTACCACGGTCACGGTGATTCCTTCTTAATCAAAGCAGGTTCAGGTGCAATGACGCTTGGTGTTCCTGATAGCCCCGGTGTTCCAGCAATGATTGCAGTGAATACGATGACAGCTCGTTACAACGATATCGCATCAGTACGAACGGCGTTTGAAGAAAACAAAGATCAAATTGCTGCAATTATTGTGGAGCCGGTGGCGGGCAACATGGGCTGCGTACTCCCTGCTGAAGGATTTCTGAAAGGATTGCGTTCGCTGTGCAACGAATTCCATGCATTGCTTATTTTTGACGAAGTAATGACAGGATTTCGAGTTGCAATTGGCGGAGCGCAAGAATTATATGGTATTCAACCAGATTTAACAACGCTCGGTAAAATTATTGGTGGCGGTCTACCAGTTGGTGCATATGGCGGGAGAAAAGAAATTATGCAGATGGTGGCTCCTGCTGGACCGGTGTACCAAGCCGGAACACTTTCCGGTAATCCACTTGCGATGGCGGCAGGATTTACCATGCTGAGAATTCTCCATGCAAATAAGATGATCTACAAACAACTTGAACAGCGATCAGCACAACTCGAAGAAGGATTGCGAGAAAATCTGCAAAAGTTAGGACTCGGTTACACGCTCAATAGAATAGGGTCGATGTTCACACTATTTTTTACATCGAAATCGGTGACCGATTATGATTCTGCAAAAACGTCTGATACAGCAAAATTCTCGACGTATTTTAACGCGATGTTAGAACAACGAATTTATTTACCACCTTCTCAGTTTGAAGCAGCATTTATCTCAACTGCACATACAGAGAGAATTATTGAGAAAACAATTAAGGCAAGCTATAAAGCATTGCAGCGGTAGATGCATAAATAAAACAGAACATTTATGTTATTGTACAAGAAGAAGCTCCGATTGAGGATTCCCTCAATCGGAGCTTCTCATTTTGATAAATCATCTATTGGATTGTAACCGGGATTGAGATAGTCAGAGTCTCAAAACCGGGTGAAGCAATTGTCACCGCAAGACCAACTTGAAAAGCTGTTGTAGGCTCACTAGACGATAAATCTATCACACTGAAAGTGAAGTCAGTGATGCCATTACCTGGGAAACGGGCATATGCTGCATATGGTATCGTTGCGGGATGTGTAATCGAGAAACTACCGCTCACATCGAATGCTAAACCTGTTACTCCAGATGGAAGAGTAATTGAAGCACTAATTGATGTGCCATCACAAAGCGGATTCCCATTGAAATCCTTGACCGTTATGTTATAAAACGCTGAACTTCCAAAATGAGGCATAGTTATACCAGCAGGAAAACCAGTAGTAGTTATTGGTCCTTGATTCAAAATAACAAGGCAACTATCCCATATCCATTTCCCGGCGCGAGCCTGTGTTTGCGCAGAAACCCAAAAACCTCCAGGTCTCCCTGATAACGTGATTGGATCGTAATATTGGGGACCACTACCACCTGTGATCACCGGATACGGCAATGGATTAAGCGTTATAAGGTTTACAAGAATCAAACCGTTGTCATCCGTGTAAGCCTTAAGAGGATCCTGATTTCCTGTTTGAATTATTCCAGCCTGTGAATGGAGATAAACCGCCGTTCCCTTCGGAACTGGATTGCTAAAAGTATCTCCGACTGCAACCAAAATCTTTGGATAATCTATTGTATTGTTGCTGATAACTGGAGGGAAAACATATCTATAGGGGATCAATGAAAAATGTTTCTGATCCGGGAAACCGGCATGCACGGTAATCCTCACTGGGTTTGAACTTACAATCTTCCCGCTGCCAAGTACGATCTGAGCGACAATTTCAACAACGCCCGCCTGTGTGCCACTGGCAACCGAAGCATGAAGCTGGCCCTGAGAATTAGTACTATCAGTTGTGGGAGTAACTGTAGGATATGTTCCTCCTCCGATGGTACTATTAGGGAAAAAGTTGATGCTAAAATTTGCCACATACGATGGAGAGCTTGCAATCGGAGAACCGTATGCATCAAGTACTTGATACGTGATGGTTGCAGTTTCCAGTCCGCCAGTACCACCAATAAAAATATCAGTTGCCGAAGTAGCGAAAGTAAAATGATCCGGTTGTTTAGGCGCAGTAGTAATAATAGCTCCAGGGGCTAACATTAATCCATGGAATCGTCTTATGGTATTTCCATTTGGTCCACTGACAGTAATTGATACATCAAAATTACCGCCAGTTCCTGCCGCAGGAGATCTATCAGAAAGTCGTACACGGAATGACGTTTGATTGATATCTGTTGTACCGTTCGTCGTGAAACTATAATAATTACCCAGACTAACCTCACCTGCATCGGCACCTGTAACAGTCACCAAAACAGCATTGCCTGCTGCAAGAGGATTCCCATTACCATCAGCAATTTTATAATCGAGATCCATATAACCTGAGTCAAATATTATAATAGTATCACTTGAAGGTACGTTTAAGGTGGTTATAATCGGTGCACCGGAGAATAGAAATGGAATTCTTTTTTGTAATGTGGTTCCGCTATTTCCTTGTGTCAGAGCTGTTACATAACCCCATCCAATTCCGCCAAGTGTTGGCTCATTCGGAGTGGCTCCACCAGATATATTGGCACTTGCAGATCCATTTATGTCAGTCATAGCCGAGGCATCTATCATACCTCCGCTCGTCGTGAACTTGATATTTGTACCAATGAGTACTGGATTTCCAAGTGTATCACCAATTTGTGCGGTCAATTTGCCCACTGCAGTACCGATCTGCGATAATCCTGGAAGATTATTGGCAGAAATTGTAACATTGAAGTTCGTCCACGATGGTCCGGAAATTCTCACGGGCACCGGTTGAGAAACAATTGCTTTCATTCTCGCAGTAATTGTTGGACTGCCGTAATTTATCCCGGCATAAAGTTTCGTCGTTGCTTTTCCGCCCGCATCGGTTAAAGCCCAGGTCGGAATAAAGTAAGAGCCCCCTGATGTATCTGAAAGTGTGAAAAATACTGTATCACGTTGAGTGATGTCGATTGGCCGTCCACCTGCATCTAATCCTTGGAATATTACATCGGCAGTGCTAAGACCACCTGTTCCTCGTGCGGCAATGAGGCTCGAGCTGATTGATGACAGTACAATTTGTGTTGGAGCACTGGAAGTGGAAGCTTGTAACGACCCGATTAAAGTTTTGCTTATCGTACCGTTTGGACCACTTGAGGTAATAGTAATGATAAAATTGCCCCCAGTTCCACCGGCTGCAATACCATTAATGATCGTAAATTTTAAATTTGTTGAATTCGTATCTTTGGTATCCGGCATTGTGACAGATACATCACCTTTTAGCAATAAATCGGTTAGCAGTAATTGACTTGTTGGAGGAACACTTGCGGTTACGGTAATAATATTACCGCTCGCAAGAGGATTATTATTGAGATCAGCAACCTTGTAATTAACTGTTATCGAATTTCCACTATTGATCGTTCCAAGGTTCATGCTACCTGCAACAGTAATGATCGGTGTACCGGAATAAACCGTTCTAACTGTTCCCGATATAGTGCCGCTTTTGCCTAACGTTGATGCAGTAATAATATCGATACCACCCGACGGGAATGGATTACCTCCATAAACGGTAGCTGAAGCATGGCCTGTTGCGTCTGTAAACGCAGAAGAAGTAATGATACCTCCTGTTGAAGTAAAATATACCGCGGTGTTTGGCTGAACTGGATTGGCATACATATCACCCATCTGTACAGAGACAGTACCAATCGCTATGCCTTGTGAAACCCAACCCTGCCAATTTATTTTATCTGTCCAAACCGTGAAGTGAGCTAAATCCGCAAAACCACTTGCTATTGTTAATGGAACTGGAGCGGACGTTATCGTTATGCCATTTAACGTTGTTGTTGCGACCACTTGCATAACACCCGCTTTTGTGCCAGCATTTACCGTAGTTGTGACTTTCCCGTATGCATCTGTTAATGCTGATGCAGGTGAAAGAAATTCTCCACCGCCAGGACCTCCGACAATACTAAACGTAACCGTCGCCTGACGTGCGGAATTCACTGGATTACCTAATGAGTCTTTCACGACGAAGCTCATTGTTGATGTCTCTGTGGCTCCAGTACCTTTTACTGAAATTGTTGTCGCACTCGGCGAACCGGCAAGTAGCTGGATACTCGAGGAATACCCAGAAAGTGTCGCTCCCAGAAAACCTTTTAACGTCTTTGTCGCTGTTCCATTCGGGCCACTCACTGAAATAGTAATATCAAAATTGCCGCTCACGCCGCCACCCGGTGTGGCATCATTTATTCTTACACTGTACGTAGCACTATTTGTATCTGATGTACCTGTTGTTGTGTTAACGGCATTACTTAAGATGATACCGTTTGTAGCAGGTCCAGATACAGAAACCGTTATAGTGTTACCTTGTGCAAGCGGAATTCTATTTATATCTGCAACGGTGTAATATAAATCCATATAGCTGCCATCAGCGATAGTGATCGTATCGGTCGCATGGACGTTTAATGGAGTAATGATTGGTGCACCTGAAAACACGAAAGGAGCTTTACGCTTTACGGTTACTCCGCCATGCGCCTTTACAAAAACAGTTACGTTGCCAAAACCTATAACTGGATCTACCGGAACCTTACCGCCATACAATCCAGTTGAAGCACTACCATTTGCATCCGAGAGTGCAGAGATAGGACTGATAACGCCGCCAGTAGTGTTAAACTGTAAATATATCGGAGCCGGGAAATTACCATTAACATCAGCAAGGTTTATTTTAAGCGTGCCTACTTGATTTCCCATATTATTGAACATGTTTTTCTCGAGACTCAAAAATATTTGATTTGAGTCGGGCAATCCATGAGCTATTTCTATAGGCATTGATATTGCAGAAAAATAATTTCCTAAACCATCTGTTGTTTTTGCTACGACTTTAGTAATACCAGGAACATTACCAGCACACACAGTTACCGTAACGGCCCCTCCTGCCCCAGTTGAATCTTGATTAGGGATAATGTAAGTTCCACTCGGTGCCTGTAAGAGAGAAAATGTAACGAGTGTTTTCCGATTCGCGCTTATTGGAGTCCCACTACCATCTCTCACAATAAATTTAATAAGTGTACTCGTATCAGGTAATTGTGTTTCAGATAAGTACAACTTCCGGCTCGATGAATCTGCAAGTGTAATACTTGCTGGAACACCAAAGAATCCGGTTCCTGCTGTCGCACCGCGCATATAACCAGAGAACCAATCCTGATCTATGATGGGATAATTACCATTCTGACTTGTTATATTAATTTTAAAAGTTATTACTCCGGAAAGGCTGTCTTTTATTTTATCATACACCCATACGCGGAAATGTGTTGCAGCGGTATCTTTTGTATCGGGCATCGTGATCTGATTGCCTGTTAACCGCAAACTATTCTTCAGCGCATCACTGTTAGCATCGACCGATACAGTGATCGTTGATCCAGCTACTAAAGGCATCCCATTATCATCAGAGACGGTAAAATCAAAATAGTTTGCATCACCATCTGGAACCTCAAAATTGATAGTGTTCATGCCACGGGTCACAGTCGTATGCCCAGAGAATAAAATCTGAATTGTCCTCACAATAGAACTATCCGCTTTCCGTATGGAAGTATCACCTTTCACTTCTGCAGTCACCGTCACCAGACCTCCGGTTGGAGGATTTCCGCCGCCACTCGTTAATGTTGCAGAAGCAACACCATCTTTTGTGAATGCATCCTTTGTTATCCCACCGCCGTTTGTTACGAAACTAACAGGGGTTCCATCCACTACATGATTCCCGAACTGATCGTTTACTCTCATTACGATCGTTGTGGTTAAACCATAGAACATACGCCCTGCGATATTGAATTGAGTAGTACCTATCGTCACGTGATTACCATCCGGCAATCCTGTGCCTTCGGTCAATCCTGCTGTTGCAACAATTTTCCGAGTCGGATCAATGACCTGGGCAGTCACTAGGATGGCGTTGGGTTTTGTGCCGCTAAACACAGTTGTTGAAACTTGTCCGGTCAACGGATCGGTTTGACCAGTATCAGGTTGAATAGATTCTCCACTCGGATTTGTTACACTCAAAGTGAATTTGACTTTACATTTATTGGAGCTTGTCACCGGCCTATTCAGCGAATCGACTACTAAGAAGGTTAAAGTGCAAGATTGATTTATTCCACCTTTTAGTAATATTGACATTGAAGTTTGATTTAACAATCCTATGTTGGCCGCTCGTCCTGAACTACCACCGACAATTTTACTGGAATCTACAATTCTCATATGAATATTGATACCTGTAAGGTTGTCTCCCGGCGTTAGACTTACCTTAGGGGTATCAGAAACGTACCCAGGTAAAATTGCATACAGAGATGTATTATAATTGCTGGTTAATTGCAATAAAAGTTTAAACGAACCATCCGTTTTTGAAGTATCAACTTGACCGAGAGATCCTACATCGACGACGCGAGCCAGGGCAAGGGGTTTGTTCCCCGCATCAAACACTGTCCCGCTAATAGTAGATGCCTTCGTTGCAGTCGGCTCTGTTGGATTTTGCTGACATCCAGCAGTTAGCAATAGTAAAGCCGCTACACTCAAAAATATATAGGCACGCAAATTCATACTACACTCCTCAGGGAAGAATCCCTGCTCCAAAAAAAATAGAATATTAAAATTATTTTCCTGTCCTGCGTTTTAAATCTTTTTCCATTTCCTGCCGTGAATCTTGAATTAAATTTTTCGCTGGAGTTTGTTTCGCTGCTCTTTCTTCTAATGACGGGAGAATTTCTGCTTTTATGAGAATTATCAATTCCCGTTTAATAACTTGTCTGGAGTCATATCCGAAGATATAGCGTAATCCAAACACCCACCAAGGTAAATCTTTCAGCAGCGGTACACCTTCACGACTGATCTCTTCATCGTTGGAATACATTCCACCAATATATCCTTCTTCACCATTCAGGAGTGTCAATGAACCTTCTACCATATTCCTATTAATGACTGTCGTGAGTGTGCTAGACGTAAAAGAACTTTTCTCAATCTTATACATAACATCTATAAATTCTAGGTCTCCAACTTTATAAATTTTGGGTCTGACCGTCAATATCGTTCCTGTTGGATAGAACTTTTGCACGGTGTTTCCGGAGAAATCTTTTTCAAGTACGGAAAAATCCTGCCCAATTTGGATGAATTGGCTTTTGCCTGACCGCACATTCATTTGAGGCCGAGCAATAACATCACCAAATTGTTCACTCTCGAACATACTGATTGCTGCATTAATTGATACAGCAAGGTTAGACGGTTGCACGGATGCTGAGAATGCCTGCTTCGAAACCTTGCTTGCACCTGTTACATTCATTTGAAGGTTGAGGTCTTTGCCACGGAAAATCGAGAAACTGACTCCACTTTCAGCTAATTTTGTTTTATTCACGTCAAAGAAAACACTTGAGATAGTAATTTCTCGAAGCTTTGAATAATACTCACTGGAATCAACAACCGCAGGTGCAGAAGTGATAGGTGATGAAGGTGCAGGTACAAATGATGAGGGAGTTTGTGGGGCGCCTTTTGACGGAGCTTCTTTTTGCGCCTGTTCACCTGTCTGTTTACTTATCTCTTCCAACGAAACAATTTCTGTATATTCCGGAAAATCATTATACCACAATTGATTGCTCCGGAGTATGAGTTCCAATGCATCTTTCCAAAACATCGACTGTATATTGATGCCAATAGTTTTTTCTTTCCCTTGCAAGGGAGATCGGTCTATTAATAATTTTCCATCTAATTTTTTGCTTAACTCTCCAAGTGATTGGATTGCCTTAGCGTACGGAACATCGGCATTAAATGAGACCAACTCTTCCTGATTGACATTCTTTCCTTGTGCGGCACGACGAACCGCTTGTTCCGTTTGTGCTTGCGCCAATTCTGCTGTACTCGCGACAAACAAAAAAATAAATAGCAAAGAGTGTATCCTCATAGTTCCCTCGTTCTCTATCGTTTATTATCGAACAATATTGTCTTTATCAGTTTTCGGACAACTCCGCCTTCATCCAATGTAAATTCCACGGCACTTTCTCCCGGAGTCACCCTCGTAACATACCCGCGCCATACTTTATCACCAAGGTGCAATACTGACAGAGTATTGTTGGCGAGAACGAATGCTTTTCCCGGTAACACTGCTTTTACTAAAACCATATCTGCATTGATTTCTCCCGGTGGTGCTTCTGTAGCCAACGTTTGAGTAATCATATTATGGAACGGATCATATGGAGACGGAATCATAGTCAGCGATTGCGCGGCTAATGATGTACCAAGTTCAGGAACATTACGGACGAAATATGCATGAATTTCCATATCAAAAGAGATCCACTTTGTAACATCTTTTGTTTCTGGATCAATTGCTTCTTTCTGTTCAAGCTCCATCGAAGCAATTTTATACAATCGTCGTCCATTTTCTAAAAAATACACGAACTTAAAAAGATTTTCGAATTGTGCTTCACCGTGCTCTAACTTATACGAATTGAATCCCCAGCTTGTTTTTTCCTGTGTCCCTACAAATTTCATGTCGAATTTTAAAAATCCAGCTTCGTCAATGCCTTGACTCATATAACCATATGTTTGTGATGAAATATCAAATTGAGGAATTTCCTTGCTGCGCGAATCATATCGTCGTTTGATATCTTGAAATTGCGCAGTCAGCCGCTGAACATCATCCGTCAATCCCGGCAGATCTTCTAATTGTTTGTTGATGGCTTGAGTTTCTTTATTGATTTTATTAATCTGACGCGGTTGCCATATCGCCCATATTAACATACCAAGTATGAAGATAACAAGCCATACACCAACAAGGGCAAGTGTATTTCTAACCTTATAGGTCACGGTTCTCTCGTCCCCTTATTTTGTGCTAGTATAGTTGGGTTCGGGAATATCAAACTTGTCCACTCTCTCAATCACAATATCAAATTCGTATAAAATCTTTTTCCGTACTGTGATGGTGCGTACTTCTTTCAATGTTGCCTTTTCGAATATACTTGCGATTCGTGGGATGCGTGTACGGTAAATTGCTCGGCCGGATATAATGATGTTTTTTCCCTCTTTATCATCTGGTTTTAAACTATAGATCCATAACGAATTAAGATCCTCTACACTATTTGCAAGATAATGGAGAATACGACTCCAGCGATCACTACCCGGAGCAACAGAATCATAAATACTCGTTGCATTACTATAACGACTGATATCGGAAGATAGCGCTGCTCTCCGCTGCCGAAAGATATCTAATTCCATTAGTTTTTGTTGTTTCTGGGCAAGTTCCCCATTGAGGCGGCGGATTTCCGTTTGACGGTCAGTAAATGAAAGGATAAAAAATGGGATTGTGACACAGACGAGTGCTGCCACCAATATTCCGTGCCAAGCGAGAGCGAGTGTCCGCTGACCTTCCAAAATAAAATGCGGGACTAGATTAATATCATAAAACCCTTGAAGCTTGGGTTGAAGCGAACGCCATGCCGTCATTATGGGGATAACATATTCTGACACTACTTCGCCAATTGATCCTTCAAAATCGCCAAGGTCGAGAGTTGGCGCTTTCATATATTCCACAAGAGCACTTGAGAATTGCGGAGCAAGAGTATCCAGTAAATTCACTTTATGGCTTTCACCGGCGAGAAGTATTCTATCGATCCGTGTGAGGGCTATATTGTCTTGTTCGAGAAGGATACGGCTATATATCGTGTTTTCGATGTTAGGTGATTCATATCCTTCGCTGATAATTGGTGCGAAGTGCAGATAGTGTTCACCCTGCATAAACACGAGACGGCTAAAATCATGTCCTACATAGACGAGTACTGAAACCTCTTCTTCTTGCGGTTCATACTGAGTGCGCACCATCTCCATCAAAGCAGCATCTGCACTATGCACGAGTTTGATAAGAGGTACACGTCCGCCCATAAATGGTTTAACTTCAGTGAGAAGCTCATAGACATGTAAACCATCTTCACGGATTAGTGCCAGCAACCCACCTGATGCTGATGGAATAGTATCAATTGCATCCAACGGCGGAGCAGAAGCCCGCATCAAAGAGAGCTCTTGCGAGAGTTTCTTCTTCAGCTTCTCACCCTTCAATCCAAAATTGCTCTCAAATTCCTGATATGTTACAGCGGGTTCAGAGATTGCATAAGAGAACGTATATTGTTTTGGTGAACCGAGATCGTTCAACAAACCGAGCAATACCGATGCATTCGTGCTTCCTTCATCGGCCGAGGACTCTACTGCGCCTGCTGACGCGAATGCATCACCTGATGAGAGATCACCAAATGCTGTTCCTTCGTTTTCCGCTGGGACGGCTTGTTTTTCTTCAAACTTGTGTACTAACGCGACCGTTTTAAAATCGCGGAGTGTGACTTTATTCCCTTTTGCAGACAGGCGCACAAATTTGAGTTCAAGTCCGTCGACAAATACGGCAACTGCTGTTTTTCCGTCTCCTACTTGAATGGGCATGAGTTCGTCTATCCTATTATGTTAAAATTTGTTTACACGTACTCTTTATGTCTATCTTTGGTTTCTTAGTAGCCAGCAATAAACAACATCATTCCGTCGGCTGTAACTGTAAAAGCTGTTGAAGACGCCGTTTGTTGTTGGCATAATTCATAGCATTTTCCAAAGAAATTTTCTTCTGTAAGTACAAGCGTTTAAGATCCTGTTCCATACTCGTCATGCCAAGATCCGTGCCTTCAGAGATCATTTGGTAAATCTCGCTTGTATTGTTGTTTTTAATGGCTGCACGAACAGAAGGAGTACCAAGCATAATTTCCTTTGCAAGAACGCGTTTGCCATCTAAACTTGGTATAAGCTTTTGAGAAATAACACATCTGAGTAAATCTGCCAAACGATTGCGCACACGTTCCTGCTCAATGGGAGGAGTCTCACCAATTATTCGGTCAATGCTCTCAACAGCTGCTGCTGTATGCAACGTAGAAAAAACCTTATGACCAGAATCTGTAATTTCCAACGCCGTTAAAATGGTTTCAGGATCACGCAATTCGCCAAGCATAATAATATCTGGGTCTTGACGCAGTGCCTGCACTGCACCCTCTTTGAATGAAAGGACGTCTCTACCCACCTCTCTATGTCTGATGATACATTTATCTGACTTATGTACATATTCGATGGGCGAAGCAATAATAACAATATGCCCTTCTACACTGTGATTATTTGCATCAATGATAGAATCGAGAGTAGAACTTTTTCCCGAACCGGTTATTCCAGTTATAAGGCAAAGCCCCTCTTTTGTGTGGGCTAAACTTAATATCTTCGTGACATTAACGTGCAATTCCAACTGTTTATAGGGGCGAACAATATTATTTATCGAACGCATATTTAAAGCAACCTGGTCTAAATCAAAATATGCATCAGCGCGGAATCTTCTGAAATCAAGATTTTCTCCATATAACATATGTGAGAAGTCAAGATTTCTATTTTCGAATAAAAATGATCTTTGACGCTCACCAATAACACTTTGAATAAGTATGTTAATTTCATCCGGCGTGTATTTACCAAGCGATGAATCTGCTTTTTTGGAACCATAGACACGGTACCAAATATAACCTTGTGAACCATATCCTCCCATATCAATATCTGACGCATGAAGATCAAACATACGAGAAAGGAAATGATTCATTAAGGCCAAAAGCTTCATTTTGGTCGTTTCATCCGTGCGCGTCATAACATCGCTAATCATCATTTGCCGCTCAAGTCCCGTAACCGACTTAGGAAGTTGAGATGCCATTTCCTTCAGAATTTTTTTCGCATCAACAACAACTGGTGGCAAATCTATTGACACAGATATGGAAGGTATGTCCTGTGAAGATGGTAATGGTGGTTGGAGTGCCATTTATATTAGTTCTCTTATTTGATAGGGAACACTTTTTCCAGATCTTTTGGATATTTCATTTATCCTTATCGGTTAGATAATAAGAAACTCCAACTGAAAAAGCAACAGATATAAAGGAGTTTTTTAAGTGAAAGCACCTTCCCCCTTATGCAGACATCACATACAAGTTTTGCGATGTTAATAAGTCTGCAAACTTATGTTTTAAAAAAATAAATGACTTGTAATAATTTAGCGCCTTTTTAAAAAGAGTATCAGTTTTACTAAGTTTTTAGCAAGATTAATCGTCTTCAGTAGTGTTTGCTATAATTTCTTCAAGTGCCGTCGATCCTTCCTTCATACGTTCCATACCCGATCGGCGCAATGTCCACATACCATCTTTCGTAGCCTGTTCTCGAATTGCATTTTCATCTACTTTATCACCAGCATTTAGAATTATATCCTTGATCGCTTTTGTAAAATATAGCGCTTCATGTATAGCAGCGCGTCCTTTATAACCTCCGCTGCATTTTTCGCATCCTACAGCTTTATAGATTGTATGTGTGGCAAGATCCTCTTCACTAAAACCGAATTTCAGCAAATCGTTCTTTTCGCTACTATCCATCGGTTGTTTACATTTCTTACATAGGGTTCGGATAAGACGCTGGGCAACGATGACATTAATTGCGTATGCAAGTAAAAAGGGTTCTATGCCCATCTTATAGAGACGTGCGATTGCGCTTGGTGCATCATTCGTATGCAGGGTGGAAAATACTAAGTGACCCGTATTTGCCATCTTCACAGCGGTTTCCGCGGTTATTTTATCGCGCATTTCACCAACCAGCACAATATCAGGGTCGTGACGCAATATACCACGAATAGCATCTTCGAATCCCATTTTTGGACCAATTTTTAGCTGGCGTGCCCCTTTAATAATATATTCCACAGGTTCTTCAATCGTTAGTACGTTCACGGTGGGGTCTATTACCTGGTATAAGGCCGCGATCAATGTTGTTGATTTACCAGACCCTGTCGGACCAGTAAGGATAATAATACCTTGAGGTTTGCTAATAGCTTTATAGAAAAATCCACGCGCTGGTCCTTGCAAACCAAGCTTTTCGAGATCAGTAATGACTTTACGATCATCCAAAACGCGGATTACTATACTTTCAAATTTGTGTTTAAATTCCGTTGTGACAATCGGCATTATTGAAACACGAAAGCGCATTTGATGTCCGTCAATGACACGCTGGATAAATCCGTCCTGCGACATTTCACGCTCGAATCTATCAACATTTTTTGTTCGATCTTTAACAACAGCAAGCACAGCCTCTGGTACAGTGTTTTCTTGAACATGCCAG
>Ga0182017_10001890_pt1 | contig 16079 bp, 15 predicted proteins | sample 712E3DmetaG_FD_120492 | JGI IMG/M metagenome (GOLD analysis project Ga0182017, IMG submission 120492) | Permafrost microbial communities from Stordalen Mire, Sweden - 712E3D metaG | ecosystem: Environmental > Terrestrial > Soil > Wetlands > Permafrost | place: Sweden: Stordalen | collected... | reverse complement strand
ATATCTTTGATTTTTAGCGACAGCCACAGGTTCAGCTTCTCTTTTCTCGCGACACCGAGGGTATCAAAAGGCACTTCGAGCTCAAGGATTTCTGAAAAGAGACCATGGACAGGCAGCTTGCTCTCTATCGAATTGTCTTTTATATGATAGAGAATCTTAAAATCTGATTTTGCTATTATATTAATCTCAAAGGAAAGATCTCCCATGTTGTCGATAAAGGTTTTATCAATATCGAGCCTTAAGAATAGGTTGCTTTCATCGAAACCATAATAACATCCCTTTATGAGTGACACCGTCTCGTGCATGGCTGTCCCGTGCCCCCTGCCTTCCACATAGCCGGCGCCTATCCATTCAAAATAATTGGTAACCCTGCCGTCAATCTGCGGTTGAATAAAATTCATGGGCTCCCTTGTCGGGCGCGCTTCACGATCTTCGACGATAATGGGGATACTCAATATCTCCGGAGGCTCTTTGCGGAGAAACCTGTAAACATTGGCAAGGTTTTCGCGGAAAAGAAAATCGAATATTTCGTCATTCTCTGAAGAATGTTCGTCGCCATACCACCAGAACCAATCGCTCCCCTCGGCTATATACATTGACTCCCATGCTTCTTTGTTTGTGTGGCCCGGGTCTTCCGCTTCCAGCACGTCTCTTGTTTGCGAAAGCTGGGACCAACCGTTATTGTCCTCGCTGTGACCGATCCATATGGAAAAATTGTGACCGATCCAGGAACCGGCAAAACAATGGGAGAGATTGCCGAACTCTTCGGCATCTTTCAGATATTCCGATATTGTGACGGGGACGATACCGCCATCAGCGAGAATCCCTTCATAGAGATACTTCAAAAAGTCTCTTCCGTCATTTTTATAATTCTCCCAGGCGTTCTCGCCGTCCATCGCAATGGTAATGAGCGGCCTTTTGATCCTGCCCTGCACAGAGTCCCGAATCCTTCTTATCCTCCTTAGGCAATCCGTTGCAGCGTCCCTGGCATCCATCCGCGAATAGTGAAAAGATATGAGGTCGGATAGGGACTGGTCCCGAAAAACAACGTCAATCTGTTTCCCTTTTTTTTCATACCGATAAGGCTTATAGAGAATTTCGGGATTGGACAAAAAACCGCTTCCGTCTCTTCTCGACCCCCATTTGAGGCTTTCAAAGAGGATATCCTCGTCAGTTGCAAGCCATTTCACGCCGTGATCCATATAGAGCTGAAGGGCATCATCACTGACAGAACCCTCGGGGGGCCACATGCCTCGCGGTGCATCCTGAAAAAGCTCTCTGAAAAGCTTAATCGCCCCATCTATTTGATGAGAGGCATCCTGCGGCCTGGCAAAAAGCTTTTCGGGAAGTGTCACATTCGGCATAGATTCTCTGGCAATTTTGCTGTCAATGAGAAGGGGGATGATGGGATGGTAAAAAGGCGATGTGGAAAGCTCAATGAGGCCTTTCGCCGCAAGTTCCCGGTGGAGAGGGATGATACCTTTCAGGATATGCTTTTGCACATCTTCGAGGACCCTTTTATCGTCTTCGCTGAATAAACGCCCTTTTGACTTGAGGTACTTCAAACCACCATAGGTTTCAAAAAATATGGGGTCTATCCAGGCAAGAAAAAAGAGCATCTGAATATCCCTCAGCTCTTCATCGGCGAAATAGTTCTTTATCTTGCCCACTGCGTCTTTGGGGTAATAAAATCCACGTTTGCTGAGCAGCTCATAATACCGGGGGAGGGGCCGGATCATATTGTCCCAATTGGCATTAAAAAAATTGGTAAGAATAAATATCTTTTCCGAATCCGTAAGTTCTTTCGGTACTTTCTTGAATATTGTAAGATAGGCATCCTCTGCTTCAAGGTTCTCATAATCGAGGAGCTGCGCAAGAAGGGAAGGGACAAGATTGAAATTCTGTCTCATGCCGTCAAATTCTTTGAGCAGCGCAGCCATATCATAATAATCTTTGGTCCCGTGGAGCAAAACCCAGGGGAGAAGATATTCTCCCGAAAAGAGGTTTTTGTAATACGGTTGATGCATATGCCAGAGAAATGAAATATAAACGGGTTCCATCTTTACACCTAATGCCCAATAATCAAATTACAATGACCAACCGTGCATGTTAAAAGCCTAAAACACCTTAAAAACACAATAACCCTGAGGTCCGCCACCATCTCATATATATTATCGACAAATGGCGCTTTTTCATTATCCCGGGACCGGTTTTATTTGGTGATTGGTAATTGCTTATTATCATACTTCAACATGCTGAAGGGCAATGTCGTCCCCTATCTCTATGGTGCCGACAGTTCCCCGATACGAATAGCTGCTTCTGTAGCTTCCCGGATTAAACAACAAGACATTCCCTCTCTTTGCTTTGAGGGGGACATGGGAGTGGCCGAATATAATCAAATCAACGTTTTGAAATTCCCTTAATACCCTATTTTCAATACCGTGGTGCGATCCCCTGCCATGAATAATGCCGATTTTTCTGCCCATTATCTCTTCTGTTCTTTTTTCGGGAAGTAAGTTCCGTAAATCGTGACTATCCATGTTGCCTCTTACTGCCACGAGGTTCCAATAGGAAAGATAATCGAAAACGGCAATCCCTGTCATATCGCCCGCGTGGATAATCATATCGACGCCATTAAAGACCGTTTTGATTGTTTCCTTAAAATCTTCTGTAATATTAACAAGGTGGGTATCGGAAAGTATCCCTATTTTCATAGTAGTGGAGATAAATGTATACAAAATTCAGGTCGATGTCAATGTAATCAAAATGACCAATAACCAAATCTCAATAACCAAAGAAATAATTGAAGTGTTATCTTTGTTTTGGAACTTGTGGTGTGGTAGTTGGTTATTCAAGCTTCACATTGACATCTCGGGCCCCGCAATGTTACACTAAGCGTACACTAAGTGATGGAAATATTGAAGAAATTAAGTTCCAAGTTCAATGTATACCTCTTAAAAGAGTTGACCGTTATCCTTATCCTTTCTATGGGAATCCTTACGTTCATTCTTGTCCTCGGCAGGCTTGGTAAAATGGCCGATTTCGTTATCAATAAAGGGGTCGGGATCAAAGACATTTTTCTCTTAATTGTGTATTCCACCCCATCCTATCTCACATTTACCCTCCCCATGGCTTTTCTTCTCTCTGTCATTGTTGTGCTCGGCAGGCTCTCTACGGAAAACGAACTCCTTGTATTAAAGGCAAGCGGTGTGGATCTGAAACGCCTTTTCGTACCAATTACGGCTCTCGGTATACTCATAACGCTCTGCGGGCTGTTAAACGCAAACCTGCTTTTGCAAAAAAACGGGGAGCTTTTCAAAAATACACTCATCAATGTCATGAAAAAGGGGATATCTGTCGAAGATAAAGAAGGGGTATTCAATGACACGATCCGGGGCATCGTCATCTATATCGACAAGGCAGACACGCAAAAAAGATTTCTTTCAGGCGTTATTGTATCCGATGACAGGGACAAAGAAGTAAAGCAGACCATATCTGCACAAAGGGGATATATAAATGTGGACCCGGCAACCTTTGATCTCTATTTTGCGCTCGAAAAGGGGAGTCTTCACCGGTGGGAAAAATCAACCGACACTTACAGGAGCGTAAATTTCAATAATTACACCTTTTCCATGAACCTCTCTGAGATGATCCCCAACGTTAGCGTGCTGAGAAAAAAACCGTACGAGATGAATAGCGACGAGCTCAACGCGGCCCTCACAAACGCCAAAAACTACAACGAGAGGTACGATACTATGCTCGACATCGATAATGTCAGGCTATCTATCCCGTTCTCATCACTGGCATTCATATTCCTTACTATACCGCTTGGCGTAAAGAGAAAAATCGAGGGCAAGTTCTCCGGTATGCTCTATGGTCTTCTGCTCTTCCTATTCTATTACCTGCTGATGGCCCTCGCGGAAAATGCCGGGATGGCAACCCATCTGCCGGTCATCATCACATCTTTTCTCCCCAATTTTATCTTTATAGCAATGGGATTCTATTTGCTGAAAAACTTGAACGAAGACGAATATACAACGGTATCGCAAAAATTGCGATACTTCTGGATGTACTGCCTTGAAAAGACTAAATAAATATTTGATCACCAATGTGATAAAGCTTTTGTTCATTACAGAGCTGGCGGGGCTCATTCTGTTCCTCACCATTGAGTTCTTTGAACATATGGACGTATTCGTCTCCTCATTGAGAAATTTCGCACTCAGCATAGCCTATCTTTTGCTAATGTCACCATTCTACATCCATCTCATACTTCCCTTCTCTTTTCTTGTGTCAATGCTGATACTTCTCGTCTTCATGGTCAGAGGAAACGAAATGATCATTGCGCGGACTTCAGGTATCAGCACGGTATCGCTCATGAAGCCTTTTTTTGCTTTTTCTCTGGCGCTTGTGGTGTTCTCATTCATTCTTGCGGAGTGGATAATCCCTTTCACCTCCAGCGCTTCTGATCACTTATACAGAGTGAGAATAAAGGGGGAAGAGCCGCAGGTGTTCTTTAAAAACGACAGAATATGGTTCAAAAGAAACAATGTAATCTGTAATATAGACTTTTTTGATGCAAAAAAGGATACCATAAGGGGGCTGACCGTCCTGGAGTTTTCCGATACGTTTTTTCTTAACAAAAGGTATGACGCAAAAGAGGGTATCTTCAAAGACGGCGCGTGGTATTTTACAAACGTTGCCGAACGAGCCTTTGATGAAAATGGGATAGTTGCAAAAAAAACGTACGAACAGTTCAAAGATCTCATCAAAGAGCCTCCATCGTTTTTTAAGGTTGCCGATAAAGACCCCGAAAATATGGGATACAGGGAACTCTCACGATATATAGAAAGGTTAAAAAACGATGGCCATGACACCAGGAGATACCTCGTCGACCTTTATAATAAAGTAGCCTTCCCATTTGCTAATCTCATCATGGTATTTGCTGCCTTTTCTGTAGGCCTCAGATATGTAAAAACAAAGCATATCTCAATGGGAATTTTCTCCGGTATTTTGCTCGGGGCATGCTACTGGGGCGTTCATGTCCTCTCGCTTGCATATGGCTACAACGATACCTTCCCCCCTCTCTTTGCGGCGTGGTTCTCTAATTTTCTTTTCATCGCTTCAGGGATTATCGGCATTGTAACCCTAAGGACATAAATGAACACAACAATGATAATAATAAACTCTGTCAGCGTTCTCAGAAAGGAGCGATTCAGTGAGAGCATATCTTGATATAGAAACAGACAGGACAGGCAGCATCTGTGTATTTGGTATGTCTATCGAAAATAACGGTTTTCTCCAGTGGTACGGGGAAGAGATAAAAACGAGTCATATCGAACGGGAATTGCGTAATGTAAAAACCATTATCACATTCAACGGTGACGGCTTCGACCTTCCGAGAATAAAAGAGCGTCTCAATATTGACCTCAGGGCAAGTTGCATCTCCCGCGACCTCTTTAAAGAAAAAAAGAAACTCGGCATCAAGGGCGGGCTCAAGCAACTTGAGAAGATGTTCGGCATTGAAAGAAAAACAGACGGGATGAACGGGTACAAGGCAATGTGGCTATGGGAAAAATATAAAAACCATGGCAACCTCGACGCCCTTAAACTTTTGCTCGAATACAACAAGGAAGATGTCGTAAATCTCATTCGGCTTGAAGAAATATTGGACAGTCTCAGGGAAGAATAGCCATGATAGAACCTTTTGAAATCACCTCCACATTCAATAAAATAAGCGGACTAATGGTGTTTCCAAAAGGTGCCGATAACGTGAAATTCCCCTGCGTTATTCTCTCTCATGGTCTTGTCAGTTCAAAAGAAAGTTCAAAATATATGGCGCTTTCGGAGAGGTTTGCCGAAACGGGTGTAGCGACGTGCAGATTCGATTACCACGGATGCGGCGCCAGCGGCGGTCATATAGAAGAGACTACCCTTACCATACGACTTGATAATATAAACGCCATCGTTGATTACGTTCTTCACTATCGGGCCGTTGACCCCGAAAAAATTGGCATCATCGGGAGCAGCTTCGGCGCCACAACAGCTCTCATAAAGTCGGCACGGGATAAACGGATAAAATGCCTGTCTCTTTGGGCGACCCCCTACCGGTTGGCAAAAGAGGGGGACGGCAGTATTGATTCAATAGTCTTCAGGGGCGATATTTATAGCGATTTTGCAACCTACGACGTACTCTCAGAAGCGAAAAAAGTATCCCGCGCGCTGGTTATACATGGGGGGATGGACGAGGTTGTCCCCTGTATTGAAGGAAAAACGATATACGAACAGATACAAAACCCAAAGAGGCTGGAAATCATCGAAGAGGGGGATCATGTGTTCTCTGCTCCTTCCCACAGAGATAAAGTAATAAACCTTGCCCTCAATTGGTTCCGCAGATACCTTCTGAAAACAGAATAACCAATAATCAAATCTCCCTAACCAAACCGCTGCTATTTTTTGGAATTTGTGATGTGGTTATTGGTATAAGTTGGTGCTTGATTATTGATGACCGTCTTTCTTTTTATCGCCGATTAATTTAATCCATTCTCTAATGAGATCACTGACGACATTACTTAAACCGACGCCAAGCGCAAGGGAAAGGGTTAACACGATGCCTCCGAATACTATGAGGAAACTGATGGTAACAATTGTATTTCCAAGGCCTATGTATTCAAAAACAATACCGAAAGTGATGACAATTAAGAGAATCCTGACGCCTTTTGCAATGAAATCACCGTATGTAATCCGTGCATTTTCACTGGCAAGATAGATCACCCTGCTGATAAAATTGCTGAAGATAATGCCTACTATGACAATGACAAGGGATACAATAATACTGGGAAGCGCTGCTGAAATCCGTGAGGCGTATTCGGAAAACTGTGAAATACCGGCAATATTCAAACCAAAGGACAAAAAGAAAATAATAAGAATCCAGTATATGATCTTGCTGAGGATAAGGGATGGGGGGGTCTTCACGCCGCCTTTTTCCAAAAACCTGACAATGCCTGTCTCTTCGGCCCACCCATCAAAACGGAATAGTTTTAATGCCTTGCTCAAAAACCACTTCACGATCCAACTGACGACAAGCCCGGCAATGATAACAACAATCATGACGATGATGCTGAAAAACTCCTCTTGAAAATTATCCTTGAGGTCCAAAAACATATCCTGAAAAAACTTTAATATTTCCTGCATGGAAAAATCTTATTCAATGTCGGTTTATATGTCAACGGAAATCATTCTTTTATTTTTTTATTGACATTCTCCTTTTATTTGTTTAGGAAATTGTAAAAAGAAAGGAGGGAAGAACATGCCTACAAAAATTGACGAAGATGCCTGCACTGGATGTGGAGCCTGCGCAGAGATTTGCCCAGTCGATGCGATCAGTGTTGATGATGTAGCAAAGGTTGATCCTGATCTCTGCACAGAGTGTGGCGCATGCGTTGAAGAATGTCCGGTAGAAGCTATTACCGCAGAAGGGTAATCGGGCTTTTTAGCCTATAAAAGGATGGGACACCCCATCCTTTTATAGGCCCTCATTTATCTTGCGTTCTTAAAAACTTTTTACAACAATCTCAGAGAGATCAAGCGCCTTCATGGTCTCGGTTTTTTCCTTATCCTTTATGGCATCTTCCATCATGATAAGGCAATAGGGACAGGCTGTGACCACTGTATTGGCTGACAGGGCAATGGCTTCATCGATCCTCGCATGGTTTATCCTCTGGTGGTGTTCTTCCATCCACATCCTGCCGCCGCCGCCGCCGCAGCAGAAGCTCCTGTCGTGGTTTCTTTCCATCTCAAGGTAGGGGCCCTTTCTTGCCCTTTCTATAACACTTCTCGGTTCTTCAAACACCCCATTGATCCTTCCAAGATAGCAGGGGTCATGGAATGTAATTGTCCCTTCTATCGATGGATTGAGGGTGAGCTTGCCTTCCTTGACAAGTTTCCCTATAAATTCCGACTGGTGATAAACCTCAAAATTGCCGCCTATCTGCGGATATTCGTTCTTCAAGGTATGATAACAGTGGGGGCAGGTGGTTATGATCTTTTTGATACCCAGTTCATTGAGAAGCTCAACATTGCCCTGCGCGAGACCCAGATAAAGCTCTTCGTTGCCGCATCTGCGTGCAGGATCGCCGCAGCAAGTCTCTTCCTGGCCAAGGATGCCGAATGATACGCCGGCCTTATTGAGGATTGATGCGAAAGACTTTGCCACCTTTCTGTTTCTATCATCAAGTGATGCAACGCATCCGACCCAGTAAAGGAATTCGGCTTCCTGCTCGGCAACATTCTTGATGCCGAGGCCTTCTATCCATTCCGTTCTCTGTCTCTTACCCATTCCATAGGGATCGGTTTTCTGCTGTAAATTCTTGAAGAGAAGCCTTATTTCGGGGGTCGTTTTACTCAAGGTGAGCGTGAGATACCTTCTCATGTCGATATTTTTATCAAAGGTCGGTATCGAGACAGGGCAGTTGACCTGGCATGCAAGGCAGGCCGTACATGACCAGAGCGTTTCTTCCTGGATAACCTTGTCAATAAGGCCATCCTCATTTTTAACACCATTGGCCGTTCTTTCCCACTCAGCTTTCAAGTCCTGTATGAATTGTTTTGGTGAGAGCGGTTTTTCGGTATTATATGCCGGACAGAGGTCCTGACACCTGCCGCACCGGGTACAGGCATCGAGATCAAAAACCTGGCTTCTGGTGAATCCCTCTATGCTGTTCACGCCGAATTCCTCAGCAGTTTCAAAATCCGCGATAGGTTGAATAGCTCCTCTCGGCGTATCTTCGACACCCCTGAATATCATATTTAACGAAGATGTAATGATGTGGAGCAGTTTCGAATGAACGATGTACACGATCAATCCAAAGGAAAGGACCATGTGGAGATACCAGAGTATCCTGTGCGCCACCATAACGTCCTCTTTTGAGCCCGTAAAGATACTGGCAGTGGCCCATCCGACAAAGCTCCAGATTTCATAAGAGGGTCGTGTTGCCGCAATCCTCGCGCCCTCAACAAGGAACCCCGTGACAAGAACCGCGAGAATCCAAAGGAGGGTAATGGCGTCTTCAGTTTTATTGTCAAGCCTCGTCGGTTTTGTGACATATCTTCTCCACAGGGCAAGCAGAATGCCGATGATCGCCATTAATCCGGCAATTTCGAGGATAAAGGAGAAGGTAAGATAGAAATTTCCCATAAGATATTTTATCTTGAAAATCGGTTCGACAAAATCATCCTGAAGGGCTACTAGGGCGGTACCGATAGCAAGGACAAGAAATCCCCAGAACAGAAAGAGGTGCATTGTCCCGGGAAAGGGTTCCTTGAGAATTGATTTGTGGAATATCCCATTTGATATGAAATATCCTATCCGTTTCCCCAATTTTTGCGTAAAATTCATTGGCGAGGGCTTTCCGAGCTTCCACATCTTGTATCTTTTTACAATTCCCATAATTAAAAGATAAATTGTTATCGCGGCAAGTATATAGGTGATTATTCTGGCACCCGGGCCTGCGTTCCAAAGAATCTCTCTCCCGATCTCCATCGCGAACCTCCAAGGCTTTTTGTCATACTTTATCTGTAATAAGACAGTAAAATCAATAAAAATGTGATAAATTTCACTTAATTGAATGCAGTGTGGGCCCTATCGTCAATAAATACAAGGCGTGAGCAAGAAACGGCCCCCTCAAGACATATAAATTAATAAATTTTTACTTGACAGATTTTTCTCTCATCTGATAATGTAGTGTTTACAATAAACTCAAGGGGCGTTATGAGAAGAGAAATACTTTCCTTAATATTGCTTTTTTTATTGATATCTTTTGTAACACCAAATATTTCAGCCGCTTCACAGATAACGCATAAAGTAAAGCGGGGCGACAATTTATATAGTATAGCGAAGAAGTATCACGTGCCTGCGTGCCAGTTGAAAAGCCGGAACAATCTGAGATCAAACAAGCTCTCTCTCGGGCAAACATTAATCATCAAAGACAACTCGGAAAGCGTAGCGAAAAACGAATCTCGGAAAAAATATGCCAGCAAAAAGAAACGGGTTCAAGAGATCGAAGCCCCTGCCGGAGAGAACGACGGTGAATTTATAGAATACAGGGTCAAAAGAGGCGATACCATTGATAAAATCGCGGTGCTCTTTAACGTTGACAGAGAGGAACTCGTCGAATCAAATAACCTCCAGAACATAAGGGGCGGCAAGAAACTGTCGCCCGGCAGAACCATCCTTGTCCCCAAGATTATCGAAGAGGGCGAGGAAGAGATTGTTAACCTTACCAACACCAACAACAGGCCTCTAAAACCATGGAAAAGCGGTGAGGAGAAGTATATGCTCGTCAAGGTTGCCAAAAGCTTTATGGGGACCCCTTACAAATACGGAGGAAATACGGCCAAGGGTCTTGACTGCTCTGCCTATGTAAGAAAAATTTATGAAATATTTGACGTGCAGCTCCCGAGAAGCGCCCGTGATCAGTTTAAGGTCGGCTCAAAAATATCAAAAGAAGAGCTTGCGGTGGGCGACCTTGTATTCTTCAAAACAAAAAGGTACGCGAAACACCCAACCCATGTCGGGATCTACATCGGGGACGACAATTTTATCCATTCATCTTCAGGGCACGGAAGAATCGGTGTTAAAATAGATTCTCTCTCGTCCGACTACTATTCAAAGGCTTACACCGGGGCAACAAGGATAAAGGGCGGCTCCTTTGAAGAAACGCCAGAAGCAAAGGCAATTTCCGAAAAAACTTCTCATAATTCATAATATGTGAAAAAGCAGTACCCTCTCTTCATTTTTGCTATCGCCTTTTATCTCTTCGGTTTATACGCGCTCACCCGAAAGATAGAACCTTTTCAATATTTCTTTTACGTCACATCCTGGTGGTCTTACATCATCTTCCTTGATGCCGCCATCGCTTTAAAACGCAAACGATTTTTTATCCTCAACAGATATTTGCCCTTTCTCATTATTGTCTCCTCTGGATATTGGTGTCTTTTTGAATTAATAAATATAAGGCTTCAAAACTGGTTTTATATTAACCTTCCTACCGAAACACCGTATAGATACCTCGGTTATCTTTTGGGGTTCGGTACCGTAATTCCGGCTATCTATCTTACGCAAGAAGCTGTAAAAACAGCACTTGGAAAAATACGCGTAAGGCCTATTCGCATTCGGCATTATCCGCTCTGTGCGCTTTTGACGGGAAGTATCGCCCTTGTCCTTACTGTTATGATACCTGAATACTGTTTCCCGCTTGCATGGATATTCGCCGGCCCGTTATTTGACGGCATCAACTATCTGTGCGGTTATCGCTCCTTTATGAACGATTTCGAGGAAGGGCGCGTGGAGAATTTTGTCTCGTCAATCCTTTCCGGGCTCATCTGCGGCTTCTTATGGGAATTGTGGAATTTCTGGTCTTTGTCTAAATGGGTTTATTCTGTCCCGTTTTTTGAAAAGGGAAAAATATTTGAAATGCCCCTTGCCGGATATGTGGGCTTTCTCGTCTTTGGGCTTGAAACAATCGTTTTCATGAACTTTTTGATGGGGATCAAAATGGAACGAAAGGGGCGCTATTTCGTTATTATTGCCTCCATCCTTTGTTCGTCCGTATCTTTTCCCCTTATAGACAACTACACTGTCTTTTCATATGTATCAAAAACGGAAAACCTTGCATTTCTGGGGCTCGACATGGCGGATCTCCTTAAAAAGAATGGAATTCATACAAGCTACGAAATAGACCTCCTTCGCGTCGAGAAAGAGGAACGGGAATCGCTTGAGCTCCTCCACCTCAAGGGTCTCGGATATAGAAACCTCTCTCTATTGAGACGAGAGGGAATAAATAACATTGAAGATCTATCAAGGGTCGATGAGGAAAAGCTTTCCCTCATCCTCAAAGAAAAGAACAGAAGAAGGGTTAGGATATATATCAATGCGGCGAGAAGCTACATGCAAAACATCTCGGCGCCCTCAGCGCCTATTTATTGACATACCATGCGCTTATATGGTGAAATACCAAGCATGGCAAAAAAGAAACACAAAGAAATCGTACATAAGCCCGATGTAGTTATTACAACAATTGAATTCGCCATGCAATTTATCCGCAACAATTTAAAGCAATGTATCGCTGGATTTGTCCTTCTTCTCATTGCCATCACTTTCGGCTATGCCTATTTCCTCTATGCAAAAAATCAGTATGATAAAACCCAATATCACCTGTCTCAGGGCATGCGGTCCTTTGATGAATACAGCATGAATGGAAAAAAAGAAGAGCTTGAAAAAGCAGAAACCATTTTCAATGATGTTGCGCAGAAGAAAAAGGGGGAATCGTACTATATCGCCAAGCTCTATCTTGCAAAGATCAACTATGTGCGGGGGAAAAGCGAAGATGCTGAAAAATTGTACCGTGAAGTGTTAGGAGGTACTTCAAACATCACCCTGAAGACATTATCCGAAAAGGCGCTGCAGCATATCGATAAACAATAAAAAGACAGTTATGGGTTATACGATTTCCGGTCCCATGGCCTATTGTCTGGTTATTATTTCGTGTTTCCTATTGCCTATCACCCATTACCTATTACCTGTTTTTCTATTCATATCTGAGGGCGTCTATCGGATTGAGAAGCGATGCCTTGTAGGCAGGATAAAAACCGAAAAATATCCCCACTATACCTGAAAATGCGAAGGCTATGGCGGCCGAAATTAGAGAAACATCTATTGGCCAACCGGCAATCATTGAGATCACGTATGACCCCGTAATGCCAATAACAAGACCAACGATACCGCCAATGAGCGAGAGTATAACCGCCTCCATGATAAATTGTAGCCTGATGTCCCATGTCTTTGCCCCTATAGCCATCCGTATGCCGATCTCCCTTGTCCGCTCCGTCACAGAAACCAACATAATGTTCATGATTCCGATGCCTCCAACAAGAAGTGAAACAGAGGCGATAGCGGCAAGGAGATATTTCATGACCTTCGTTGAATCCTCTGCGGCCTGCATCATTTGGGTAAGGTTCATTACGGAAAAATCGTCATCTTTTGTGGTGCCTATGTGGTGCCGCTGCCTCAAAAGTTCCGTTATCTGCTTTTGAGCGTCATTGAGATCGGCTGCGCTCCTCGCTTTTACCATAATCCCTCTCACCATGCCCGGGAAGGCGGTACCGAAGAGTTTTTTCTGTGCAGTAGTAATGGGCACAAAGACGGTATCGTCCTGATCCTGCCCCATGACCGATTGTCCTTTTATCGCTAACACCCCTATCACCCGAAAGGGGATCGCTTTTATTCTGATAATTTGATCAATGGGCTCAATCCCGCCAAAAAGCCTGTCCGCCACCGTCTGACCGAGAATGGCCACCTTGGTGGCGCTTCTAACATCATCTGCAGTTATTGGTCTGCCTGACGCCAGAGGCCAGTCCCGTACGCTGAATATGCCCGGTGATGTGCCCTGGACACCGGTGGACCAGTTCAGGTTGCCGTAGATGATCTGAGCAGTTCCGTTGAGCCTTGGCGCTACATCTTGAACGGCCGGACATTCTCTCTCAATAGCATATGAATCATCCAAAGTAAGGGTCTGCTGGCTGCCACCTCCCATCCTTATTCCCCCCGACGTCTGGCTCCCGGGATCAACCATGAGGAGATTGCTCCCCATGGTTGATATTTGATCCGCAATCTGCTTGCTTGCTCCTGTGCCCACAGCGATCATGGCGATCACCGCTCCGACCCCAATAATAATGCCAAGCATGGTAAGGGCCGAACGCATCTTGTTTGCTCTCAAAGCGCGGAGCGCTATTTGTGCAGTCCAGGGAATACTAATCAATTTTTCGCCTCACGCTCATGTCCCTTCCTATCGTCTATTACCGACTTGTCGCTGACCAGGTGTCCGTCGAGAAACCGTATGATGCGCCTGCTGTAAGCTGCTATATCCGATTCATGTGTCACCAGGATAACCGTAATGCCCGATTCACTGTTCAACTTCTGAAAAAGTTCCATGATTTCCGTGCTTGTATGGGTATCGAGGTTACCCGTCGGCTCGTCAGCCAGAATGATGGGCGCCTCGTTCACGATGGCCCTAGCGATGGCCACCCGCTGCTGCTGCCCTCCGGAGAGCTGGTTGGGATGGTGGTGCTCCCTCCCTTCCAATCCCACCGTTTTTAAGGCCACAAGGGCCTTTTGCCTTCTTTCCTTCACGGAAACACCGTTGTAAAGCATGGGAAGCTCCACGTTCTCAAGCGCTGATGTTCTCGATAGAAGGTTAAATCCCTGGAAAACAAAACCAATCTTCTGGTTCCTGACGTGGGCAAGCTCATCCCTCGTGAGTTTGTCCACGTCAACGTCTTCAAGGAGATATTGCCCGCCTGTCGGTATGTCCAGACAGCCGATAATATTCATAAAGGTGGACTTGCCCGACCCTGACGGTCCCATTATTGCTAGAAACTCTCCCCCCTCTATCGTGAGAGAAACAGCGTCGAGGGCCGCAAGCTCAATGTCGCCCAACCGGTAGATTTTTGAAATGTCCTTTGCTTCAATAAGCTTCATTACCTGGGGAACCTCGGCGGTGAGCCTGATGGTGGTGTGCTGCCATTTTTCTTGGCCGTATCTGTTACTGATTCTGTAATGACCGCCTGCCCTTCTTTTACGTCTCCTGAAGCAATCTCGGTGAAAGACCCATCACTGATACCTATGGTCACCAGTGCCCGTTTCGGTTTATCATTTTCCAATATCCAGATAGTATAGCCTCTCGGCGCTGATTGGCCCCCCCCTTTCCCCGCCCGACCGGAAGGCCCCGTGTCTGTCTTGTTGACAGATGAAGTCTTGGCCGCGGGAACATCCTTTTCGGAAGGCCTGAATCGTAAGGCGGCATTGGGGATCTTCAGAACCCCGTCTTTACTTGCTACAATGACGGAAACATTTGCGGTCATGCCCGGTTTTAATTTGAGATCACCATTGTCCACTTTAATAACCACATCATAGGTGACCACGTTCTGGACGGTAATAGGCGCAATGCGTATTTGGTCTACGATCCCGTGAAAATTGTTATCGGGATAGGCGTCAACGGTAAATTCCACATCCTGCCCCTTTTTGATCTTGCCGATATCGGCCTCATCGATATTCGTGTCAATCTGCATCTTTGTAAGGTCCTGGGCTATTGTGAAAAGTGTGGGCGTCTGAAAGCTCGCGGCCACTGTTTGTCCGACATCAATGTTCCTCGACACGACAATGCCGTCTACCGGCGAAACGATCTTCGTGTATCTGAGATTGGTCTCGGCAAAGCGTAACGCCGCTTCGGTCTGGGTTACCTGAGCCACAGCAGCGTTTACCTGGGCATCGTTTGAGTCGTAGTTTGCTTCTGATGTATCCAGATCGCTTCTCGCAATCAAGTCTTTCGAAAAAAGTTGTTTATTACGGTCCCGGGTCCTTTTTGAGTCCTCCATGGTTGCCTTTGCCTTTTCAACATTCGCCCTGGCTGCGAGCACGTTGGCCCTTGCCTGGTCAACCTGGGCCTGAAGGGTAGCAGGATCTATCTCCGCTAAAATCTGTCCCTTTCTCACCTGGGAATTGAAATCAACATGGAGTTTCTGAAGCGTCCCGGAAACCTGCGTGCCCACAAGAACGGTAATTACGGCATTCATCGTTCCCGTGGCCGTGACGGTCGCCCGAAGTGAGCCGTTCTGAATCGGGACAGTTTTATATTTCACCCCGCTATTTTTGCTCTTATAGAAGATCAGCAGGCCGCCGCCGATGAGTATTACGATTATTATCCCAATCACGATTTTCTTCATTCTCTTACCCCTATTGCCTTTTCAATACTTGCCTGGGCGTTTTTATAGTCTGTGAGGGCTTGTGTATAGGCTACCTGGGCGTTATTCAGGCCCACGAGGGCGTCCGTTACTTCAAGCGGACTTCCCACGCCGGCCTGGTATCTGCCGGTGGCAAGTTCGACATTTTCTTTTGCCTGCCTCACTGTAAGCTCTGATGTACCAATGCTCTCCTCCGCCTCTCGAAGAGTAAGATACCCCTGTTGGACCTGGGAGTATATATCGAGACGAAGGGATTGCTCGTTAGCTCTCAAGGTGTCATAATT
>Ga0182017_10001889_pt1 | contig 16083 bp, 9 predicted proteins | sample 712E3DmetaG_FD_120492 | JGI IMG/M metagenome (GOLD analysis project Ga0182017, IMG submission 120492) | Permafrost microbial communities from Stordalen Mire, Sweden - 712E3D metaG | ecosystem: Environmental > Terrestrial > Soil > Wetlands > Permafrost | place: Sweden: Stordalen | collected... | reverse complement strand
GTGGTTTTTTACATTTTGCAGAACAACATCTTTTCATCCTGCTTATTTTCGACATTCATTTTCAGAAGGTAAACGCCCTGAGGTAAAGCGGCAATCTCCGGCCATGAAACCGATCCCTGCGTTTGGGCAAGAACGGTCTTTTTTCCCGCGATCCGTTTCCCGGACAGTGAATAAATGACGAACACCGCATGGCCCGTTTTACCCGGCGCAAACTGTATCGTATGAGACGGGAAAGCAATCGAAAGTCCGGATTCATCTGAAATCGCTTTATTGGCCTCGAAAGGTCTCTCTATCCCAGTACCAATGGTCGACGTGGTCAAATAATTGAGCGGATCGGGCTTTGACGGGTCGAAAAGCGGCAGATCGGTCCTGATGTCCTGGGCAATATCAAGATTCAAGCGAGTTATTTCCTTGGCTACCACACGGGCAAGTTCAAACGCGCCGTAATCGGAAAAGTGCGTGTCAGGGTCGGCGTACAAGGCCGAGACATTGGCCGTGCCTAAGGCTTTATGCAGCGCTATCACCCCCGCGTTGAGTTCGATCACCTTAATATTGTTGGTCTTTGCGCAATCACGCGTCATTTGCGCCATGCCGCCTACCGACGTCGTCGAGTCGTTTTCGCTTCTGCGGGCCGTTGGCGTCACGAAAATCGGGATGGCATTATGGGTGGTGGCCAAGTTGGCGATTGTCATAAGATTCGCGTCAAAGCTGGCTATGTCCGCTGGTTTTTTCTGGTCGTTATGCCCGAACTCAGCCAAAACATAATCTCCTGCCTTGACAACGGTCCCGATGATGGCAAGACGGCGCTGGCTGATGAAACTGCCGGAGGTCAGGCCCGATTCGGCATAGTCGGCGATCGACACTTTCTCGTTGAACATCCGGGTGATCATCTGCGGCCACGAGCAAAACGGTTCGTCGGGCTGGTCCACCGATGTCGAATTACCGCATACGTAGATGGTCGTGACCGTTGTGGACGGCGCCACGTCGATACCGCAAACCGCTATCTTCGAACCCGCGAAAGTAAAGTTCAAGACATTGTCGAAATCGGAATAGGTCTGCTCCCGCGTGGTCCGGCCGATGGTGACGCCGCCGTTTGTGTAATCGCGCCTGTTGATGGTAAACGTTTTGGTCACGACCTGCCCGGCAGCGGTTGTCAACCTGTCAACAAAAAGCCTCCGCTGTTCGCCGTACACGCTCGTGGTTGAAGTCCCGTTCAAGTCTCCCAGGTAAACCGTGGCCGTGTAATTTCCAATCGGCAGCGCCAGCGAAAATGAAAACGAATCCGCGCTCGTGCAGTAATCGCCCTTGAGCACATCCGTGCCTCCGCGGCTGACCGCGGTAATCGCGGACTTGCTCGGCTGAAACCCGTATCCCTGCGCGGTTGAAAAGGCGGTGGTGGGCGTCACTTTCGTATAGCCCGCCGCCGCGGTCCCGGTCCCGAAATCGAACTGCGTGGGCACCGCCGCGTTCAGATCGGCCGCAAGGACCATGGCGCCGACGAGAAGCGCTCCGGCCATCACATGACAGATTATTGACCTGCCGCTACTTCGTTTCATACCTTCTCCTTTGTTAAGTTTATATATTGACAAATTGGTTGAATCATTCCTTCTATCAGCGCAGATCAAGCACAACGGCCTGACTGATAGGCGTTTTTTGGCCCGCGGTCATTTCGCACACGTAAAGTCCCGGCGGGCACGTTCTCCCCCGGTTGTCCAACCCGTTGAAGGTGATTTCGCGGGCGTTCGAAGAAACGCGGCCATCGAGCAACGTGGCGACAAGCCGTCCATGCATATCGAAAAGACGCACCCGGACATTTTCAGGCGCTTCGCCTTGTATTTTAAAAGTAATTGTCGTCCGAGGCCCGGAAACGCCGGTCCGCACAACCGACAGCCTCGCATGATTTTGGACAAGCGCGTCATGGGGCCATTCCACGGCAGTCGCCGGTGTAAAGGCAGGCGCATCGGTCCTGAATGGCGATGCCGGGAGCGCCGTGGGGATACCTTTGTTGTATAGAGACGCCAATGGAGTTCCCGCCCAGCAATAACGGGCAACTTTGGGACCCGTGACCGAGGAACTCGAAAGCACAACGGTCGTGTCCTGGTCGATAGTTGCGGTTGCGACCGAATAGGTCGTACCCGCGGAAATCTCAAAACCGGTTCCCGCGGCCGGTTTAAACTGGAGTCCGCCGTCGGTATGCTTGAAATACAAACGAATGGAATTCCCTTCAACAGCCATATGATCGTAAACAGGGCCGGAATAGGTTACATTTTGCTTATAGGTAACGCCGAGGGCCGCAAGACCCAATCGAAGCCCGCAATCCTGTTTGTCGCTGGGGTGAACATAGTTCGTATCGCCGATATCGATGGTCACCGCCAGGCCGGTGTTGGGAAGTATCTGGGTGGCTTGCAATTGCGCCTCGCGTAACACCATCCAACTGCCTCCTTTATTATAGTTGGGCAGTTGTGTTATAATAAACGATAGGTTCGGAGTGAACAATTTACGCCACGAATTGATTAAAAGGACCTGCAAGTCACGATAGGTACTCGATGCCCACGTTACCGATTCGCCCTGATACCATATCGCGCCGCGGAAAGCAAACGGAACGAGCGGATTGATCATGCCGTTGTAGAAAATATATGGGTCGTGGGAATTACTATACGTAGGCGAACCATTTTCATACGAAGTTACTTGCGTGGAAAACCCGTTGGCGACAAGGTCGGCGCGGGGGATCCAGGCTTGAATGCACGTGGAGCCCGCGGAAGAGTTTATCAAACCTATGGGGACTTTATTGAGGTTAGTATACAATTCACGGCCGAAAAAATAGGCCGCGGCGGAAAAATTCGGGGCATTCGTCGGGTTACATACCATCCAGCTTGTTTTATACGTCGTCTGGGGAGATTTATTGGGCGGCGCGCTGATATTGCATGATCGAATGAGCGGGTAATTGGCGGCGGCGATTTCCGCGGCGGCATTGTCCAATGCGCATCCGGCATAAGCGCATTGCATTGTGTAACCCATATTGGACTGGCCCGAACACAACCATACTTCACCGATATACACATCGGTAATGGTAATCGTATTGGTCCCTGTTATAGTGAGCGTATACGGGCCGCCGGAGGTCATGCTCGGCAATTGGACCATCCATGTACCGTCCGCTCCGGTCGTGCCGCTTGCCTGTTGCCCGTTAATGCTGACCGTAACTTTCTCATTGGCCGCGCCCGTTCCCCAAACAGGCGCCGGCATCCCCTGCTGAAGCACCATGCTGTTGCTGAAAAGGCCTTGAACGGCGACATTGGCGAATACTTTATCCGGAATCAGGATTGTTCCGGTTAGTAAAACAGTCAGTGCGAAGATTTTAAAACTTTTGCCCATATTCTCTCCTTTTTTTTTGATCAAACGATCGTTATAAAACACCTATTCCGGGGCGATAATTTTTTTTATTGATTGACCGTGCGCCATTGATTTTACGGAGAGCGCATATGCCCCAGGCACAACCTCGGCGCGTGAAAAATCGATCCGGTGCGGGCCCTGACCAAGTTCGCCCGTAAACAGGCAATCATACGTTTTTCCCGAAAGTCCGATCCGGAAAATGGAAAAAACATCATGTACCGTCGTATTCAGGACAATCGCGGAAGGCGCCGCCCGCAAATAAAAAAACGGGTTTATAGTATTCGCCATGTTCCGGTGCGTCGCGGTTCCCGAAACATCCTCATTTATAAATAACGCTCCCATACGGATGTAATTGCCGGTCGATGCCGCGTTTTTCGTCGAGAGCACATATAGGGTGAGCGTGTGGCTTCCATGGGCCAGCGTATTGGTCAAACAAGGATACGACTCCCGCGATGAACTCGCGTATCCTGATTTCTGGACCGGTGTTGAATTGTCAACCGACCACTGCATTTCCCCGCCGTCCGTACCCGGAATCCAGTCCATCCCGACGGCAGTGCCCTTAAACGGATACGTTAATTTCGTCGCGGGCGAATTGCAACTGATCTCATTTGGAAAACGGGCCGATCCCGTCGCTGAATTTTTCCATCCCGGAAAGGACAATTGGTCGGCCATGATAATGACGCCATTGTCAACCGTGTTAGAAACGAACGGCGCGGGAAGCGCCGCGGGCGAATAAGCCGCGGGAACGGGAGGAGTCAGCACATAGCGCTTGAGCACTCCGGCTATTTCATCCGCGTAAATTTTATAGCCCACGTCGGTGGGATGCGTTCCATCGACCGTGAGCGTTGAAATCGTTCCCTGACCGGCCTTGGTGGCCTCCCACAGTTTTTTCCCCACGTTGATCGAGCCTACGTGGTAATAATCGGCCACGGCCTGCTGCGCAAGCACGGCAGGCGGATACGTCCCGTTATCATAGGCGCCGATTGTGCCGTTATGAACCGTATAAATAATACTCATGGCGCAATTGGGAAGAGTGCGCCAGATATTACGTATGATTCCATCCATATACGGTTGAATATCAGCGCTGGTTTTTGCCCAGTCATTGACCGCGAATTCAATAAAAACCAAATCCGGATTTTTCGAACTGACGTCGCGAGTGCAGCGGAAAGCGCCAAGGTCCGACCCGGTCGCTCCCCATGAGGCATCGATCTCCGTAACGGTTGCTTGGGGAAAGTTTGTTTTAAACCAGGTCGTCGTCAGCGGTCGCCAGGCCGTAACCGCGCGGTCCGAGGCGCCCTGGCCTTGCGTGATCGATCCTCCGAAGTAGGCTATCGATACCTTTTTGTCAACTGACAGTTTGCGCCGCAGGTTGGCAAAGTATGTCGATGTATCAATCGTCGCGGCGAACAAGTCCGCGGTAAGGAAAAGGCACGCCATGACCACGGCCCGGGGCAGCCCTGAAACATATATTCGACCGCTTTTTGAATAACCCGACATTTTTTCCCTCTCTAACCCACAAAGTGGATTAGTCTCTGTACGCAGGAATTATATACGCCGGACGCATATATAATTCAGCTTTAGAGACTAATGGTTACCTGGAATCAGTTTCCTTAAAAAACCGGTTTCCTTTAAAGTAAATTTTCCCATTTTCATTTTCATTGACCTTATACCAGAGCACGGACGCCGCGCTCAACGATTGCACCCCCATTTTACAGCCCCGGGCGTTTACCCAGAAGCCCTCGGAAACCGTGTTCCGCCGGACCTGAGACGCCATGACGATCATCGGCCGCCCCTCCGCCGCGGCGGTCGGGACCTCCAAGTCAGGGCTCGTGGTCAGGAATGGCGAGGCCGGCAGTCCTTCTTTATTATATAAATTTCCGATAGGGTTGGTGGCATAACCATAGTACACCTGGGTCGGAGCGCTGACCGTTGGGCTCGACACGGACACGACATTGCCCTGAATGACCGCGTCGCCGAACACGAAATTGCCGTTGGAACCGGCAATGCCGAAACCTTTCAGCGCGGCGCCGTCCTTGCCCGTTAACCCGCTCCCAATAAAAGTGAACTTGAGGTTGATAGTGTTGCCCACGATGGTTTTCGATACATACAACGGCCCGGAATACACGAGGTCTTTTTGACCATAACAGAGGGCCTTCGCGGGGAGCGCCAGCCTCAGCCCGGCGTCCAGCTTATCGGGAAAATGTATTTGAGTGACGTCGCCAATGTCGATGGCGCTGGCCATCGCGGTGTTCGGCAAGGCAAGAGCAAGCCTTTGCCCCTCACGGATAACGGCGGTCGTGCCCCCTTCATCCGGTTTTGTTTGTAAAGCAGTTTTATTCGCCAATTGCACGAAATAAAAGGGAAAATCACCGATTCCCCAGAATTTACGCCAGGAAGTTATAAGCGTTTGAAATCTTTTTCCATAGAGGGGAGCAAGCGTCCCGGTCCTGTCCTGTTCGCCTTGCATCCATACGGTGCCGCGCATGGCGCAGCCAAGCACCGGCGCGATCCAGGAATTATACATGCCGCCGGCCGTGGCGTCGGTCGTTTTGATGCTCGGATCGGCGGCAAGCGTGGCAGGATCAAGCCATGCCGCAATCGTGGTGCCGCCGACGGCCGTGACAACAAGTCCTACCGCGACATTTCCCAGGGCTTTTTGAATCTCCCTGCCGAAAAAGAACCCCAGGCACGACAGGTTGCCTACCGCCGCCGGGGTCGTGCAGGTTTCCCATACGGGGTTGGCCACGCTGGGTTGACGCAAGGTATAATAGCGCAGGAGGGGAATATTGGCGGTTTGTTGAACGCTGTCGTAATTGGGATAGAAACTGACCCGCGTGTCCATGTTTGATTGTCCCGCGCAATTCCAGACTTCTCCCATGTAAACGTCGGTGATGGAAATGGCGTTCGCGCCCTTTATGGTCATGACATAGGGCCCGCCTTCGACCATGGGATCAAGCTTTATCGTCCATTTGCCGCTTGCGTCGGGCTGGCCGGTCTTGGTCTGGCCGTTAAAGGTCACCGTCACTTGCTCGCCCGAACCTGCCGTGCCCCAGATCGGCACGACCATGTTTCTTTGCAAGACCATGTGACTGGTGAAGAGATTGGTCACCGCGACATTGGCGTGAACGAATGCGACATTTAATGCCAACACTGTGGCGAAGACCCGGACAATAAAGAAAAGTATTGGTTTTTTCATGGATTTGTTTTTATTAATGTAACCGCTCAAAATTGACACTTGCGCCCCCTAAAAAAAACAAACTATTTGTCTAATGTAATCCGTTCGAACGAAACACTCTTCCCCTGAACGCTTACCTCTACAACATAAACGCCATTGGCGGCTGATGGAAGCCGCAGCGTTTCCTGTCCGTTAATTTCTTTTTGCAGCATGGCGCGGCCCCCGGCATTGATCACCAGGACCTTCGCGGGTACGCGGCCATTTGTTTCAATTGTCAAGCATCCGTTAGAAAAATGGACATCCGGCGTACGCGATACGATGCCCCGGCCTTCCGTCGTCGGCTTGGCGTTTGTCGCATCCGCCAGCTTGGCCGCTTCGCTCCCGGCCAGAAGAACGCACCCCAGGCCGTAATCGTCGAAGTCGGGGACCATGGTGCGCGTAGGCGTCACGTTGCTCGCGCTCCCGTTGTCACCGGGTTGAGACCCGCTTCCCTGAACATAGCCCAATGCCCCGGTTGAAAAGATGGCGGTATCGGCGATCGCTTTCCATGCCTTGGCAACGGTCGGCAGATAATCAGCCCTGACCAGAAGGCCATTATTGACGCCCCAGGCCATGCCAAAAGTGAAAAGCCCCGTACCGGTTACTTCCGGCCCGCCGAATTGCGTGGGGTCGGCCAGGCTTTCGTTCCAGAAACCGTCGGTCCGCTGCGCTGCCTTGAGCGCGGCCGCCATTTCCGTGAACGTCGTCACATATTCCTGTCGGTGCGTGTCGGTTACCGGAAGCTCGGTAAGGACCCGCGCCAGCGCGGCAAAGACCCAGCCGTTTCCCCGCGACCAATAGACGTTTTTTCCGGCGGGCGATTTGGCGGTTATAAACGTGGCGTCCCTCCACCACAAATGGTCCGTCGTATTATAAAGCTTAAGCGTTGTTTTGGGATAATTATACAAACTGTACATTTTGCTGAAATATTTCGGATCACTGCCGTACTGTTTTCCCATCTTCGCGAAAACCGGCATGGACATCTGAATGGCGTCGATCCAGGTCCAGTAATTAACACCGGACCCGCTGGCCTCGGCATCGATACATGTTTTAATGTTGGCAATACGCTCCGACTTTGTCGGATCCAACCGGTACAGGTCGATATAGTCCTGCCCCACGCACTGGTCGTCGGCATTGGTGGTTGCGTTCCCGCTGCGCATGCTCCAGGAATGAAAGGTCCCCCAATTGACGGCATGGTTCAGGGTCGCGGCGTCATTGCTTAACGCGTAATAGGCCAATGCCCCTTCATAATACACCGCCCGCGTCCAGATATTGCTCGGATGATTGCCCGACAAGCAGCTCGTGCAGGGGTCATGGGCTTTGTTCGTGATGAAATAATCGTTTGCCAATTTCATTTTCGCCAGGATCTGGGCCTTGGAAGGAAGCGTTTGGGAAAACGCCGCACCGATAGCCAGCCACATCAGGACTACGGCCTTCGATCCGATGCATATTAATTTCCCCACTATCATCATTGTTCGAATCTCCTATTGTTGATTTGTATTCAAGACGATTTTTATCTTAACCCGTAAGGGTTCAAAATTTTGAACCCTTACTTATTAACCTTAATTCTATCGTCTTATCAATTGTGTCGCCGACCCGGCGCCCGTCCGCGCCGAAACAAAGTATATTCCATGTGTAAACGAACTTACATCGAGCGTCGCGCAAGTCCCATTCGGTTCGCTCCGTAAAATGTCCTTCCCTAAAAGATCCGTGACCCGCGCTGAAATAATTTTATCACTGGACATAATGGAAATAATCCCGGTACCCGATATTGAAATGGAGGGCAACGGACGAACGGCGGAAAGCGATTTTTCGTGCGAGACTTTGGTAGTGCCGCCCTTAAAAATAGCCCCATACGAAGTGGCGGCCGCCCCCATGGTGAACTGATAAGATGTTTGGGTTGATACTGATTTACCGCTTGCGTCCTGCCAATTCTGAAACGTTTCCCCGGAATTGGGAATCACCTCAAGCGTAATGGGGGCGCCTTGCGGATAAGTCCCGCTCGCGGTAACAAGGCCCGCGCCGGTTTTATTTGATTTTACCGTTATCATGTATTGGGGCGCCAGTTCCGCGGCCAGCGGGGCGACCGTGGTGTCCGTCGACAGCTCGCCAACACCCTGGGCGATCAGTTTTGCCACGTTGATCGCGCCCATTTCCTGAAAATGGGTTGCTTGTCCCGGGCTGAATATTAAATTGCTGCAGTAGGTCTGCCCGAGGCTCTGAAACAGCGTCGCGGTCTTTTTCTCAAGATCAATGAAGGGAACATTGAGCGCCGTGACCACCCGAAGCATGGCGGTACGGTAATCGGTAAAGCCCTCCCTGAACGTCGTGCCGGTCCAGGTGTTCTGATTGACGGTTGACACAAGGATGGGAATAACGCCCTTGGCGCGCGATTCGGTGACGTATTGGGTGAAATACGTCCTGAAACCCGCGGTGTCGGTATGGCGCGCGGCCACCGATCCCGCGTCGTTCGTGCCGAACGAGACCAGGAGATAATCACCCTTCTGCAGAATGGCAAGCGTGGAAGTCCAGTGCCCGTCTTCGATGAAACTGCGCGAACTGCGGCCGCCGATCGCTTTGTTGAGGACCGTCACGTTTTTGCTGAAGAAATATCCCAGTTCCTGGCCCCAGCCCTTGAGCGGGTTTGTTGCGTCGTAGGTGGAAGCGGTTGAATCCCCGATGACGATAATGCGCAGGGCGGTTGCCTGGACCGCGGCCCAGGTCATTGCCGCCAAAAGCGAGACAATCCCTATGACGAGGAAAAGCGTTGTGTGCGAAGATCTTTTCGGGATCCGGTTTTTTTTCCCGTAATAAGCAGTTGCACATGATTTCATTCCAACCTCCTATGTTTAAATGTTTTCGTAATTACACCCGTTCCCTGAGCGAAGCCGAAGGGAACTCATCTTTGCGTTTGCTCACTTCGGCTTCGCTCATTGAGCGGTGCTTAGTGACCATGTTTATTTACAATTTGCAAGCAATTTCTTTCCCGATGACAAGATTATTTATATTCATATTGAAAACATACGTTCCCGCCGGCAGCTCCGAAAGTTCCCGCCACGATAGTGACCCTTGAGTTGGAGTAATAATGGTCCTTTTTTCGGCAACCCGTTTTCCATTCAAAGAATAAACGGTGAAAACCGCGACGCCGGACTGACCGGGGTTGAACCGGATGGTATGGGACGGCACATTGATCGAAATATTACAGCCCGCACTGCGGCTATTACAAACCTCCGGCGCGACAACAGCCACGCTTGGCGTGGTAAGGTAATCAACCGGATCGGGTTTCGACAGGTTGAAAACCGGCAGGTCGTTGTTGAGATACTTGGCAAGGTCCAGATTGGCGTTAATTATCCCCAAGGCCATGCAACGCGCGAGTTCGAACCCGCCGTAATTGCAAAAGTGCGTGGGATCTCCGGAAACATACATTTTTGACGCATTGGCGCCGACCGCCTTTTTCAGGGTGAGCGTCATGGAATTCAAATCGATTATTTTCGCATTGAGCAATTTGGCGTATTTTCGGGTCGTGTCGGGAATTCCATAAATCGATTTTGAAGAATCCACGTCGTTGACGCGGCAGGCGGGGGTAACGACGATGGGTATGCCTTTTTTGGCAAGGGTAGAGTCGATCATTTGCTGGAGGCTGGGGATATATTTGGCCGTGGCCGTGTCGGTTTTGCCGTCGTTGGTCCCGAATTCCATGAAGAAATAATCGCCGGGCTTCATAAGGCTCATGACCATATCGAGCCGGTGTTCCAGAATAAAATTGTGGGCGGTCTCTCCGGATTGGGCTTCGTTGTCTATGCACACTTTCGACGTAAAAAATTTGGTGAAATATTGGCCCCATTCGCCGTAAGCGGCGCCCGGCTGATCAACCAGGGTGGAATTGCCGCCCAGGAACACCGTAATGGCCGTGTCGATCGGGACTATTTCCACGCCGCACACGCACGGCTTGGCCCCGGTAAAGGTAAGCGTCAGCTTATTGTCAAAATCAACATAGCTCGACTCCTGAAGCGTCTCGGTGATGGTAACGGTCGCATTTTTAGGCGCCCGCCGCGCAATGGCAAACGTTTTGGTAGCTATTTGCCCCGATGTGGTCCCAAACCGGTCGATAAAGAACCTGCGCTGCTCCCCCCAAACAGTGGTGGCGGATGTACCATTAAGATCGCCGAGGTACAAAGTGACCAGATAATAGCCCTGCGGAAGCGTCACTGAAAAATCAAACGACGTACCGGTGCAATAATCGCCCCGTAATACGTCGGAGCCGCCGCGACTGACCGCGGTAACGGTCCCGTTTTCGAATCCGTATCCGAGCGCGGTTGAATATGTCGTGGTCGGCGTCACCTTGGTATAGCCCGCGGCGGCCGCTCCCGTCCCGAAGTCAAATTTTGTGGGGACTTGCGCCTTGACGGTTACGAAAAGTAATGCAATGGCGGCGGTAATAAACAAAAAGGCGTTTCGATTTTGATTGGAACGAAGATCGACCATAGGCCCTCGATTCTATGTAAAAAGGTTGGGGTCATCCCAAAGTTGGTTGCTTCCAATGAATTACCCCGCAGCAAGCTGCGAGGTATCAGCCAACTCACCCCTTAATCCCCTCTCTTGAAAGAGAGGGGAAACTTGCGGGAGAACCCGCGAGGAGAGGTGAGTTAAAACCGAAGCAAAGCTTCGAGAAATTTTACCCATCGGGATTAAATAGTCCATTTGTCCTTAACGCCCCGCCCCCAAGGGAACCTTGGAGGGGGCGTTGATAAAAAATTGCCAATCCTTTACTTTAACGTTAATGCATTTCGTTTGAGGTTTGGCCTTCGTGCATTTTATTTTTGTTCGGATTAATGTATACAATCCTGCATGTAATTAATTTACAAAACTTTAGGCCAGTTCGCTGATGAAAATTAGGTGTTTTGAAGAAAATGTATTCAAATTGAGTACATTTTTATTCGTAATGCATTGATTTTATTGGCAGATATTTTTAATATCGTAAAACATTCTTGAAAAATCAATACAAGATGTAGAAGTTTACGTGCAACCTCACCTCATCACCCCTGCCCCCTCTTCCCCTCTCCCATTGGGAGAGGGGAAGAGGGGAGGCCGAAATCCAGCGTAGGCATATATCTGGATCCCGGTTTTCACCGGGATGACAGATGATGATACCTGAGCAGTAACGATATAAATCAGGTTGAAACACCACTATTTGCTAACGTTAATTGTTGCCGCGCGCTCTAAAGCCCCTGCCGTTATTTTTATGAAATAATTCCCCGCCGACACGGTTGTTCCGTTATTGCTCAAGCCGTTCCAGAGGATTGTGGTCTCGTGGGGAGAAGCCGCAAGCGTCCGCACCAATCTTCCTCTGCCGTCAAGAATGCCCACCCTCAGGTCGCCGGCCGTGTGCGGAATAATGAACTTGGCAAGCGCGCGCTTGAATGAAGAGTGCGACAGCGCCAGCGTTACGAAACGCCCGGAATATTCGCGGGACGGCGGATTGACGATCCCGGTGCCGGGAGCAAATTCAACCCACGCGCTTTGGACTTCCGCCTCCGTATAACCGAAATTCGTCACGAATTTAGGCACATTATTGTTTCTGTCGGGCTTGCCCATGACATCGGCCATTATTTTCATGGCAGTAAGATAATCGACGGTCGGCGCAAAAGTCCCCATGACGATACGGTCCACGCGGGTGTCCCAACTTCCTCCGGCGCTGTTGCCGTTGGCCAGCAGCGCGTCGATGATGCACAGTTGCTGGCGCGGAGGAGTGCCGCCGATGACCGCGTCATGTTTATTGATTTCGCAAATAGCGTCCAACGAATGCAGGCCGGTCGCGCCATTTTTTCCATCGGCATTGTTGAAGGTGCCGAGATGGTTTTTCATGCAGAGGGAACAACTGCCGTATAAGTACGATGTTCCCGGTCCGCTATGCACCTTTATGATGGCCATATTCACGAGGATATCGATCGTGCCGTTGACAAGGTTGGCGACGCAGGCGGCGGGATGATCGGCGGAGGAGATGGTGACCGGCGTCATGCCGCCCAAAAGCGGCGATTGCGCCATTGCGCTTACCGTCGCGCGGATCTTGGTTGCATCAGTAAGGCTCACATAGGTTGCGGTATAGGTCGCCGCGGCGTTGTCCGTGGCGTCGTACAGGACGATGTTCGACGGCGAAACCCCCAGTTGATCCACCAGCACGTCGCAGACTTTCTTGACAATAGCAACGCGGGGATGGTTGCCGGCAGGGATGATCGCGTTTACCTTGATGGCCACTTTTATGTCGGCCCACGCTTTTCCCGCCGGTTTTTGAAATATCGCGTTCCAGGCGGCGGAAGCGGTCGATTTCTGGGTCAGCAGGATCGCCATCTGGTCCATGTTGGAAGCGATCCTGGCCGCGTCGACCGCGTTGTTCTGGCTCGTCCAGTTAGTGCTCGAAGTCAGGTTCGGGAGCATTTTCGCGTCGTGGCAGCAGATGACCCGCTTATTATCGATGGCCGGATTGATCTGCATGCCGTTTGTCCAGGCCTGCGGGGAAGCGAAAACCCTGTCAAATTTCGCGGCCGTTATTCCCACCACCCCCGCCGCGGCGGCCTTGAGGAAGTCCCTGCGCTTTTGCGTTCGTTTTGTCGGCATTGTTCAGTCCTTTTTGTGAAGTGGCGACTCTTCCTTAGTCAATCTTCGAGAAGCATGGCCGCCTGGTTTTAACGTTCTATTTTCTCTCCGAAAAATAAAATTGTGACCGTTGCAAAGACAAATACGTTCTGGAGATACAAAACAAAAATATAAGTCAAATGACAACAAATGAGCTGGCCTTTTTGACATTTTAGGAATCAAGGACTACATGCATTTTTCAGTCGATGAGCGCGAAGCCTTGAAGAGCATTTGAATAATGTAACAATATCTCTTTTTAATGTTGAAAAGGCTTTTTCGCCTAAGGTAGATCGCGAAAAGAATAGAATGCCTGAATATACGCACATTTGATAATAAAGGAGGGCGGATGCCCTCCTTGTTATCAGAATAAATGCAGGTTTATCGCCATGAGCAGGAACCGACATTTTTAACGAAGCCATTTCCCGACTGGCCGGAGGGCGTCCTCCATACGTTATTGGAATTAATCATAAAATTTCCATTCGATAAAAGCGCAACAATTTCCGCAACACTTTCTCCAGGACCGACATCGACTTTTTTTACCCCTGAAATCCCCGAAACGAGAACCCATTTCGATGTTGATTCGTTGTAATTGTAAAGATATCCGCTCACATCACATGCGTAAATTGCGCCTGGATCAACACCTATATCGACAGCTGCGATTCCGGAAAGCAAAGTCCACGTAGTAGCAGTCTGTGTTTTCCGGTAAACTTGGTTGGCGGTAGTGACAATATATATCACTCCATTGCAGTCGACATCGACGCTCGCTGGAGAAATCGAGGGTGTACTTACAAGAGTCCACCCGGTTCCGGCGGAATTAAGGGCATAGAGTTGGTTACTGGTGCTTGTCGCGTAAACATACATTCCGGTACCATTTGTGGAATGGGTAATATCTTTCGCGGCAATTCCCGGGACTGCAACCCATGTCTCAGGGAGCTTTTGCCATACTCTTTGAGAAGCATCAATTATCCAAATCCTATTACGGGGGTCGCCGGAAAGGACCGTTGCGGTCCCGGGCACGGGTCTGATAACATCTCCGCCATTTATAAAATCATAGATCTGTATTGCATTACCTGTGCATGCTAAATAGGTATTTCCCTTAAGAACACTTTCATTTGCAAGTCCTACAAGCGTCGGATAATTTATATCGTTAGCGTGCTGATGCCCTGCAAATGCTATGTAAAAAGTTCCATTATTATTTGGACCTCCTGCTCCCCAAGAGTTCTGGCAAAGCCAGGCATTTCGCGATGTACTCCACCCAATAATTGATATTGCATGGCCACCGATGTACCGGATTCCGGTTTCCGTATACACAGTATTTTTTGGACCATACCAGAAGTTTGAAAACGTATACCCATTATCATTATTAAAATCATCATCGTAACAGCTCATTGCAACTATCGCTGGGCCGTCCCAATATATAGATTCTTTTACTTGGTCTATGTTCGCACCCCAATTAAGGGTATAATATCCTCGCGTAAGAGGCATTGATAAAATCTGGTTACCGCCAATTTCGGCGCATGTACTTCCTCTGTCTGGGTTCATTACCGTACATTCCGTTGCATTTTCTCGATACGGCACAGGTGTATTTAACATTGGGTGATTGGTTTCCCAATATTGGATGGCATTCAGAGGACCCCCGCAACATCCATTTATTGCAGTACCGTCAAGATTTACAATATTACAGGATACTTGCTGCTGAACGGAAATGGCCGGGAAATAGGAAACCCCAAACCCTTTCATTCCTGCCTTTGATTCATATGCGCATACGGCCGCGAAGGCCCAGCACGATCCACATGCTCCTTGATCGCGGATTGGAGAGAGTCCAGCCCAAGAAAATTCGGCTGGAAGCGAGGCACCTCCGCCACGCCGCTTGCCGAAAGAAGTCGTCCTTTTCTTTGCCAAGAAATTTGATCCTATTCCCGAAAGCCCGAGAGACCTAAACGTATTAATGGTCTGTATGGAAAAAGTTTCCCACGGCCCCACTGCGGTGCGATTTGCAACGAGATAGGTGGCGCCGCCATTATCTGCGCAAACATACATGCCATTATCCGCCAAGAACGCGAAGTTGCTATTGCCCAGATCCACGATTGTAAATGATTCCCATGGGCCTATCGCGGTTCGATTTGCTATGAGGGGCGAGACTGGGTTAACACCATCATTGGGCGCGCAAACGTATAATTTATTACTCATCCATTGCAACCCATACTTGCCATTGCCCACATCAATCACTTTAAATGCCGCATCGTTATTATTAGCAATAAGCTGCAAGGTGTTATCAACGCCAACATACTGGCTATTCGCCATAGCTTTAATAACTACTATTTGTCCATTTTGAATCGTCAATGCCCAAGCGTTTGAACTGAATAAGGCAACAACAACAATCGAAAATAATAATGCCGTCATTCGTGAAAAAATGTGTTTTTTCATTTATCCACCTCTTTTTGATAAAATTGTTTTAGAAACAATTGGATTGGCCTTTACCCGTTGATTGACGCATTCCGTTTGTACCAAATTGGAACGGAGAATGGCGGTGCGGGGGTATGAATAATCCCAAAAAGGTACTCCAACCAAGTCCGTTTTTCCCAGGATAATACGATTTGCAGTACTCGACTCGACCACGAGCGCCTTCCCCTCAGAATGTTCTTTATGAACACACTGCTTTTAATGAGCATGGGCTGATAGGTATCTGATAGGTAATTTGATTTTTCGGGAGATGGTGTATGTATAACCTAACCTATGCACCAAAGGTGCATAAAACTTTATGCTTCAAAATACGCGATATTGACATTTAGATAACATAGCACTAAACTTGTCGATCTTATCGATTACCGTACCGATATTTTCCT
>Ga0182017_10001886_pt1 | contig 16092 bp, 13 predicted proteins | sample 712E3DmetaG_FD_120492 | JGI IMG/M metagenome (GOLD analysis project Ga0182017, IMG submission 120492) | Permafrost microbial communities from Stordalen Mire, Sweden - 712E3D metaG | ecosystem: Environmental > Terrestrial > Soil > Wetlands > Permafrost | place: Sweden: Stordalen | collected... | reverse complement strand
TCTATTTTTTCAAAATTCACTTTAGATGAGCTACTTACAAATACTTCAAAGAACTTTGAAATTAATGATCAATGTAACCAATTGACTTTGTTTTAATTAAAACGCAACGCTAGTGATAGCAACTATTATGGCTTGCTTGGGTATGAATTAAATCATGTAACCTGGTGGCTAAGCAAGATAAAGCCTCAAAGATAGAAATTTGGCTAATGGGCTTTTATCCAAAAAGTTATCTATTGCCTTTAAGGGGCTGAATGTTGGGCATTTATATGGTCAGGATCACTGATATTAACGCCCCTTGCTGGACGGGATGTTCTAAATAAAAAATATTTCCTGGAGCGCGTTTGTCCCAAAAGGACTCCTTTGGAGTAACGCGTTCCTTTCTTAAAAGTCGTTTGTAACGATAATTGCGAATGCAATAAATATTGTCTATCCTTCGGATGTTTCGTTGCAAACGAAGGATAAAAAGCGCACTCGTTACAAACGAGCGCGAGCTTGGGTAATGCAACGAAGAGTGAAGCAGAAACAGAATTCAGGTTTATTCCTTTAAATTAAATTTTTTTATGAAAATAAAGGGCTTAACAAAACAACGAAAAATTATAACCTGTATTTTAGTATCAACCTTATTATTATATAGTTGTAAACGTGGCAAATATTATAATTTATCGGGGACAGAACGCTTTTTGTACGAAAATGGTGATACCCTTATATACCAGAGCAATAATGGTAAAAAAGACTCTCTGATAGTCTATAGCTTTGATAAAGGTTATCGTTCAGAAGTAATCGCCAATGATGATAAAGATAAATATGAATTTGAGCAGTTTTCATTAAATAAAATTAAGGAATTAACTACAACACACATATCAATTTCCAGAATGGCCCCTGTTAGTATACATCCGGAATATGTTTCAATTGAATTTTTTGAACATATAGGCTCCAAGTATTACACATTGGATTATGGATTCCGAATTTTTACAGATTCTATTCATTATGTGGATACTATATACAGGGAACTACAAATAGAAAATAGAATTTATAAAAATGTATATTCTCTAAAAAATTTTATAGATTCAACTTCCATCATACCTCCGAGAAAAAATATATACTACAGTCAGAGTTATGGTTTGTTAAAATACGATGTAAATGACGAAACATGGTCGCTAAGCGAGATAAAGCCTGAAAGGTAATATATTTTAGCTACTACTTACGATCTTTTTAGGATGGCTTTAGCCCCTTGCAGGACGGGATGTTCTAAATAAAAAATATTTGCTGGAGCGCGTTTGTCCCAAAAGGACTCCTTTGGAGTAACGCGTTCCTTTCTTTAAAGTCGTTTGTAACGACAATTGCGAATGCAATAAATATTATCTATCCTTCGGATGTTTCGTTGCAAACGAAGGATAAAGGGCGCACTCGTTACAAACGAGCGCGAGCTTGAAAACTAACTATAATTATTGATAAAACTATAAGCATGAAAAAAAATATTACTATTATTATCGCTATAACAATAGCTATGTTTTATCAATGCCGTAAGTCTGAATATCATCGTTTTGCCAATAATGAACATTTTTTGTATAAAGATGGCGATACCCTAATTTATAAAAATGATGCAGGGAAAACAGATTCATTTTTGGTAAATGGTTCAAAAGGGGGTTATGTATATGGATCAGGACATAAAGATGATATAGATTATTATGAATTTCAAGAGTATTCTTTACATAGAATTAATGAAGATACTAGCTATACTTTGTTTATTTCACGTTTTATTCGGCCAATGCAAAGAGATAATGTAAATTTTTTTGGTATAGATGCAGGCAAGGAACGTTATTATCACTTTTTAGTTTATAATATTGATCCAGTTCAAGATGGTGACGCAGATACTTTATACCATGAATTAAAAATTGAAAACACTGTCTATAAAAATGTATATTATTATTCGTTGGAAAATGACAGTTCATTTAGGAAAATTTATTATAGCAACTATTATGGCTTGCTTGGGTATGAATTGAATAATGTAACTTGGTGGCTAAGCGAGATAAAGCCATAGAGATATCCCCCCAAAATCCGAGCGGGAATAAAAAGAGAATGTTAGGAAAGATAAAAATTTATTAACTTGGCAACTATATATCAACAGGTCAATCAAATATTGATCCTGACACAAATAACGAAGCAGAATTCAGGTATTTTTTTAAATTGAATTTTAACCTATGGAATTAACAGGCAATACAATATTGATCACAGGCGGGACATCTGGTATAGGTCTGGGATTTGCAGAGGAACTCAGCAAATTAGGAAATAAAGTAATCATTTGCGGGCGCAGAGAGGACAGATTAACCGAAATATCTAAAAAAAATCATGAAATTGTAACCCGGAAGTGCGATATATCAATTGAAAAACACAGGATCGAATTAATAAACTGGGTTGTACAAAACTATCCTTCATTAAACATAGTGATTAATAATGCCGGAATCCAAACCGGACAGAAAATTGGGAATGAAATAGACCTTTCAAAAGTCCATCAGGAAGTTGAAACGAATTTCGTAGCCCCTGTTCATATTTGTGCTTTGATGATAAATCATTTAAAATCAACAAAAACTGCAGCAATAATAAATATAAGTTCAGGTTTAGCCTATGTGCCCCTGGCATTCATCCCAATATATTGTGCAACAAAAGCGGGAATACATTCTTTTACTATGTCATTGCGCCATCAATTAAAGGATACAAGTATAAAAGTATTTGAAATTGCACCTCCATCAGTTGATACAGAATTGGGACAAGATAGAAGGACTGATCATACGCAAAACCATGGAGGTATAACTGTCGGTGAATTTATAAAAGATGCGATAACTGCATTAAGGAACAACGAATATGAAGCAGCAATAGGAAGTGCCTTAAATTTAAAGGAAAAGAAAGAACAGATGTTTCCTTTCCTGAACAAATAAGAAATTGGAAAACGGTTAACAAGTTGGTTGAATTGACTGGTAATAATTAGAAAAAATGATAATCGTATTCTTTACCCAAGTGAACAAATTGATATTGTAAATTGATTGATCCGTGTTAACGAAATTTAAATTTGGCTTCTTGTTAATTCTTGTGTCCTTCAATAATGTAATGGCACAGGAGAAAAAAAGTGTTGAGGCGCTCTATATCGAAACTCCCATGACCATTGACGGTGTGCTCGACGAACCTGTTTACAAGCAAGCGCAGCCTGCTAAAGATTTCGTTCAACTGCAGCCATATAATGGAAAACCTTCGTACCAGACCTCTGAAGTATATTTTTTCTATGATCAAACAGCAATTTATGTGGGAGCCATGCTTTACGACAGCGCACCTGACAGCATTTTCAACTTTTTTACCGAACGCGACAACATCGGCATGTCCGACTATTTTGGCGTGTACATAGATCCTTACAACCAGGGCCAGTTAGCTTACGGATTTTTTATCACTCCGGCAGGTGTGCAAACCGATATTAAAGCTGTTAAGAGCGACGGTGATTACGAAGATGGCAATTGGAATGCGGTTTGGGAAAGTAAAACCCGTGTTACTGATAAGGGTTGGATTGTTGAGATGCGCATTCCATACTCTGCTTTGCGGTTCTCTCAAAAAGCCGAACCTGCCTGGGGACTTAATATGTTCCGAAATATAAGACGATATAATTCCAACAACTCATGGAATTTCATAGATAATAAAGTGGCAGGCTTTATCCATCAGGAAGGAGAATTAACAGGCATCAAAAACATTAAACCTCCGGTTCGCTTGTCTTTAAGTCCTTATGCTTCAACATATCTCGAATTTAAAGGCAAAGAAACATCCCCTGACTTTGTTTATAAAGGCGGAATGGATTTGAAATATGGTCTCAGCGAAAGTTTCACGCTCGATATGATGCTTGTCCCCGATTTCGGCCAAATTCAATCGGATGATAAGCAACTGAACCTGTCACCTTATGAGTTGTACTATGATGAAAAAAGGCAATTTTTTACCGAAGGAACAGAACTTTTTCAACGTGGAGGTATTTTTTATTCACGCCGTATTGGCGCTAAACCCAAATTTTCTGACAAAGCCGATGAGGCGCTCTCAACCAACGAGGTTGTAGACTTTAACCCGAATGAAACACAGTTAGTCAATGCAACAAAGATATCAGGCCGCACAACCAAAGGATGGGGACTTGGATTACTGAACGCCATGACCTTACCATCGTATGCCACTTTAAAAGACACGCTTACAGGCAATAAGCACAAGGTTCTTATCCAACCGTTCACAAACTACAATGTATCGGTAATTGATAAATCGCTGAAAAACAATTCGTACATCAGCATTATTAATTCAAACGTGTCGATGATTAATGACCCGTTCGGGGCAAACGTGACTGCTACCGAATTTCAGTTAAGGGATAAATCAAAAACATACGCCATCAGTGGTAAAGCTGGCATCAGTACACGAGGCGACACTACTACTGAGACAGGCTATTACAGCCAACTTGGGCTTAATAAAAACAAAGGAAAATTGCAATTTGGAATTTCACAAAACATCTATTCCGACAAATACAATCCCAACGACCTTGGCTACCTGCGGCGAAATAATTCTATGACAACCCATAGTATGGTATCGTATCATATTTTTGATCCTTTCTGGATAATACGGGAATGGCATACAAATGTATGGTGGGATTACACACGAATGTATAATCCCAATGATATTTATAGCAACATCATTGCGTTTGATTCTTATATGTTATACAAAAATAATTATAGCCTTGAATTATACGGAGGCATTGAAACCAATAGGCACGACTATTACGAAACACGCGTTAAAGGTCGATATTTTTACGTACCATATTATTATTGGGGTGAAATGTATGTTAATACAGATCAAAGAAAACCTGTGAATTTTTACCTGCATTATGGCATTTCGTACCAGCCTGCTAACAGGGCACCCTGTTACTGGGGCAATGCAAGTATGAATATCCGTATTGGACAACATTTTCAAATCAATTACGGACTAGGTTTCAATAATAAGATTAACGATTGGGGGTTTGTTGATAAGACTGACAATGACGACACAATCTATTTTGCCAAACGCGATGTTAAAACATTCGAGAATGTTTTGGAAACCTCTTATGCATTTACTAATAAGGCCAGTATTAGAGTGAGGGTACGCCATTATTGGTCAGGGGCTGCTAATAAGAATTATTTCCAGCTTCAACCTGATGGTTTACTGAAAGAAGACATTACATACACCCAAAACAAGGACGAAAACTACAATGCGTTTAATATTGACATGATTTTCAGATGGATATTTGCTCCTGGATCAGAACTGTCATTGGCGTGGAAAAATTCAATATTAAATGATCAAGACGTGGTAACCAATAACTATTGGCACAACCTGGACAACACCTGGTCGGCAGACCAAACCAACAGCCTATCGCTTAAAATACTTTATTATATAGATTACAATAGTCTGAAAAGAAAGAAGTAGTAGTAACAAAGTACGTTTGGACGAAAGGTAATGCAAATTGAAGGGGGTTAAACCAGTTCTGCAGCCTTAAACTCCAGGTATTTATTTATTAAATTAATGGTTAAGTTTTGGGGTGTTGTAAATATGGTTTTTATACCGTGTTTATTGAGTTCCCTGATAATAATTTTTTTCTCGTAAAAGAATTTTTCAGCTACCACAGAGGTATAAATATCTTCGGGGGTTACTACTGAAGGATTTATCATATCGGACATTTCCGTGTTTTCGAATACTATAGCCAACACCAGATGGCTCGACGCGAGATTTTGTAATGCAGAAAGCTGACGATGCAAAGATGTTAAGCTCTCGAAATTAGTAAATAAAATCAGCAGGCTTCGTTGCCTGATATTTTTCTTAATGGTAAGGTACAGCAACTCGAAATTGGATTCCAGGAACCCGGTTTGTTGCTTGTAAAGCGCTTCAAGAATTGTCATCATTTGTTTATTCTTCCTGTCGGCCCGCAACAATGTATTTATCTGGTTTGTAAAAGTAATTAACCCTGCTTTATCATGTTTGAGAATTGAAATATTTGAAATAGCCAGACAGGAATTGATGGCGTAATCCAGCAAAGACATGCCATCGAAAGGCATTTTCATTACCCTTCCCATATCGATAATGCAATACACATCTTTCGAACGTTCTTCCTGGTATTGATTTATCATTAACCGTGCATGTTTGGCGGTCGCTTTCCAGTTCATTAACCGGTAGTCGTCGCCCGAAACATACTCCCTAACCTGATCGAACTCAGTATGCTTGCCAGCTTTTCGAACCTTTTTAACACCGTCATCATCCATACGGTTCGTCATAGCAAGCAATTCATACTTTCGCATTTGTATAAACGATGGATAAACAGGTACGATACTGACCATCGGGAAATTGTACCTGTAATTCAGCAAACCGATAACTGTTGAAACATAAACCCGGATATTGCCAAATTCAAATTCGCCGCGTTCCCGGGGTACAACTTTATAGGTTATATCCCGGGTTTCCCGTGGTTTTAATCTGCTTACAATTTTAAAATCCCTTTTTTGAAATTGCATGGGTAGTTCATCAATAATTTCAGCATTTACAGGAAAGGAATAATAATTTATTATGGTTAACGATATGGGATTTTCGTCGCCCATGGATAAACGGTTGGGCAATTTCCTGAAACAATCGATTTTCTTCATTCCTGCACAAAGTAAAATTACATCAGTTGCTAAAAACGCGATAACTACTAATAAAAACACTTTCGAAACAATAAATAAACCAGGTAGGATATAGCTCACCGCAAAAAGCGCTGCCAGTGTAAAAAGTATAAAATATAACCTGGGCCTGAAAAATATATTTCGAAAGAAATTCATTGCGGATATTGAATTAAAATAATCATCTGGGAACATCAATGGTTGAAACGATATTATCGATGATGTCGGAAATGCTTTTCCCTTCGAGTTCTTTTTCCGGTGTAAGCTGTATTCGGTGTTGCAACACGGGTTTTATAATTGCACGGATATCTTCGGGGGTAACAAAATCGCGTCCGTTAATGGCTGCAAAAGCTTTGGCCGAATTCATCATAAATATAGAAGCCCTGGGAGAGGCGCCAAGGTAAATGGCATTGTGGTTTCTTGTTTTGGTGGTAATCTGTACAATGTATTTTCGGAGACTTTCTTCTATTTCCACGTTACGCACCAATTCCTGGAATTTAACAATTTGTTCGCCCGATATAACCTTGTTTACCTCATCCAATTCTTTCATAGTCTTACGTTCATGATTGTTTAAAAGAATCTTTTCTTCGTCTTCCACAGATGGGTAACCAATTTCTATTTTAAAGAGAAACCGGTCGAGCTGTGCTTCCGGCAACCTATAAGTACCTTCATGTTCGAGCGGGTTCTCCGTGGCAAAAACAATAAATGGCTTTTGCATAATATAAGATTTATCATCTACGGTTATTTGCCGCTCTTCCATTACTTCAAATAAAGCAGATTGTGTTTTGGCAGGGGCGCGGTTTATCTCGTCTATAAGCACGATATTTGAAAATACCGGCCCGGCATTGAATTGAAAATCCGATTTACTGAGATTAAAAATATTTGTGCCGATAATATCCGATGGCATTAGATCGGGAGTAAATTGAATCCGCGAAAACTTTGTATTTATTGCCTTGGCCATAAGTTTGGCGGTGAGGGTCTTGGCTATTCCTGGAACACCTTCCAGCAATACATGCCCATCGGTTAAAATAGCTACCAGCATTAATTCTATCATTTGTTTCTGGCCAATTACCACCTTGCTTATTTCATTCTGAAGCTTAACGGTAATATCCGACAGTTCTGAAAGATCAAGGCGCGATTGAAAAGGAATATTTGAATTCATATATATTAATTTATTGTTATTATAATTAATTCAAGTTGCTGGTTTCGTGTTACTGGTTATACAGTTTATATTTAACATGATATACTATTATTTATGATAATACATTTTCTTACTAAAAAAATTCCCTAATACTTATCTTCAGTAAACTAGTAACTTGTAACTAGCCTTTAAAATCTTTAAATTGTATTTTGTTCAGCAATGTTACAAACCGTGTTAAATCGGTATCTGAAATGCTTTTTTTATTTTTTACCTGTATAATCGCATTGCACAATTGCTTTACCTTCTCCAGGGTTAAGCCCGATTTTTCAGCGAACTGGTGCTGAAATTTTGCATCGTTTTCATCGGGTTTTAAATAATATACCGAAGAAATATAATCGTAAAAATAAAGAATTTTTTTTTCAGCAAGATTCTTGTTATCTCCCCGGCTTAGGTATAATCTCGACACAATTTCTACAAATTCCTTAGATGTATTTTTAGGTTTCTGATATATTGGAATAATCCGTTGTCTGCGCTTACCCTCATATATCATATACAGAAGAACAGTAAACAAAAGCAGATAATAGGAAGTGCGTAATGAAGCCTGGCTTAATATATAGCGTAGAGGTGAATTGCTTTTACCAAATGCCCTGGAACTTTCAGGTTTATAGTATTCGTCCCAAACAATGGCATGTCCGGTAATATACGACAATGTTTTAAACGGGTACTCCCTGTTATCGTAAAGCACTGAATAATTCGAAAAAATCAGCGGTAGAGTATGCAGGTAAAGCACGCCTTTCCCAAATGAAACTTTAATAAAATGAACCCGGTTATAAGAATCCTGGCCGAGTACAATGGAATTGACCGTATCAAATTTGCTAAAATAGCTAACATTGGTTAAATGTTCGTAACCATACCCGTATTTTGAAGCCAAGCCGGGGTTTGTAAAATTGAATTGCTGTTTGTTTTTTGATTTCAGGTTCGGCATTTCCGTTGAAATGTCGGTTTTAAATTTCAAGGTATCGGAAAACTTTTTTGAAAAATTCAAAGAAGATATAAAAACAGTGTTTCCGCGATTTACATAATCTAATAATTTCGATATATCCAGCGAATCGGGCTTAAATTCATCCGTAATAATGAGAAAATTTTCGTTGTACCGATTGGTATCGCTCAAACTCTCGTACAATGTAGAAAGATTATCCCGAATATCCGCCTGGGGTTTGGACGAGGTTAAAACATCCCTCAATACATAGCAACCATAAGGTATTTTTGAACCGGCCGAAAAATTAAACGACCAATCAATCGGTTTTGGCCTGTTTACTTCTACCACGATATAAATCAACAAAAGGATGACCAATACAGATATATATATAATTTTATTGCGCATCCAATAAATTATTCAATTCGTGTACTTCTTTTTCATAAATGAAATATTCACCGGAAGTAACAGGAAATTTTCCGTACCATGTATATTCGTAAATCATTGTAATTTGCTTAAATACCCCGTAATATTTTGTATGGTTGAGTTCAATCTGATAATCGCGGTTTGTTTTCTCCTTTTGCCATACAATCAGGTGAGATGCATTGAGTATTTGCAGTGTCTTTATGTACATCAGACGAATAGCTTTCGTGTAATCGCAACCTTTAATAGCACCTTGAATTTGTCCATCTATGTCTGGACCTGAATTTTCTTTATCAAACACAACTGAACCTAACGTAATTGTGCGTTTACGCTGGATAATAGATTGAAAATCGGCTCCCAGTAAAAGTATCATTAACAGAATAAACACACCGATAAAAAATGCATAAAGTATAATAGTAGAAATATGATGTGAGAAAACCGGTTCTAATAATTTCATCAGTTTCATCCACCATAAATTCCATACCGATTTGATATCTTTATTTTGCTGGTAATCAAAATCCTTATTTGAATAATATTTATCGAATGTATGGCTTGAAACCAAATATGGTTTTATCCTAACCGAATCTTTACGAAAATGCTGATTCCCGATGGCAGGATAAAACCATAAAAGGCAAAAAATGATTGAAAACCAAATAAGGATAAATTTTCTACTCATTTGTTCCCAGTTGCTCAATCTTTTGCGTTAATGAAGGTCTTTCCATGATTTCAACAATATTGAAATATTGGAAACCGATCAATAAATATGGAACAATGTACAATAGCTGAGTAACTGCGGAAACAATGCTTGTATAAACAATATATCCTGTAGTCATCATTTCATAAGGGTTCTGGTGATTTCTTATACTATGGAACATTTTAGTAAAACCAAATATCATGCTTGGAATAGAAAAAATAAAACTAACCACCCAAACCATAATACCGCCTACAAGGATAATTAAAAACGTCCACCACCATTGTTTATGGGTAATGTTAAAACTTCTTGAGAATGCATTTCCAAAACCATTGTTTTCAATCACAAGAATAGGGATAAACATCGATAACGAAATGGCCAGGTAAATTCCTGGAAGGATACAAAACATCAATCCCACAAAAATAATCACCGAAGCTAAAATGGATGCTCCAACGATGGGTAAAAAACATTTGCGCAATTCTACGAATATATCCTCAAACTTAACATCGCCCTTACGTTGAAGATATAGCTTCAAATAGGAATAGATAACCCCGGCAAATACGCTCTGCCCGATGAGTACAATAACCAAATAAATAAATAACCCACCAAACATGCCGGGTAAATTTTGTAAAACAGAAGAAGGATTGGTAGGATCGTAACTTCTCAACATATTCATGTTCGATGTTTGAAAAAATACCAGGGCAATACTCATTATTAAAATTATAGGCACTACAAACACCAGTATAGCTTTTCCCAGGGGTTTAAATTCCTGTTGAATAAAAGCAAACGTGGCATTGAAAACGTCGCCAAATTCTCGCTCTTTTTGCAATTCAAGTTTAGTTTCTTCCATAGTTTTTTAATTTTTTAGTTATGAATGTTGGATAGATAAAAAAATAAAATAAAATTGTAAATAATGAAAATAATATGATCGAAATTTTTATTGCCAAAGGCGATGCCGTAAGGCGTGTAATAAAACCTTCCAAAAAAGCCGCGATAATAAATAGCGGAACAATGCCTATTAAAAGTTTTACTCCCTGTATTACTCCTCTTTTAAAGGATTCCAGGCGGCTGTAGCTTTCGGGGAAAATAATACCGGAACCAATCACAAAACCGGAAGCGCCGGCAATTACAATAGAAAAAAGTTCATACGTACCATGAAGAAAAATGGTTAAGGACGATTCCCATAAAAGGCCTTTTTGGTAAAAAAACGACTGAAAAGCGCCTACCATAATCCCATTCTGCAATATGGAAAGGGCGCTCCCGATGGATAGAAAAACGCCAAATATAGCGGTTCTGAAGGCAACCCATAAATTATTTAACGTAATGGCCAAAAACATCCCCGACGGGTTCATTTGTTTATACACCGCCATAGGATCTCCCTTATGAATATTCTCAAGCGTCATGTTTACATACTGGTCGCCAAGGATAAGGCGGACAAAATTCGCGTCGTGAGCCGATGACAAGGCTCCAATTACAATGGCAGTGATAAAAATAAGTAAGGAATAGTAGATGTACTTTCTGCTGTTATAAACCAAAACAGGGTAGTCCAAAAGCCAAAACTCAGCAAACCTGTTGCTTTTAACTTTCTTGTTTTTATAAATTTTATGATGCACGTTAATTGACAAATAATTCAAATACCCGGCTACTTTGCTTTTGGGAAAATAAGTCCTGGCATAAGCAAGATCATCAGTAATCTGTATAAATAGTTCCGATATTTTATCAGGCGAAGCCTCGAATTTGGAAGAAATTAACGATTCAAATTCTTTCCACCGGTCCGTATTTCTTTCTATAAACGTAATTTCATTCATAAAACGATGATACTATTTGCCTTACTGCTATAAACATACACCTTAAAATTTGGTATTAAAATAACAATATTCTTTCAATTCGAGGTTGAAATCGGATTTTTTATTCATATTTGTGCACTTGAACGTCTGTAATAATGGAAACCGTTGGTATAGATACTACCCAAAATATTAAACTCGAACTACCTGTAGCCAGTATCGGGGACCGTATAGTTGCTCATATCATCGATTACGGCTTAATTATTGGATATGTAATAATTGTATCATTATTTGTTCAGCTTTCTATAGTATTCGGTGGTTCTAATATTGCTTTACCTATAGCCTTGTCGGTGCCTCTTATACTTTACGATCTCATCTGCGAACTTGCCTTTAATGGCCAAAATGCCGGGAAAAGGGTAATGGGAATTAAAGTAGTGATGCTCGATGGCTCACAGCCAACATTTATGGCAATTTTTATTCGCTGGGTGTTTCGCATTGTAGATAATGTATTATTATTCGGGAGTATTTCAACAATTACCATAATTTTTAACGGACGCGGACAACGCCTGGGAGATATAGCTGCAGGAACCGCGGTAATTAAAATACAAAAAACACAGAAGGTTGCCGATTTAGGCGATTTCAGTATCCCGAACAATTATACCCCCGTTTTTAAAGAAGCAATGCACCTTTCGGAGAATGATTTTAAAATTATTTCTGAAATTTTGCATTACAGAAAGACAATTGGGGTTACCCAACCCATTATTAATGCAATGCTAAAAGCCAAGAAAAAATTAGAATACAAGTTAGGTATAAATAGTAATATGGGTGCAATAGAATTCCTGCAAAGCATTCGTAATGATTATATTTATTATAATAAAAAGTAACTATTCAGGTTGTTTAAGTATTGAATTAAATTTCATAAGTTTGTTTTAGAATTTAAATATCCTGCCCATGAGAACAATTAAATATTTCTCGATAATCTTTTTCTGCTTGTTGGCTATGTCTGTGGTATCGTCAAAAACCTATGCACAAGTTTCAGTCGAGTTTACAGTACGTGTTGCTCCGCCGCCATTGCCCTTTTATACACAGCCTCCATGCCCTGTTGATGATTATCTTTGGACACCAGGCTACTGGGCTTATAGTGACGATGGCTATTATTGGGTGCCTGGCGTTTGGGTGAGGCCTCCTCATTATGGTTTTTTTTGGACACCTTGTTACTGGGGATTCAATAATGGATACTATGGATTTCACTCTGGCTATTGGGGGCCGCACGTTGGATACTATGGCGGTGTGAACTATGGCCATGGATATTACGGTTCAGGCTTTCATGGCGGCAGATGGGAAGGCGAACACTTCCGGTATAACACGGCCGTTGTGAATGTCAATAGGACGGTGATACATCGCACGTATGCCGAACGTGCTGAAGTCAATAATAATAACCGTGCCAGTTACAACGGTCCTGGTGGTGTAAATACCAGACCTAACCGACAAGAAGCAGCAGCCATGCGGGAGAGACATGATCCACCAACAAGGGAACAAAGTTCGCACCAGCAAGGAGCCCGCAGGGATCCAAACCAATTTGCAAAAGTTAACAGAGGACGCCCCTCCAAAGCTACCATGAATAGAGTGGATGGACAAGGTTATGACCCGCGGGGACAACATGCTTCTACCCGACCCGAAACAGCACGTAATCAGCAAAATAATAACAGAAGCGAACGGCAAACGCGGACTATGAATACATCGAATAGCAATCATTCCACACAACCTTCGCAGCATAGGGACGCTACGCCTGCTAACAACAGGACTCAACAACAAACACGGACAGTGCATCCAACCAATAATAACAATCGAACGGCACAACCGTCATCGCAGCGCAATGCAAATCCCTCCAATAGCGGAAGGGAACAGCGGGCACATAAGGTAAATCAACCGAATAACAATAATAGGGCGGTGCAATCGTCACAAAATCAGCAAGGGCAAAGAAGGTGAAAGGCTTAATACTATTGCAATACATCCTATTCAAAAGTGTGTCTTGAAAAAATGTTGAAATGAAAAGTTTAGGAGGTTAGACTTAAATCGATGGTGGGTCATTAAATAATGGTTAACTTTATAGATATCTTATAATTACATCCCTCCACCCAATTTGAGTGTATAAGTGCAGTTTTTTAGGCAAAGTTTTATGTTGATGCATACAGATTTTATTTTACTTTATTCTATTCTAAACCAATTGAAATCAGCATAACCATTGTCTTTTTCAACATTCGGGTTTATACAGAAAATACCGATTTTTGCACCTATCCACTTTCCTTTTTTTGCCGTAAATACATCACCAATAGAAATATATTTTTTTCCATCAAAGCTATAATAAAACGAACATTTTGCTTCCTGGTCCACACTGACTTTCAGATATACCAGGTTTTTATCGGTCATTACATTATCAATATCTTTGGGACTGCCATCGCAATGATCGGCATCTCCGGTTTGTTGTGAAATTGACAATCCATTTTCTATTTTAGTAATACAAATGTATGAATATGCCTCGCCCATAATTATCAAACCTGCTTTCTCGTTGATGGATCCCGGGTTAAATGTTAAACAGGTAATTCCTTTAAATAGTGGTGCAGGAAACTTTTGTAATAACAAATTAGGGGCGTACCACGCATCGCCTTTGGCTGTCATCACCTGGTTGGCAAAAAGTCTTAAATATCCCTTATTTGCATTTAGTGAAAACCATTCTTTTTGAGGATTTGCATGCCATTGCCATTGCAATCCCAGATTATCATCATTGAATTCATCAGAGGTCTGTGGATTTTCAATAGGATATGTTTGAGAAACATTGGGCTTCTTATGCGCAGTTACAGGTTCACCAATACTATCATTATTAATATCATTCCCTATTAAAGGCCAACCATCAGCCCATTTAACAGGTTGAAGGTGAACAATCCGGCCATAAGCTTCTTTATCCTGGAAATGAATAAACCACCATTCACCCGATGGCAAATCAACCAATCCTCCCTGGTGTGGGCCGTTTATTGCCGTGTTGCCTTGGTGTAAAACAATTTTTTGTTGATATGGGCCATATATATATTTCGATCGTAAAACAGTTTGCCAACCCGCTCCAACACCGCCAGCCGGCGCTATAATATAGTAATAACCATCTTTCTTCATAAACTTCGGACCTTCTATGGTTGGTTGATTTTTTGAATCATTAAAAATAACAACCCCGTTGTCCAATATTTTTTTACCATCACCGCTAAGTTTATGAAGATAAAGGATACAGCCACAAAGCTTGCCATGTACCAAATAAGCGTCTCCATTTTCATCCCAGATGGGGCATGGGTCTTCCCAATTCGCCACATCTGCCACCTGAACCAAATTCCATGTTTTGGATGGATCACTTGCAGACGCCATAAATAATCCCTCTTTTGGCGTGCAGAAATATACATAAAATTTACCATTGTGATACCGGATTGAAGGCGCCCAAGAACCTTCGCCATGCTGAGGTTTATTGTATCTTTCAAAGGGTAGGTTTTCATAAACATGCCCTATGATTTTCCAGTTTATCAAGTCGTTTGAATGTAAAATTGGAATGCCCGGCATACAATTGAAACTTGACGCCACCATATAGAAATCATCATTTACCCTTATTACATCTGGGTCTGAATAATCGGCATAAATAATAGGGTTCTTATAAGTGCCATCACCATTATCAGGTTGCCAAACCTGGCCTATTATTTTTAAACTAAAAATAATAGTTAAAATAAGAAAGACTAAAATTTGTCTATTTGTATTTGATTTCATAAAACTATTTTTAAATAATTTAAGTAGTGCTTTTAAAAATTTTGACTAATGTAAGGTATAAAAAATGGCCGAAATGCCGGAGCGTTTTGATGTCCATTTGGAATATCTACCATTTGGTCATGCATTGTTTTAAGGTCTGATGTGTATATAAAATATTGATTCATTTGTCGTTTCTTCAAATCTATCTACTTCCGACATGTCTTATTATGTTTGCTAACGATGAGTGTATGCAACGTGCGGGAGTTCGTGGCCACTTCACTATCCACCGTTACTGCCTTTGCCAGCGAGCTCTGAACTTGCAATTTGCGCTGAAACCCGCATGATGTATACACTGTGTTGCCAACTGTACTTTTTCATCTTGTCAGTTGATAATCATTAATTAAAAGTCCTGGTGATAGATTTAAACGCCTGTTCAAATTTCGAATCATATCAACAGTCAATTTACGTTTACGGTTTAAAATCTCGGAAACTCTACTTTTCCCGCCAATTGCTTCAACCAGGTCAACTTGTTTCAAATGCATCTCTTCCATTCTAATCTTTATTGCTTCAATTGGATCTGGTGCTTCAATTGGATAATGTTTCTTTTC
>Ga0182017_10001885_pt1 | contig 16096 bp, 13 predicted proteins | sample 712E3DmetaG_FD_120492 | JGI IMG/M metagenome (GOLD analysis project Ga0182017, IMG submission 120492) | Permafrost microbial communities from Stordalen Mire, Sweden - 712E3D metaG | ecosystem: Environmental > Terrestrial > Soil > Wetlands > Permafrost | place: Sweden: Stordalen | collected... | reverse complement strand
GACATGGAAGAGCGTGCGGCGGTGGCGCCGCCGGAGCTGGCTCTGGCCATGAAGGGCGACCGCCGGCTGCGCAAATGGTTTGACCGGCTGAGCTACTCGATGCGCAAGGAGATTGGCGACTGGGCGATGGAGCCGAAGAGCGCCGAGGGTCGCCGAAAGCGCGCCGAAGCGATGGCGGAGCGCATGCTGCTGACGCTGGAGGGCGAGACGGAGCTGCCGCCGATTCTGAAAGCTGCCTTCCAACGCCATCCGCTAGCGCGCAGGGGGTGGGAGGCGATGACACCCATTCAAAGGCGCGGACAACTGCTAGCGATTTTCTACTATCAGAGCGTAGAGGCTCGGGGACGCCACATCGCGAAGGTCGTGGAAGAGACTTTGCGCGTGGCCAAGAAAACAGGTTGAGGGTCTGTAATTTCCCGCCTTCGGCGCGATCTTCAGGTTGGCTTAAGTTTCGCATAAATAATTGCGCATAAAATGATTGTTTTCTGCATGATTTCGCTTATTTCGGCGACTCTGGAGAGTGCTTTTGTCGTCTAATTGAATGAGATGAGTGCAGCCGCAATCGTACGACCTCTTTTCGGTTCGGGTTCCGCAACAGCAGATCAAGCGCAGGTACGGCAGGAGAGTCTCGCTATCTCCGCAGGCCTCAAACGGCAGGACTCCGGCCTGCTTGACGAGCTGATCGTCCGCTACCAGCACCGGCTGATGCGCTATCTGCTCTATCTGACCGGCAACCGGGAGATGGCAGAAGATCTCTTCCAGGAGGTCTGGATGCGGGTGCTGGTGCGGGGCGCGCAGTTCAACGGGCAGGCAAGGTTCGATACCTGGCTGTTTGCCATTGCCCGCAACCTGACAATCGACCTGCGGCGCAAGCGGACGATGGCCAGCCTGGATGAGTTTTTGGAAGGCAAGAACGAAGATGATCGGCCCATGAGCTTCGAGGTTACCGACGGCGAGCCGACTCCCTTCGACCGCTTCTCAAACCTTGAGGACCGGGAGCGGATTGCCAGTGCTCTGCTGGAGATGGATACCCTGTACCGCGAGGTGCTGGTGCTTCGCTTCCATGAAGAGCTTTCGCTGGAAGAGATCGCCAAGGTAACACGGGCGCCGCTTTCTACCGTAAAATCAAGGCTTTATCGGGGCATGGCCGCGATCAAGCCCAAACTGGAGCGCAGCCGGGTACACCACCAGGAGACGGCGTGAGTACTTTCGGTGTGGCAGATAACGCGAGAACAGTTGAAGGCAGCGGTGCCGACCGCGATCTGGTTTCGGCTCTTGCCGGCAACCAGGCCAACCGGGAACGCGCCGTGGCCACGCGCACCTGTCGCGTGGTGAACGCCTCGCTGGGCGTGATGAAGCAGCAGAAAGCCGGTCGCAAGCATGTTCGCTCCGTGGCCTTGGCGGCCGTATTGATGGTGCTTCTGGTGCTGGGACCGCTGGTTTGGTGGATCGCCGACATCCTGATCGAAGAAGAGCACCTGACCAGCCTGACGAGCCAGCTGAGTTTGTGGATCTTCTTCTTCAGCGCGGCGCTGCTGGCCTCTGTGGTGCTCGCCGGCTGGCTGCGCCGTAAGTCCTGACAAATAGCAGCTGAGATCGCTAATTGGACGCAACTTCCGGATTCACTCCCCCGTCCATCTAAGTAGCGATTAAGCCATGCTTAATCTTCTGATGGCCCTCTGAGAGAGGGGTTGCCTATGAGAACCCCAGAATCCATTACCGTCAATGAAGATGCGCGCCTGATTCCGGTGTGGTCGATTGTCGTTGCCGCGGCGGCCTTTGTGCTGGTGGAGTATTATGTCTGGCTGGTGATGCCGGAACAGCAACACCACCATGCTCCGCCAATCGGATTTCGCATCTACCTGAACCTCTCCTGGGGTGTCATAGCAGCTCTTTACTTCCTGATGATCGGCTACATCAGCAAGGACGCGCCGCGCCGGGCCATGAGCACGCGGTTCTGGATGCTGGTTTGCTTTGTGATGCCGGGGGGCATCGGCGCCGTGCTTTACTTCCTGCTGCGCCAGCCGATGGTTTCGCGCTGCCCGGCCTGCTCCACGCACGTGCAGAGCGACTTCCACTTCTGCCCGCAGTGCAACTACCAGCTTCTGGCCAACTGCGGCAACTGTTTCCGCACTGTACGCGCCACGGATCAGTACTGCACCCGTTGCGGCCATGAGCTGGCCGGCGACCAGATGCCGGCGCGGTTGCGAGCGCTGAGCGAGTAGGCGCTCCGCACCTTTGATTGCTGCAGGCGCAAGGTTGCGTACAGTCGTGCCGCTTGCCTACAATCGAACATCCTGATCGCATGAACCTCTCCGCGCTCATCATCGACGACGAACAACTGGCCCGCGACGAGCTCAGGTACCTGCTCGGCCAGGTGGGCGGCGTGGAGGTGGTGGCACAGGGAACCAACGGCATTGAAGCCGTGGAGCTGATCGAGAAGCATCACCCGGACCTGGTTTTTTTGGATGTCCAGATGCCGGGGCTGGACGGCTTTGCGGTGATCAAGCGGCTGATGGGGCGCACTCGGCCGCGCCCCGGCCAGGATGCCCCGCCGCTGCCGCAGATTGTCTTTGCCACGGCCTATGACCAGTACGCAGTGCGCGCCTTTGACGTGAACGCCGTCGATTACCTGCTGAAGCCATTCGATCTGACTCGCGTCCGGCAGGCGGTGGAGCGGGTGCGGGGCCGATTGGCGGCGGGCACGACCGGCGCGCTGCCGGAGTCCCAGGGCGAATCTCCGATCGAGTCTCAGCTCGATGCCCTGCTACGGCTGCTCAACCGTCCGCACGGCGCCTCACGCTCCTCCCAGCCTGCGAAGCTGATCGTGCAGGCGCAGAACCGGTTGCTGCTGATCGACCAGGCAGAGATCTGCTACGCGGCCATCGATGAGGGCGTGATTCGCATTGTAACGCAGACCTTCGAGGGCCACTCCAAGTGCCGTACGCTGGAGGAGTTGCTGGAGCTACTGGACCCGGCGCTCTTCTGGCGCGCCCATCGTGGCTTTGTGGTGAACATCAACCACATCCGCGAGGTGGTGCCGTGGTTCAAGTCCAGCTACCAGTTGCGCATGAACGACAAGCGGCAGACGGAGATTCCGGTGAGCCGCGCGCAGACAAAGCGGCTGCGGGAGCTGTTCAATCTGTAGAAATCCAGCAGTTTCTTCCGACCGTTTTTACGGAGCTCAGCGAGCTTACCACAGCCTATGGGGCAGCAAATAGGTAAACCCCGCAAATCCCTCCCACTGCGTGGATGTGCTGGTGAGTCCGCGGTTGAAGCCTGCATCCACAACGAGATTCTTACGCAGCAGATAGGAAACGGCCCAGAGACTGCCGACGGCATTGCCGCGGCCAAGCGGCTGGGTGAAGTGCCACAGTTCACTCCCGATTGTCACCTTGCCAACAGGATGGGAGATTGAAATCGTCTGCCCGAACTGAGCGCGCCGGATAACGGCTTCCGCCTGCTCGGAGACCATCCCATTGATGTCGAAGTGGAACCCCGCCATATCCAGGCTGACCAGCAGTATGGCGCTGTTGCGGAAGGAGCCGATGTCGATATCCGGCGCGCCGCCTTCGTAGGTCCGCCGGATGTAGCTGGCTGAAATGGTGGGACGCATGCCTTCGCCGTGCGATAGCACTCCCTGCATACCCAGGAATACATCGCCGGATTGGGAAGCACGGTGTCCGCCGATCGCGCTATGCGCAAACGGTCCGGAGAGGGCAAGAAGCTGGATGCGCGAGTTCAGAGCAAGCTTGGTGACCTGGTTGACACTCAATTGGGTGGCGAACTCTGGAGAATTGGAAGCATATAACCCGCCGTTTTCAAACTGAAGGTAGCCGACTGGGGTAAGCGTTGCCGGAGTAGCCACGGTAGGCCTGGCGGGATTGCATTCGGGCGTTTCGTCCGTACTCTTCTGGGCCACCGCGAAGGACACCGCGAAGAGAGACAACACCGCAAAAAACGCATATAAGGCACTCTTCAAGATGAGTTCCTCAGAATAACGGCATGAGGCCGCGAGAAAGCACGGACAGGCACCATCACCTGCGATTTCCTCCGATGAATCCATCCCGCGATGCAAGAGCCGAAAGAGGAAAGGCTGGATCTTGTCCAACTCTAATCGTACCGCTCGAAGACAATCTGCTTTTTGTGCCATCCAAAGCCGGACAGCCGCTCGCGCACGCTGGCGACCATTTCGTTCAAGCCGCAGATGTAGGCGTAGATGTCGAAGTTCAAATCTGCCGCCGGGATTGCCGGCTCGGACTCAGTTGTAGGAAGAGTCTGGCCCAGGCGGGCGGCTCGCTCCTCAATGATGCGGGCAACGTGCTCCTGCACGTAACCTCGCAGGCCGGTCCAACTCTCCAACCCGCGGCTGAGCGTGGGCAGGTAGTGGAAGTTGGGCTTGCGCGCGGCGAGCGCTTCGAACTCCTGGTGGTAGTAGAGATCGCTCTCGTGGCGGGTGCCGTAGACCAGCCAGATCTGCTTGCCTTCGCTGCGGTCGGGACCATCTGCAGGAAACAGCCACTGCGTATAGCCGCGCATGGGTGCCACGCCGGTGCCAGTGGCCACGAGGATCGAATCGGTGATGGGCTGGTGGAGGACGAAGTGCCCGTGCGGTCCATGAATCTGGATGGTGGAGCCGATGGGCAGATCGGGCAGGTCGGCCAAGTGATTGGAGAAGAAGCCCTCCTCCACGCGGTTCACGCACAGGTCAAAGCGGTTGCCCCGTGGAGCCGAAGCCATGGAGTAGGCACGGGTCTGGAGTTTTCCCTTGGCGTCCTCGGCCACGGCGGAGACGAACTGGCCGGCGGTAAAAGAGAAGCTCTCCAGTTCGTCGAGGACAAACTCGAAGTGGTAGCACTGCGCAAAATCGGAGATGCAGTCTTTACAGTCAAGACGTGCGGTGTAGAGTTCACGTGCCATGGTTCGTTCTCGCAGGGGAAGAGATGCCCGAAGGGGTGGGCTCCTTTCTTTGATGCGGCGGGCTGGAAAAGGGAGCAAGCTCGGCGAGTCGGCGTCCCACTATAATCGATAGGGAACCGGATGAGACTCGCCTGGGGTTTCAGACTTCTAACGCATTTCTTTTGAGGAATTCATGGCCGCACTGATCGACGCCATCAGCGTCAAGCGCAAGATGTACTTCGAGTTTGAAAACACCCCTTACTACTGTCTGGAGGCGGAGGTTTCAACCCCCACCGCACGGGGCGGCCAGACGCTGGTCCGGTTGAAGATGCGCAATCTACTGACGAGGGCGGTCTTCGACAAGACCTTCAAGGCCAGCGACAAGTTCAAGGAGCCGGACCTGGAGATGGTGGAGGCTTCGTACCTCTACAGCGATACGGAGGGCTCCTACTTTCTGGACCAGGAGAGCTTTGATACGCTGAGGCTTTCCGGCGAGATGATCGGCAACGCCCTGGAGTATCTGGTGGAGGGCGCCATCATCCAATTGCATAAGTTCAACGGCAACCCTATCGGCCTGCTGTTGCCGCTTCAGGTTGAGTTGGCGGTTACCTATACGGAACCTGGCGCGCGCGGCGACACCAGCGGCAACGTGACCAAGCTGGCCCGGCTCGAAACCGGGTTGGAGATCAAGGCTCCCCTTTACATTCAGGAAGGCGAAAAGGTGAAGGTCTACACCGAGACCGGGGAGTTTGCGGGACGGGCCTGAGCGGCTACTCGACCGTGACCGACTTGGCCAGGTTCCTCGGCTGATCCACATCGCAGCCGCGACGGACTGCGATGAAGTAGGCCAGCAGTTGCAGCGGCACAATTTCGATAAGCGGCGAGAGCAGTTCAATGGCCGGCGGAATATGAATCACATGCTCTACCAGGCCGCCGATGGTCGTGTCGCCCTCCGTAGCTACAGCGATCACGCGGCCCGAGCGGGCGGTGACCTCCTGAATGTTGGAGAGGGTCTTCTCATAGCGCTGTTTTGATGCGGGGTCGCGCTCATCGCGCGTGGCCAGCACCACCACCGGCAGAGTCTCGTCGATGAGCGCGTTGGGGCCGTGCTTCATCTCTCCGGCCGGGTAGCCTTCGGCGTGAATGTAAGAGATCTCCTTCATCTTCAACGCGCCTTCGAGAGCGATGGGGAAGTGGATGCCACGGCCCAGATAAAGAAAGTCCTGCGATGTCGAAAACTCTTTGGCTAGTTGCTCGCACTGGTCGGAGCGGGAGCGCAGGACCTCTTCGATCTTGCCGGGGATGCGACTCAGCTCCTCAATGAGCGCCACCGACTGCGCCTTGTCGAGGTGGCCGCGGAGCTGGCCGAGCTTGAGCGCCAGCAAAAACAATGCGGTCAGTTGCGCGGTGAAGGCCTTGGTGGAGGCGACGCCGATCTCCGGGCCGGCATGGGTGTAGATGGAGCCGTGGGCCTCGCGGGCCACCATGGCGTCTACCACGTTGCAGATGGCCACGGTCTTTGAGCCGAGGGCTTTCATCTCGCGCTGCGCGGCCAGGGTGTCTGCGGTCTCGCCGGATTGCGTGATGAGTAGGCCCAGCGAGCCGGGGCCGGCAATAGGATTCCGGTAGCGGTACTCGCTGGCGTAGTCCACGTCCACGGGCAGGCGGGCCAGCCGTTCGATCATATACTTGGCGGTGAGGGCGGCGTGCCAACTGGTGCCACAGGCGGCGATGCTGATGCTGGTGGCTGCGGCCAACTCCTTGTCGGCGATCTTCATCTCGGCCAGGAAGACCGAGCCTGAGTCGAGCGAGACGCGGCCCAGGGTGGTGTCGGTAATGGCGCGCGGCTGCTCCCATATCTCTTTGAGCATGAAGTGCTTGTAGCCGCCTTTTTCCGCTTGAATGGGGTCCCACTGAATGCGGGTGAGGTCACGCTGGATGGGGTTGCCGTCAAAGTCGGTGAGCTCAACGCCGACCAGGGTGAGGATGGCCATGTCGCCATCGGCCAGGAAGTAGATATTGCGCGTGTGGTGCAGGATGCCGGGGACGTCGGAGGCGACAAAGGACTCGCCTTCGCCCACTCCGATGACCACCGGAGGGCCAAGTCGGGCGGCGACGATCTTGTCCGGCTCTGAGGCTGAGAGAACGCCCAGCGCAAAGGCTCCTGTGAGCTGCTTGACGGCGCGGCGGACGGCTACTTCCAGCGAAACAGGCTGGCCGGCGGCATCCGCGTCCTTCTGCACCTGTTCGATTAGGTGGGCGATGATTTCGGTGTCGGTTTCAGTGACGAATTTATGGCCCTGGGCAGTGAGTTCACGCTTCAATTCTAGGTAATTTTCGACAATGCCGTTGTGGACGACGACGATGCGGCCGGAGCAATCGCGATGGGGATGGGCGTTCTCTTCGGTGGGGCGTCCATGGGTGGCCCAGCGGGTGTGGCCGATGCCGTATGTGCCCTCGATGGGATGCTCGCGCAAAACCTCTTCGAGATTGCAGAGCTTGCCCGGAGCGCGGCGAACCTCAAGCGTGGCTCGGGATGGACTGCCGACGGCGATGCCCGCCGAGTCGTAGCCGCGATATTCCAGACGCCGCAGCCCCTCGATGATGACAGGGACTACCTTCTTGGGACCGACATAACCGACGATTCCGCACATACTGAGATTTTATGCGACACGCCGGGGAAAAGCACATGACACGAAGGTGGATAGCGGGGGTACAGGCCTGCCCTGGTTGTGAAAGAGACGCGTGTTATTCCACCCATGACCGCGATGAGGCTGCGGGCCTGGATGGGATAGCAAGGCGACTGGCGATATCGGCGTTTTCCAGTTTCCTCTGAGGCTCGATGGGGGGCTCGATGGAGGCCGGCGGGAAAGGTGGTAAGTTCTTTGTTTCGGCAGGGCGAATCGGGTGTTTTTGACATAATCCTTTTATTATGATTAGGTTGCGGCAAAAGTGGGGGAGGGGGGGGGTACGTCTCAGCGGTCAGTTGTCAATTGTCAGTAGCAGCCCGCGCATCTGGTCATCGTTCATGCTTTTATTGTGCGCCAAGGGAGGGTAATTATCTGCAAAGTGGGGAGCAGCTTTTAGCTATTAGCTTTTAGCGTGTTGGGTGGGGCACGTGGCACCCGGCGATTACCAGCCCATTTGGCGCATCCGCTCAAGGATAAGCGCACTGTAGTTATTCATGCGCTCGGGCCGTCGCTTCAGGGGAGCCGGAAGAATCGCGGCGAGCCGTGCCGCCTGTTGCCGGCTGATATTCCGAGCCGCGGTTCCGTCGTAGGCGCGAGAGGCCGACTCTGCGCCATAAATACCAGGGCCCCATTCGACCACGTTGAGGTATATCTCAAGAATGCGCCGCTTGCCGAGTACGAGTTCGGCCACCGGCACCAGCGTGAACTCCGCGCCCTTGCGGAGGATAGAGCGGCCCGTTCCGAAGAATAGGTTTTTTACAAGTTGCTGCGTAATTGTGGACGCTCCGCGCCTGCGGCCGTCTTCCAAATCGTCTTCGGCGGCGATTTGGATCTCGTGCCAATCGAAGCCATGGTGCTGATAGAAGCGTGCGTCCTCCGCCGCAACGACAGCATGCTGCAGATCGGGCGAGATTTGGCTGAGCGGAATGAAATTGTAACGATCGTGATACGGCGCGTGATGAATCCAGGCCTGCATGCGGCGCTGGACGTGCACCATGGTTGTCGGCGGGTCGATCCACCGGGCGGCCACAAGCATCATCGCAGCAAGCGACCAAAGAAGCGCCACACCGATGACAAACCATCGGAGAAAGGATCGAAGAAAACCCTTCCAGGGCGGAGTCTTGGTTTGTGTGTCTGGCCTTTCAGTCACATTTCAGTTTACGCCGGGGTTGAAACCCCGGCCTACCGTCCACAGTGCGCCGATCTCTATTCCTCAATCTTGTAAGTGAACTCTTCGATGACCGGGTTGGTGAGCACTTCTTTGGCGATGCGCTCGACCAGGGTGCGGGCGGCGTCGGCCGGGAGCCCGTCGGCGAGGGAAAGCGCGAAGTACTTGCCCTGGCGGACGGCGGTTACGTCGTTAAAGCCGATCTTGCGCAGGGCGTTCTGGATGGTCTGGCCCTGGGGGTCCAGGACCGATGTCTTCGGCGTGACATAGACGTGCGCCTTCATAATTCGTGATTATAGTGGAACGGCGAAGTATCCGGGGGCTCCGGCGACCGGAGCCTGCAGGCCTCTACCCCGGATATGCTCCCGAGATGTAGCCCTGCAATGCCTCTATGGTCTGCGCCTGGCCGGAGATGACCCATTTCACCATGTCGCCGATGGAGATTACGCCGATCACTTCGTCGCTCTGCAAGACCGGGAGATGGCGGAAATGGCGATTGGTCATCATGGCCATGCAATCATCCACAGTATGGCTCGGAGTGACGAAGACAACCGGGGTAGTCATGATCTGGTGGACCAGGGTTTCTTTGGATGGTTGGCCCATCAGAGAGCATTTGCGGGCGTAGTCGCGCTCTGAGAGGATGCCGACCAGCCGCCGGTTGGAGAGGACCAGCAAGGCACCGACATCGTGCTTGGACATCATCTCGATGGCTTCGTAGACGGACTGCTCGGGCGCTATGGACAGAATCCTGTTTTCGCCTTTGCTCTTCAGCACCATTTCAATCGTGTCGGTATTCTTCATTTGATCCTCCTAGAGCAAGTTATCCACTTTCACGCGAACGGGCGTATCCGCCGCCGCGCCAGCGGAGCAGCCGTAATCCAGTAGAGTAACGGGCCAAGCAAGCCCACGACAACCGCAAAGAGCAGCGCGGAGGTGGAACCCATGATTTTTTCGGTGCGCGAGGCATAGAGCGCATAGCCGATCAGCGCCGCCGGAGCCACCCCCAGCAGGCAGGCAAAGGCCAGATTGCCGGCCTTGAAGGGCCGCGCCAGACGGGGCTCACGGATGCGCAGGACGACCAGAGCGACAAACTCCAGCAGCAGGCTCGAACCGTAGAGAATGAGGTCGATGGAGATGAGCCGGTCAAAGGGTAGTTTGAGCGCCAAGGCCCAGGCCGCTGAGCACAAGAGCACCGAGACCCAGGGAACTCCGCGGCTGTTGCGCCGGACAACGAAGCGCGGCAACATGCCGTCTTCGGCCATGGCCATGGGCAGGCGGGTGTAGCTCATCACCAGCGCATTGAACATACCGATGCCGGTGATGGCACCGCCTGCCACGACGGCCATCCCCAGCAGCGGACCGCCGAGGGCGGTTGCCGCGGTTGTCCAGTCGCCGGTGGTGAAGGTCTCGACGGAGAGGCCGGAAAACGCCATGGCGGTTAGCGGGAGAATATAGGTGACGGCCACCAGGATGGTGGAGAAGATCATGGCGCGGGGATAGTTGCGCTGGGGGTTTTCTACCTCCTGGGCCACGGTGGAGGCGTTGTCCCAGCCCATGTAATTCCACATGGCTACGAGGATGGCGGTTGAGAGCGCGGATTCGGAGGCGGGCCGGCTCCATTGAGCGGCGGGGTGCAGCGTGAAGCCGCGCCAGAGGCCGAGAACCACGAAGACGGCGAAGGGCGCCAGCAGAAGCGCGCACATTCCCACGGAATCCCGGCCCACGGCCGGCGCGCCGCGCAGGTTCCACAGGCAACAAACCACGACCACCGCCAGGGACCAGGCGTAGCCTTTGCCGCCGGCGGTGAGCTCGGGCGAGAACTTGCCCAGATAGAGAACGAAGAGGGCCGGATAGATGGCCATGTCGAAAATGCTGGCCGAGAGCGAGAGCCAGCCCTCCTGATAGCCCCAGAAAGAGCCCAGGGCACGCCGCACCCAGATGTAAAAGCCGCCCTCGGCGGGAAGGGCTGCGGCCAGTTCACCAATCATCAGGGCGGTGGGCAGACACCACAGGAACGGCAACACGAGCAGGATGACGATGGCTTTCAAAAATCCCGCGCCGCCGAGGATCTCCTCAATCCCATAGGGGCCGCCCGAGACCATGAAGTAAGTGGCGGCAATCAGCGGCAACAAAAGCATCTTTTGCCGGACAGGCTTGGGGGCAATGCGCATTGATGTGAATCTAACAACTTTGCCTGCCGCTGGCGTGGAGAATCAGTGACGATTGCGCGCTCGCTTCGAGCCTCAACGCACTGTGTTCGGCATTTCGGTATAATCCCTGTGGGACCCGGAGAGATGGCCGAGCGGCTGAAGGCGGCGGTTTGCTAAACCGTTATAGGGTCAAAAGCTCTATCGGGGGTTCGAATCCCCCTCTCTCCGCCACGCAGTCTAAGTTGTTTAGAATGTGTAACATAAGTATGATTTAGCCCCGTGTTTCCGGGCCATTTCCACTATTACTTCCACCAGAGAATTTCTCTCCTAGTAGTTAATCTCCCCTTGAGTCGCCCTTTTCTCTGGTCGACCGGAGAGTAGTGGAACTTTTGCATCAATCGAGAACCTTTCCTGGCGACATGGGCGTTATCGGTCCCGATCCCAACTTCCGCAACTCTTCAGATGCAATGCGGACCCCGGGTCTGCACAGGCGCGGGGTCCGCAATCTAGCGCGCGATTAGCGGGCTATTCGACTGCCCTCCACTGCTTTGCATGGTTTGGCATTCGTCCGGGGCGTTCCGTTCAGTTTGGATTCAAGATCCTTGATCTTCTCCACGGTATCCTTCATCTTCTGACCATTTCTCTTCACAATCTCAAGGTACTGGGCGGAGTTGTGATCGAGCCGCGCCAGGTTTTCCCAGGTTAGCTGGTACTGCGTCAGATCGTAGACATTGTCAACCAGATTCTCGGCTGCTTTGATTGATATCGCCAGTTCGGGGTTTTCTTCGAGCGGTAGCATATCCAGTGCCTGGCGGAAGCCCTCATCCATCTTCTCCCAATCGTCCTTGTTGGCCAGCGCCCATTCCTTGTAGTCGCTGAAGGTTTTCAGGTCTTCAAAGAGCTTGAGCCTTCGTTCCTGGTCCTTTCGCGCGAGGTCCGTGAGGGTGTTGTCGCGATCCAGGCGCAACTTCAAAACCTCAGCGAACGACTTGAAGGTCGCCTCCTGGATCAAGTCGTCTCTGCGCTTGGTCAGCCGTTCGACGGCTTTCGTAGCCTCGTCCTCCCAGTCGGCATACTGCTTTTGATCCAGTTGAATAGTGCGACTGAAGCGCTGAATCGTGGTCGTCAAATTGGCCAGATCGGCTCGCCTCTGTGCCAGTTCAGTCAGCATCACCTCGCGTGGCGGAAGCGCCTGTGCCACTTCAGGCAGGCAAGGTTCCTTTGCTGGCAGCACTGGCGCCACCGTCGGTGGTTGCGGCAATAGTGCAGGCGGCGGCAATATCGCAACTGTCGCCGACTTGTAGGGGTTCAGGTTGCGCAGGTCAACCGCCACCTTGTACCCGCTGGATGGGCTGTTTCGATACTCCTGCAACATGGTTTGCAACCGGGTCAAGTCGGCGTCCGAACGGCTCTTCAATTCCTGGCCCTGCTGCCTCAGTTGCGCTGCTTGCGCCGGATCGGTCGCATTCAACGACGACGCCCTTGTCAGGTCTTGATTCGCTTCCTTCAACCCCTGCACGTTCACATCGACGGCAGCGATGGATGCTTCCGACACGGCCGCAGCGGATGCCGGGTCCGGCTCCGGCATTGCCGGCATCGGGACCTTGGGAATATTGCTGAAGTCAATGTTGCCGCTCATGGCTTGTGCACCCCGCTCCGCCAAATCGCGAGCCGACTCCAGGTCTCCATCCTTCGCCGCAATAGCTGCCTTCTCTGACAGAGCAGTGCTTGCCGCCAGCGACCGCAGTGCGTCGTCTGTGACCTGGCGATCGGGAGGTCCGGATTGCATCCAGCTATCACCGGCAGACTGGCCGAAGTCCACGCCGCCCTGCGCCCAGGTGACCATCGTGTCCGTGTCGCCGCTGGGGCGCACGATATAGGTCATGCCCCAAAATCCATCGGCTGAATCTGGAAGGGATGTCTTCGGGCCATCGTCCGCCATCAGGCGAATGCGCACGCCGTTCTTCTGTGCCCAGCGCGCCAGCGCCACAACCTTCTCAGTCTCGCGTAAGGTGTGCAGCGCGGGATAGATTTTGGCGTATTGCTCATAGCGCGAGGTCAAATGTGAGCTGTACCGATCAAGCGTGGATTTGAAGAAATCCGTGCCGTTGCGGTCTGCCCCTTCCTGCTCAAGCGACTCCACTCCAACCCTTACGCTCGCGTCGCGGAATCGCACGCCGGAGTTGCCGTCGAGCGTATCCATCTGCACGGCTTGCGGATACAGCCAATAGCGGATGACTCCTGATTTCGGCGTCCGTCCCGCGGAACCGCCGGCGCGATTTTCGGCATCGGCAAGAAAGGCCTGCGAGGTTTGATGGTCCGGAATGCTCTCGGCCGGCCGGGACGACGATGTCATGAATTTAAGAATGTAGTCGGCCTTGAAAAACACATCCATCACCGGCGAATCCCGCCGTGCGCCATACGTATTCAACGCCGATTGGATTGTGGGGAATCCATACTGACGGGACAGCGTGGCCCCGGTGAAGCTCATCCCGTTCACCACCTTGTCCATCAACACCTGCTTGAAGATCGCCTGGTATTTCTCTTCAAGCGGTCTCACGAACAAGCCCTCATCCCCGCCGCCGGTCCGGTAGCTCGAGTTGATCTGGTTCAGTTGGCCCTCTGGAACGCCCAGGCCGCGGAGGATCGAGGTATAAAGCACGGGTATCAGTTCCATCGACGCAAGGTGATGGTTGCCGGTCTCCCGAATCTTCTGGTCAATCTGGAGTTCCAGATCGGTTTGACCTGCCGCCGCGCACCATTGATCCAGGGTCTCCCTGTTTTCCTGGGTAGCGAATACACGGTAAGCGGTGATTTCCTCGCCGGTCTTGCGGTTCATTCCCATGGCCGCAAATACGCTGGGCAGAAAATCCTTCGCGCCCTCGCTATACGCTTGCATGTCTTCAAACTTGCTGAGCTGCCACTTCATGTAGGCACGGTAAGACTCCGGTGAAATTTCGGCAGCCTTCAAATGCGCGTTCAAGGCAGCCTGCTGATCGGGGTCGGGGCTATCGCCCTTGAGCACCGGCAACACCAGGTTTCCCAGCCACTCCACCCCGTAGTTCGGGTCGCGCGAGATGTGGGCAAACTCCTGGTCCAGCGTCGCCCTCATCTGCGCCAGAGGCGAACTGTTGCCCGGATACTCCAGCGTGAAGCGCGGATAAGGGTTCTGCATTGCATCGGCCAGCAATGTGCTGTACGGGATTGGTCCGGTCGCGTAGGTCGGATCGTACGCGCCGGTAAACACAACCTCGCCGGTGTTCTTGTCGATGAACGCAAATTTGAGAACATTGATTTCCGTCACGCGCTTGCTGAGAGCGGCGGCCGGCGTGTAACTCGTCTTCACCAGCATTTGATCTAGGGTCGCGTTGCGATGGAGCGCTCCGCCACCCGCTGCGACGCTAGCCCCGCGCATTCTTTGGGCCATGCGCCCGGCCCTGGCGTCCTGAACAGCCTGTCCCAGCGCCGCGGGATCGTTGACTACCTTGCCGGGTCTTGTAACGACGCCACGTCCGCCAGGTGAAGGTGCGGCCTGCGCATCTTGTTGTTGAGCGACATAGTCGCCTTGCCTTTCGCCGCCATTAAATCGGCCTCCCCCTTGCGGCTCTGGCCTTGCCGGACTGCTCGCAATATCGCTTCTGCTGGTCGCCTGCTCGCCGCGCGAGAATGCCGTCTGTCCCGGTGCCTGTTCCAGCACGGAAGCATCCGCGGTGGGCGCGCTCGTCAGTGTCATGGTTCCCATGTTCGTCGCCTGGTCGCGCGCGAACACGACTCCGAAGGGCTGAGACGCGGGTACCGCATCAATGAACTTGACCAGATCGGCCACCGTCGGAGTCGACAGGACTTTGTCATTGATCCTGAGGGATGTAATCAGATCGTCGCGCCGCAAGGGAAGACTTTTGACCGGCGCATCGCGTTCAATCCCTTCCACCCGCACTCCGCTGATGAAAGCGGCTCCCAGCCGACTGCTTCCTACTGGTCCGAGCATTACGTGGATTTGTTTCACTTTGCCGTTGCGCAGAACCGTCAACTCGTGCTGGCCGGTCGCCGCCGTCCCGAGCGCGATAAGCATGTCTTGCCCGGTTGCCAGGGGCTGAGTGTCGAAGATCATCAACTGGTCATTCAGGGCCAAGCCGCCCCTGTCGGCGGGTGATCCCGTTGTGATCGTCCACACCTGCAGGTGAATCGTCGAGCCTGTAATGCCAAGCCGTTGCACTGGCGTCGGTTGTTGAGCATTGATGTTGATTGAGATAGCGGAAACAAGAAAAAAGAGCGTGAAGATTGTCTTGCGGAACATGAGATCTCTCCTTGCACAATACGTTCATCTTCTGAACCCTTATGGCCGTCTTGTCCTTAGAGTAAGCATCTGAATTAATGCTTGATCCGTAGCATCGTTGCACGAACAAGCGTCAGGAAGCCTACCTTTGAAAGGAGAAAACGCGATCCGCGCAGCGCTCCTGGCTGGTTCGGAGATAGAACGGCAGCAAAACATGAGAAGGTATCCCCACTTCCAAAAAGGAAATCGGGCATGGTCTCTGATGTCTTCTTAAGTACGGAAGAAGACTATACGTCTACCTGAGGACGCGCAAGGATATAGACAAGATGAATTCCAGGCACCCCTGAAATACGGAACTTTTTCAATGGTGTTTCCGGACGCAGCGTGCTCGGACGCGTTGAAAGCAAAGATGTAGTAGCTATTCAAATGAACCCTTTACGATCATCCAGGGCCGCGAGATTTACTTCCAGGCTCTCCCAGTACACGTAAGATCTCTTCTTCGCTGTGTCCTCGCTTCGCCATCTCCAGGTTCTCCTCTCCCTCTTCAGAGAACCACGACAGACGAAATCTCTCAACTTCAGAACGGCTTAGTTATTGGGTTTTGGGTCAAACTGATGGTTTGGTGCGTAGGCCATCAGGTTGATTACGTGCTGGGGCTGGCCAAGAACTTGTTCATGTTCCCAATGTTTGACTTAGCCTGAATGTTTACCACTTTTGCTGCATGATCTCTTCACGCTTGCGCCTGAACTCGTCATCGTTGATTAGGCCATCCTGTTTCAGCGTTTCAAGGCTGCGCAGCTTCTGCATGGGATCGCTGACCGTGTCATCCGCCTGAGTGCCCGGCTCTGTTTCGATATCAACCAGGGACAACCCTTTTGCGCGCTTGAAATTAAGAAAATGATAGACCAGCATG
>Ga0182017_10001882_pt1 | contig 16106 bp, 11 predicted proteins | sample 712E3DmetaG_FD_120492 | JGI IMG/M metagenome (GOLD analysis project Ga0182017, IMG submission 120492) | Permafrost microbial communities from Stordalen Mire, Sweden - 712E3D metaG | ecosystem: Environmental > Terrestrial > Soil > Wetlands > Permafrost | place: Sweden: Stordalen | collected... | reverse complement strand
GGGTTCTGAGGATAAACTGATAAGGAGAGTATTCATTTACCAGGCTTCATATCTCATAGCTAAAGGCCTTTTCTGGGGAAACCTGGTCGGAATTGGTATTGCATTTCTGCAACTCAAAACAGGATTACTTACTCTCGACGCGTCTTCATATTATATTAAAACTGTACCTGTTAACCTTAGTATTGCGCATATATTACTTTTAAATGCAGGTACAATGGCTGTGATAGTCCTCATGCTTCTTATTCCGTCACAGCTTGTCAGCAGGATAACACCGGTCAGGGCAATAAGGTACAATTAAACAGGTGCTGGGTGCTTGATGCCTGGTCTCAACGTTTTACAGCTATTTTTCGAAAAATTTATCAAATAAAACTAACTTTCGATGATAGATTTATTATAATCCTCATTATCATTAATTTACAAACTTATAAATTGAAAGTGCATTTCAATATTTATTGATTTTCCCGGTTTGTGAATTTTGTATCATTTTATATTAATTATGAAGTATTTCCCCATAATTGCTTTAACAAATAAATAAATTTTCAGGAATTCGCTTTAATTATAAATATCTCTGAAACTTTCTGATTTTCTTCACTTTGATATATAGTTATTGTTGACTAACTTGCCCGCTTAAAGCTTTAACTGAATGAAAAAGTTTGATCCGGGGAAGAACTATGAAATAACCAGAAAAGCAATAGGTTATGTTGACAGAAAAGAAGCTAAGCTTAAAGATTATAAGCGAATTGGTTTCAAATCCGGATTGGAAGTTCATCAGCAGCTTAAAACAAAAAGCAAACTCTTTTGCCGTTGCCCGGCAGGTATTTACCACGATCACGAAGACTATAATGCTGAATTGATAAGGCATATGAGGCCTACTCTAAGTGAGCTGGGAGTTTATGACGGGACTGCCCTGATGGAGTTCAAAACCAAAAAGGAGATCAGATACAGGATAAATAATCAGACGGCATGTACCTATGAGGTCGATGACACACCACCCTTTCCAATCGACAGGCTGGCTCTTGAAATAGCTCTCGAAATTACTATTCTTTCAAAATTAAATGTTGTCGGTGAAGTTCATATTACAAGAAAACAATATCTCGATGGAAGTATCCCTACAGGATTTCAGAGGACTGCTATTCTTGGGGTTGAAGGAGAGCTTCAGCTTAAAAACAAGAAAGTCAGATTAATACAGCTTTCAATAGAGGAAGATTCATGCCGCGAGATTTCTGATATCGGACATGTACGGGTGTTTAAAACCGACCGGCTCGGAATGCCTTTAATTGAAACTGTTACTTACCCGGATATGGAAACGCCTGATGAGCTGGCTGAGGCTGCTGAATATATCCGTTTCCTTAACAGAAGTACAGGTAAAGTACGTACCGGAATAGGTGCAGGAAGGGAGGATGTAAATGTCAGTTGCGAAGGCGGTACCCGTGTTGAACTTAAAGGGGTCGCACATAATAAATGGATACCAGAACTATCTCATAATGAGTGTTTCAGACAATATGCCCTGCTTCACATCAAGACATTACTCAATGAAAGGATCAGAGATACTGAAAAATGGAATATTAAGAGCCTGGAGATAGCTTTTTCTCAGCCCGATCTTCTGTTTAAGCCTGTAAGGCAGGCACTCGATAATGGACTAAGGATAATTGCTATTAATCTGCCTCACTGCCAGGGAATTTTATCACATTTCACCCAACCCGGGCATAACTTTGCGGATGAAATAAGTGAAAGACTTAAAGTCATAGCCTGCATCGAAAGACCAAATATGACCCATTCCGAAGATATGAATCCGGTTATATCATCTAAAGAGTTTGAAAAAATATGTGCTTTTCTTCAGTCAACGGTAGATGATGCCCAGATAATTTTATGGGGTCCGTCTGCTGATATCCCGACAGCTCTTGAAACAGTGGAAGAAAGATTCAGAATGGCATTTGTCGGGGTCCCAAATGAAACACGGAAAACTTTTGAAGACGGTACCAATATCTTTGAAAGGGTTTTGCCGGGCCGCGACCGTATGTATCCTGATACCGACTCAGAACCGATACCTCTTGCAGATGAATATATAAACAAATTAAGCCAAAATGTTCCCGTTTATATTTCGGAACGGTATCAACAGCTTAAAGGATGGAGCGTTCCTGAGGATACATACAAATATCTTCTAAGTAAGAATCTTGTTCCTCTCATTGAAAGGATCAGTGCTAATTTCGGATTCGGTCAGAAATACATCGGGACATTTCTCGGGCATATTTTTAAGAATATTGAGGGAAAGAAAAAGCATCATAAGAACTTTTCATATGAAAAGATTTACGGACTATTCGGATTTATCTCAAAGAAGAAACTACTTCCTTCAATAGCTCCTGTAATGCTGCCAGTAATTTATGAATATCCCGATATGGAGTTTGGCTCCGTGCTTACAAGCATTGATTATAAAAAACATTCTATGAATGAACTTCTTGCACCAGTCGATTTCCTTTACGGTAAATTCAGGCAGATAAGATATACTGAAAATGAAAAGGCCGCAATTGACTGGATTATGGGACAACTTCACAGGCAGGCTCTGGGAAATGTTGAACTCACTCAGCTGAAGGAACAAATTGAAGAAAAAATCAAAACAGAAAACAACAGATCATGACCGAAGATATATTCCAGGGGTATAAAGGACAGGCACTTGAAGTACTTAAACGGTTCAATGTCAGGGTTTGGGGGAAAGCAGAGATTGAAACAACACGCGGAATGTTCAGGGGAACAGTGCTGCCAAGATCCGAAAATGATGATGATAAACATATCGTACTCAAGATTGATACAGGTTATAATATTGGAATCGACATCACTACTATAAAAGGAATTATTGAAACAGGCTATCAGAAAGCTAATTACAAAATTCCTGAAAAAGAATTTCCCTATTCAAAAGATAAGCCAAATGTTAAGTTATTTGGAACCGGTGGCACAATAGCTTCGCGTCTGGATTACCGCACAGGTGCAGTTATACCTGCCTTTTCTCCGGGAGAGCTTTACGGAGCTGTTCCCGAGCTTGCCGATGTCTGTAATATTAATACGGAAAAACTTTTTGCTGTTTTCAGTGAAAATATGGGACCCGATCAGTATATGACACTTGCAAAGGCAATCGGGAAAGAGATCAATAATGGAGTTGATGGCATTATGATCGGGCATGGAACTGATACTCTGCATCATACTGCTGCAGCATTATCATTCATGGTCCAGAATTCTCCGATACCAATAATACTTGTGGGATCACAACGTTCGTCTGACAGGCCCTCATCAGATGCGGCGCTGAACCTTATTCATGCTTCGACTGCTGCAGGCCATGGCGATATTGCCGAGGTTCTGGTTTGTATGTTTGGTCCGACATCCGATGAATATGGTTTCCTTCATCGGGGAACAAGGGTAAGAAAAATGCATAGCTCCTACAGGTCGACTTTCCGGACAATTGGAGATACTCCTGCTGCTACTGTTACAAGAAAAGGGGTTGTTCCGATTAAAAAAGATTACAATCCCAGAAGAAAGGACCGGAACGTTAAGATAATGCCCTATTTCAGTGAGAAGGTGACAATGATGTATTATTATCCCCACATGCAGGCAGAAATAATGACCTCTCTTATTGACATGGGATACAAAGGTATTATTATTATTGGCACTGGACTGGGACATGTAAACAGGGAGTTGTATCCTGCAATAGAATATGCCAGGGACAAAGGGGTATCTGTTTTCATGACCCTGCAGACAATCTGGGGATATGTCCATATGTACGTTTATGAAACAGGACGTGATATGATGGCAAAGGGTGTAATTCCACTCGGGAACATGTTGCCCGAGGTAGCCTGGGTAAAGCTTGGATGGGCACTTGGCCAGTCGGAGGATCCGGAAGAAGTTAAAAAGATAATGCTGACTCCGGTCAGCGATGAGATAACTGAAAGAGAACCATATAACGGGTACCTTGTTTACCAGGGAGGAGTCCCAGAGGTCGACGAATTTGTGAGGAAATTCAGAAAATAGGGTTTTGACCTCTCCCCAACCCCTCCCCCGGGAGGGAGGGGCTAAACCAAAGAATATCATTTAGATACCCCCTTCTCTCAAGGGCGAAGTGGGCAGGGGGTGAAGTGCATATGAAATACTTTGCTGAGAAATTAAGAATAGAAATTGCCAAAGGGCTCCCAGGAACGGAAGTACAATGGGCTCTTGCATCATCTGACAGAATGATAAAGGGTTTCCCGAGATTCCCCAGGGAAGATTCGAAGTCTGCGGCAGTAATGATTCTTCTCTATCCAAAAGATGACCTCATTCATACTGCATTTATCCAGCGCCCTGAATACGATGGTGTTCATGGAGGTCAGATCAGCTTTCCTGGAGGGAAAAAAGAGGTTTCGGACCCTGACTTGATCCATACTGCAATCCGTGAGACCTCCGAAGAGATAGGAATCATCCCCTCTGAAATAAATGTAATAAATACACTTACTCCACTCTATATCCCTGTCAGTAATATAGTTGTAACACCTGTGGTATGCTGGATGGATAAGCAACCTTTATTCAAACGGCAGGAAGATGAGGTGGTTTTTATAATTGAAGCGGATATCAGAACATTAATGAATCCATCAACAATAAAGATCAAACCCTTTGAAATAAGAGGTGAGATGATTGATATCAAATACTTTGATTATAAGGATAATGTTATCTGGGGTGCAACTGCAATGATACTTCATGAATTATTCACAATTTTTAAAAGGGCTCATTTCTCTGAGATCGAATGATATTCTTGTACTCTGAAAACCGTTCAAGTACCTGTGAAACAAAATTTACAGATTCATCGCCCATGTAATAGCCATTCTCCACGACCGGATCGTTATAATATTTAGGATCAGATTTTTTTCGCATCCATATAGCAACATTTTCATCCCATAAAAGAGGATTTTTTCCGTTTTTACTGGCAAGTTTCATTGCATCAACAACATTTCCGGCACCTGCATTATAGGCCGCTAGAACAAATTTCAGTCTTTCCAGTGAATCAGGAACTCTGTCAGTGAAGAATTTCTGCAGATAATTAATATAAAGGACTCCCGCTTTCATGTTGTTTTCCGGCGATAATGAAATATCAATTCCAAAATTTTTCCCAGTTTCCGGCATTATCTGCATTAGTCCTGTAGCGCCGGCCCATGATTTTACTGTTGGATCAAATCTTGATTCCTGGAAAATAAGCGAGGCCAATAAACGCCAGTCCCATTTAAGTGAGTCGCTGAATGATTTTATTTGGTTATCCCAGGGAGAAACTTTGCCTGAACCAAGTGAGTAATAATCACTGCTAAATATTTTATTTGATCTGTCATTTCTGAAATATTTTGCATAAAGTAATGCGTACGCATCTGTATTCCTGAAAGTTGTTATCCATGCATCCAGAGTACCGGCTAGTTTTTCAGAATTTTCTTTTCTTATACCCCAAGAAAGGTGCTGTGAAAAACTGACAGGAGTTGCAACATCAATTATCGGGAAGTAGCCTGCATTTACCAGCGCAACATTTTCATCACATACAGTATAATCAATATCTCCTTTAGCAACCATCGAAATCAAATCTTCTGTTTCATAGGGCACCTCAATTATACTAATGGTATCACCAATTTCATTTTCAAGGTTTGTCAGACATTCAATAGAAGATGCGCCAGCCTGTACGTATATGGTCTTACCTGCAAGATGAAGCTGGTTCCTGATAACCTTCTTTTCAATATCATCAACTGTCATTGAAAGCCAACTGACCGGCTTTCTTTGCACCAGCACCTGCCGGGTCTGATTTATTGGTTCGGAAAAACGAATCTCCCTCTTTCTCGAAGAATTAACTGTCAGATCAAATGCAAGGAGATCTGTTTTTCCATTATTCAGCATCTCAAATGCTTTGTTTATATCGTTCTCCGTGATTATTTCCAGATTAAGATTCAGGTATTCCGAAAACTGCTTCAGGAGTTCATAGTGAAATCCCATCGGCTCCCCCTTATAAATGAAATAATTCGTTGAATTAAAGTCAGTAACCGCAATCAATTTCCCCCGTTTCTTCATTCCATCAAGGTCAAGGAAATATGTTTGTCCTGAATGGAGCGCAGATGAATTATTTTTACAGGAAGGGAAGAGGATTGACGTCAGTAAGACTATGAAAATAATTTCTTTCCTCAATAATAGTTCTTTTAATGAATAGATATTTTTTAAATCCGGTGCAAAGGTAAGCATTTATTTTTAATCGTAAAAAGTCCAGGCCAGACCCCACTTAAACATCCTGATATTCATGGGATTAAATGGCACCATAAAATAATTATTACCGCTAAAATTGTAATTGACATGATCTAACATAAGGAAGAACCTGGTCCTCTTGATTTTGACATTCAGAAAAGCATTGACATATGGATATGCGCCCGTAAGTGTCTGATCCTGTCTGTAAAATCTTCCTGTCGCCGGCATATAGGAATATCCGTAATATGGAGTGTTATAGAAAACTTCAACACCTAACTGGGTACGGAGGTACCCGTTAGTTAGTTTAAAATGAAAATTATGATCAAAAAAAGCGGCGGATCTTACCGTAACTAACGGAAGGTCCAAAACAGTTTTGTTGCTTGATTTCTGTACAAGAACATCATTAGAAAGATGAAATTTCCATGCAGAGAATTCCTTTTTAACATACAGGGCAGCCACCGATAATGCGCTCTTGTACTGGGAAGGAAGAGTATCCAGCCCGAAATCTGTATAATTATTAATTATGGCATAATTGAATCTTACAATTGTTCTGCGCGCCGGATAGGTTATCTCCCCTCCTAAATTAATTCTGAATTCCTTCTGGAAATTATTCTGCCAGGTGAAATTATTGCTTCCCCATTTGTCGTACCATATTGAGGGCTGAAGGTTACTAATTTTTCCAAAGAGATCCAGGGTTGCTCTTCCCTTTTTAAAATCGAAAGATTTGACTATATCTCCGTTAAGCATGAAGTCACCGGCCCTGTAGCCTGAAAAGAAAAGTTCACCCGTGGCAATCCATCTGAATTTTTCACCTATATCATTATAGAGTTTGCCAATCAGGACGTTATTATTATTGCGCCACACTGCAGAATCGGAAGCCGGAACAGAATCTGCTGGTATAATCTGTGTATATCTGAATAATTCATTCCTGATACCCACACCTCCGCCAAGTCTGAATTTTCTGGTTTCATCCGTACTGAAATCGAACCTTATAGTGTTTTTAATACTTCCTGCACTTAAAGAATCGTATGTAAGGGTTTTGCTAATGTAAGTTGTATCATAAAATCCTGATTTCGGTAAATCATCAATGTAGGATCTTTTGTTTATCTCCATTGCCAGGATGTGTGAAAAAGTCCCCTCCATTCTGAATTTTTTATGGACTGAATTTGTCTTTACCGAATCAGAGACTAATGTAGATTTTTTGTTTATGGAGTATTTTTGAACTATTAAGAGATTACGGTTTTTCAGTACGTCTTTAGAATTGTTAAGTCCTCCGAGATTCACTTCAAGGTCGCGCGTATCTCCTGTCCCCAAAAGAGAAAGGTTTTTTATACCTCCATTTTCAGCTGAGGTTATATTATTGATACCTAAGGCAATGTAGAATTTATATTTGACTCCTGAATAAGAAGAGTATAAGGTGAATGTTTTGTTTTCGGATCTCTGGTAACTGTAATGTCCAAGACTATAAACAATATCATAAATCAGCCCGATATTAAAGAATCTGTTTATATTCTGTGAATGTCTTATCCTGAATGTCTGTTCGGATCGGTCAGATGGTCCGGCAAACGTGTACGCCATTTCAGTAAATGGTATTTGAGTATTCATAAATACAGGATTATCAAGCAGATGCATAAACGGGTAATAATAGCTATACAGATACATATCGGGACTGGTGATCCTGTCGAAAAAATTCATCTGATATGTCGGAAGTCCATAGTTACCAGGATATGCATTAAAAGGAGAATATTTATCAGTAATCTTATGCCTGTGAAATAGTGAAAATGTTGTATCAACGGGAACGTCTATCTCCTCTGAATAATCCTTAGAAAGAGTCCATTGCTTTTTGACTACCGGAGTGATGGTATCCGGTTTCTGGGCTGTAGCCAAAACCGGGAGAATCAGGATCAATATGAAGAGCAAACTCTTTGACATTGACAGCAAAGATAGAAAAAGCGGGTGTTGTCACAAAAATTAAAACAAATCACTATCGGACAATATCTTTGGTCGGGATGATGGTCTGGAAATCAGGATATTTGTTATGAGTTTTTGTATAATTCGTTTTAATCTACATTATCATTGAGATAAGCATTGTTCTCCCTGAGTATTGGTCCATCGCTTTCATCAGAAGTAAGCGTGAATTTAGAAACTTTACTGTCAGCTGCCTTATCAGAAGCCCCCAGTGCCATGTTTCTTCTTACATAAGCAGGAACATCTTCGAATGTATCGATATTATCCTTCATCGATTTATTTGAAAATCCCTCCTTTTTCAACATGTTCTGCATATGTTTGACTTTCCTGAGGGTTGCTTCGGATTTCTCCTGTCCTTCCTTCCGGAGTTCATTATGATTGTTCCTGAGATTTGCAGCAGTTTCATTTTCCTCCAGTCCAAAATCTATGATCCCCTGCGATTCTTCATCAATACTAGTAATTATAGATCTTTTCACCTTTTCTTTATCTTTTACGGTGAAAACATCCTCGCCGGTTTCAGGAATAATTCTTTGAGGTATCGGTGTTTTATTTGTTATCAGTTCCACTTTCTGAGACTCTTTGGGCTTGACATAAGGCTTGAAAATGCTATTAGCTTCAAAACCGGTAGCTATTATGGTAACACTGATATCTTCATTCAGATTGTCATCTTTTGATAAACCTCTGATAATAAGAGCATCATCTGAAGCAACCTCATAAATATAATCCGTTATCTCCCCGAGTTCGTCCATGGTAAGTTCATGTTCCCCATAGCCCGTTGATATATTAATAAGGATACTCTGCGCCCCGGTGATGTCGTTTGAGTTCAGCAGCGGTGATTTAAGAGCATTTTCAATTGCCCTGATTGCCCTGTTCTCGCCTGATGCCATTCCCATTCCCATTATTGCAACACCTGAATCTTTCATAACAGTTTCAACATCTGCAAAATCAACATTGATATATCCTGTTACGGTAATTATCTCAGCAATTCCTTTTACGGCCGTTGTCAGAACATCGTCTGCTTTTGCAAAAGCAGTAGACACCGGCTGATTTCCGTAGATCTCACGAAGCTTTTCATTGTTAATAACGAGGAGTGAGTCTGCATAATCTTTGAGTTCATCCACACCCTCAATTGCCTGCTTAATTCTCACCTTTCCTTCAGATTTAAAAGGTATTGTAACGACCGCGATGGTAAGCAATCCGGCTTCTTTACAGGCTTTTGCAATAACAGGTGTAGCTCCGGTACCTGTCCCTCCTCCCATTCCGGTGGTGATAAATACCATCTTGGTATTTCCGGAAAGAGCCTCCATTACATCATTAATGTTTTCCATTGCCGCCTTTCTGCCAATCTCAGGCTGGCTTCCTGCGCCGCGGCCCTCGGTGAGAGCTTCACCAATCTGGACTTTAACCGGGACAGGACTTTTTGAAAGTGCCTGCTGATCGGTGTTGCAAACTATGAAATTCACATCCCTGATACCCTTCTCAAACATGTGATTTACAGCATTGTTGCCACCACCACCAATACCCAGCACTTTAATTATCGACGATCTTTCTACGGGTAGATCAAAATTCATTAAATCGTCTGCCATTGTTTTATCAGTTTTAGAGTTTATGAACAACATATTTTACTACCAAACCATATTTTTTATAAATTTCAGCTGATTTTCTGATCTTCAACCTCGAAAATCTTTGTCAGCATACTCTTGATCTTATCTGTCAGGGTCAGCCTGTCTTCTTCATCCGGTTCATTTTTTTCTTCTGCAATTACTTCCGGACCATTTTCTCTGACTGGGGTGGCCACAACCTGATTTACAAACTCATCCTTTTTACCGGCATTGAATTTCTTCTTATAAGTCTCCAGATATTCGAAACCACGCATAATAAGGCCTACACTTGTGGCATACATTGGCTGGTTAATCTCATTTTTTGCGGAGCCGGTAAGATGCTCATTCGGAATGCCAATCCTTACATCCATGGCTGTTTTGAATTTCATGAGTTGCGGCAAGTGTCTCAGCATTGCCCCTCCACCGGTTATTACCATTCCGGCTGCTAGTTTATCGGCGTAACCGGAATTCTGGATCTCAAAATTGACCGCATCAATTATTTCTTCCATTCTCGACTGGATAATATACGCAAGGCTCTTAAATGAAATTTCCTTCGGTTCCCTGCCACTGATTCCCGGAATTGAAACAACCTTATCGTCAGGTGCAATATCTCCGAGCGCTGATCCGTACTGGATCTTTAGTGATTCTGCATGACGATGAAGAATGGCACAACCCTCCTTTATATCTTTGGTAATGACATTCCCACCGAAGGGTATCACAGCAGTATGACGGATTATGTTGTCATAATAAACAGCAACGTCGGTTGTCCCGCCGCCAATATCAACCAGGACAACACCTGCTTCTTTTTCGTCGTCAGTAAGAACAGCATCGGATGATGCCAGCGGCTCAAGAATCATATCCTTCACTATCAATCCTGCTTTCCTGATGCATTTTTCAATATTTTTAGCGGCAGCCACCTGTCCTATAACTATATGAAAATTAGCTTCCAGCCTTCTTCCGCACATACCGATGGGGCTTTTGACACCGGTTTCATTGTCGACTATAAAATTTTGCGGGATAACATGGATAATCTCTTCTCCGATATCGATATGAATCTTGTGCATATCCTCTATCAGCTTAAAAACCTCTTCCTTTTTAATTTCATCATCATAAGCATCGCGCATTATGTATCCGCGGCTTTTCATACTCTTGATATGCTGGCCGGCTATACCAACGAAGACCTCTGAGAATGCAATACCTGACCTTTTCTGAACATCCTGAACGGTTGTCTCAATGGCGCTTACGGTCTCCTCAATGTTGAGAACCACACCTCTCTTGACACCCCTGGAAAGAGCCTTACTAAGACCAAGAATTTCTATTTTACCATTCTCATTTTTTGATCCGACAATTGCCACAATTTTAGTGGTCCCGATGTCGATCGCTGCTACATACTGTTCCTGTTTATTCATATATTCTTAAAATATGGTTTCTAAAACTATCTTCTCCTGCATACTATCTGATCTTTAAATTCCAGATTTATTAGTTCATATTTGTTCCATCCGACTTCTGGCAGTACTTTCCTGTAAAATGCTTCCAGGTTCCTGAGCTTTCCTTCAAAATTTTCGGTTGTTCCCAGGTGGATCAAATTGTTTCCTAACCTTGGTACCAGGTTTATCTCATCATCGTTATCAACATATATCTGATCTATCTGGGCAGACCAGAAATCATCGTTATTTATATATTTAACGAGCGCATAAATATCTTTAAGAATTGAATTTTTAATACTTGTATCGAGGACACTTACACCATTCAGCATGGGTGCTGTGATCCTGATATTGCCTCCCACAATATGCAGTCTCGGATTATACAGACCCCTGTTCCGGATAATAATACCATCCTCATCAAGGAAATAATCTCCGCCACCGGCGATTATCCTCATTATCGGAACTCTCTGATCTACTGATATATGAAGAACTCCATCTATAGTTGTGTAAACCTGAACCTCTTTAAGTTCTCTTAGCTGAATAATTCTTTCTTTAATATCCAGCAGAGGAATATCCCTGACTGGCTGACCAATTATTCTTGTATTATTCTTTGATACCAGCCATGCTATTTCTCTTTTTGAGACAAAATGATATATAGAGGAATCGTCAATATTAATGCTGATTCCTTTGCATGGAATTGATTCTGTGGTATGTGCAATAAATGCAGGCATTATAACAAGGTATAATACAGGAATGATGATCAATATCTTTTTAATGATCTTCATCTTCTTCTTCTCCTTCTAAGCTCAGACTCTATCGGTTCGACAAGCCTGTCTATGTCTCCTGCTCCTATTGTAAGAAGAACATCCATGTTTTCTATATCTAGCTTACCTGGAATATCCTCCTTATTCATTATGCTTTTTTTCTTCAGTTTCATCCTATCCAGGATCATCTCGGAAGAGACACCCTTAATTGGTTTTTCGCGTGCCGGATAGATTGGCAGTAATATTACTTCATCGAGTTTATCAAGAATTCCGGCAAACCCTTCCGCATGGTCACGGGTACGGGAAAAAAGATGCGGCTGGAAGATCCCTGTTATCTTTCTTCCGCCAAAATATTCCCTGACAGAAGTAATGCAGGCTCTTATCTCCTCAGGATGATGTGCATAATCGTCGATATAAACCAGATCAGAATAATTTAATCTGATATCAAATCTCCGGCTTACTCCCCTGAAAGTTATCAGCGCTTTTCTCAGTTCAATTTCTGTTATCCCTGAAATAAGTGCTACTGCAGACGCTACAGTTGCATTTTCAATATTAATAATGCCCGGAAATCCAAAATGAATATCTGTGATTATTTTTCCCGGAGTCTTAAGATCAAACTTGTAACTATCTCCGGATTGCCTGATGTTAAATGACCTGTAGTCAGCATCTTCATCGAAGCCATATGTAAATGAAGTTATATCCTGTGGCACAATGATTTTATCGGCTATTTTACTGTTAACTATCAATGTTCCCCCTTCACGGATTTTTGAGCAGAATTCATTATAAGCTGCAATCATGGTGGGGTGATCACCGTAAATATCAAGATGATCTGCGTCGAGCGATGTTACAACTGCAAGTAATGGCGCTAATCTGTGAAATGACCTGTCAAATTCATCAGCTTCAATTACTGTGTATCTGCCTCCTCCCAAAAGCATGTTAGTATTGTAGTTCTTTGAAATACCGCCAAGAAATGCTGAACAATCAACATGCGATTGTTTTAAAAGATGGGCTATCATTGTAGAAACAGTCGTTTTACCATGTGTGCCGGAAACTGCCAGGGTGTCGGTTTGTTCCGATATTTGCCCAAGTATTTCCGAACGCTTGAATAGAGGATAGCCATTACTCCGGAAGTAAGTAATGATCTTATTTTCAGGTGGTATAGCCGGAGTGTAAATAATAAGTGTATTTTTTACATTTAATCGGTTGCGGAAGAATTCGGGCAACATATCAGCATCATCGACATAGGAAATAATGCATCCTTCCGAAGAGAGCGAGAAAGTAAGGCTGCTCTCCGACCTGTCATAACCTGAAACCGGGAATCCTCCTGCCAAAAAATACCTGGCAAGGGCGCTCATTCCGATACCCCCGATACCGATAAAATAAATTCCTTTTATTTTTCCGGTGTCTATCATTGCCTGATTAGTTTCATAACTTCTTCAGCTATTCTTTTATCGGCCTCCCTGTCGGCCATTTTTAAAATATTTTCAGAAAGTATATCTCTTTTCTCCTTATCTGAAATTAATGATACAGCCTCTTTCACCATATTCTTTAAAGCCTTATCATCAGGTATCAGGATAGCTGCGCTGCGTTCCGATAATGCCATCGCATTTTTCGTCTGATGGTCTTCGGTCACGTTTGGTGATGGTATAAGTACTACTGGTTTCCCGACCAGACACAGTTCTGAAATTGTACCTGCTCCTGCTCTTGTTATAATAACATCAGCCGCGGCAAAAGCATAATCCATCCTGTCAATGAATCCATGAACTTTTATATTTCTTGGGGAGATAATTGAAACAAGTGCATTTACATCCTCAAAATAGTATTTTCCTGTCTGCCATATCCATTGGCAACCGGAATCGATGACTGCCTGCAGGTTCTCGGAAAGACTTTCATTGATGCTTCCGGCTCCTCCTGAACCTCCAAGAACAAGAACGACAGGAACATTTTCCTTCAAATTGAAAAAAGCCAGTGCTTCCTTTCTCAGACTCTTAAGATTATCAAAATTCTGACGTACAGGATTCCCTGTTTTAATTATTTTTTCTGCAGGAAAATATTTTTCCATTCCTTCATAAGCGACACAAATTACTGATGCTTTTTTTGCCAGAATTTTATTGGTTATCCCGGCAAAACTGTTCTGTTCCTGTATCAAAAGCGGGATACCAATCCTCCCCGCCTGCCTTAATACAGGGCCACTGGCATATCCGCCAACGCCGACTACGACATCGGGTTTATAATCCCTTACTATTCTTCGTGCAAGATTCAGACTTTTTAAAAGTTTTATTAAAACCGGAATATTCTTGAAAGGATTCTTCCTGTTAAAGCCAGCAACCGGCAATCCCACAATATCATAACCTGCTGCAGGTATCTTTTCCATTTCGATTTTCCCTTCTGCCCCGACAAAAAGAATATCTATTTCAGGATCAATTTTCCTGAGTGCATTGGCAATTGAGATAGCCGGGAAAATATGCCCCCCGGTGCCGCCTCCGCTGATTATTACTCTTCTATGCCGTTGCAGGTTCATATATTTTTTCTCCTTCGTCTGTTTTTTCTTCTTCAGGAAGTTCTTCAGCTTTTATTCTTGCGTTGACTACCCTGCTGACACTTAGAATCGCACCTATCGAAAAACTTATAACCAGAACTGATGTCCTTCCCCAGCTTATCAACGGCAATGTCTGACCGGTAACAGGGAAGAGACCAACTGCGACAAGCATGTTAAGCATAGCCTGCACCACTATCATAACAACCAGCCCCAGAACAAGAAAGGCCGGAAAAGCTGTCTCACATTTTTTGGCAATCGCTATCCCCCTGAACAGCAGTATCATATATGCAAGAATTATTGGTATTGCTCCGAATAGGAGCCCGTATTCTTCGATTATTATAGCAAAAATGAAATCTGAGTTTGACTGTGGAAGCATGTTCCTCTGAGTACTCTTACCCGGAGCTTTGCCAATAAGGCCTCCCGTAGATATGGCAATTTTAGCCTGATCGGACTGAAAATTTTCTCCTTCTTCAGCTTTACCAGTGACATAATGTTCAATCCTGTTTTTCCATACTTTAACACGGTTATTGCCTGGGGAGACGACCGCAAGAAGCAAAGCAAAAAGGACAATGCCGGTAACTGCAATACCCACATATAATAAAAGAAATTTCAATGGGACACGTCCTATAAACAAGATTATCATACACATACCAAATATCATAAGTGATGTCGAAAGGTTTTCTGAAAGTATCAGCCCGCATACAACAGCAATCGGTAACATGAAATATTTTGTAATAAGCATGAAATCTTTCAATTCGTTCTGATACTGAGCCAGCGCTCTTGCCAGATATATAACCAGGGCTACTTTAGCAACATCGGAGGTCTGAAGTCTGAATCCGGTTCCTGGGATCTCAATCCATCTGGTTGCTTCATTTACCCTGACACCTATGGCTAGTGTAAGTACCAGAAGACCTATGGAAATAAGTAATAAAAGCCCTGCGAGCGAAGAGTAAATTCTGTATGGCAGCCAATGCGTAACAATGATTATTGAAAGTCCAAAAGCCAGCATCAAAAACTGCGTTTTAAGAAAATATGTAGTATTACCTCCATGTTTCGTAAATGCGACACTGACAGATGAGCTGTAGACTGCCAGCAACGAATAGATCATAAAAAGAGCTACCAGGGCCCATATTGCCCTGTCTCCCTTGAAAGTATTTGCCAGCCAGCTCTTTTTCATTTCGATCTGCCTTACAGGTTTCTCACTGCGTTTTTGAACTGTCTTCCCCTGTCCTCATAATTAGTGAACAGGTCGAAGCTTGCACAAGCGGGTGATAACAATACTGTATCTCCCTTTGCGGCAAGATAATAGGATGTCCTGACAGCCTCTTCCATTGAGGCTGTCTCAACCACCGTGTGGACCTTATCCCTGAATGCTTCAATTAGTTTTTTATTATCCTTCCCAAGACATACTACTGCCCTGACCTTCTTTTTAACCAGCTGAAAGAGCTCAGAGTAGTCATTACCCTTATCAATCCCTCCGGCAATCCAGACAATATCAGTTTCCATACATTCAAGAGCATACCAGACAGAATTCACATTTGTCGCTTTTGAATCGTTAATGAAATTAATGCCACAGACT
>Ga0182017_10001878_pt1 | contig 16109 bp, 12 predicted proteins | sample 712E3DmetaG_FD_120492 | JGI IMG/M metagenome (GOLD analysis project Ga0182017, IMG submission 120492) | Permafrost microbial communities from Stordalen Mire, Sweden - 712E3D metaG | ecosystem: Environmental > Terrestrial > Soil > Wetlands > Permafrost | place: Sweden: Stordalen | collected... | reverse complement strand
AGAGGATTTCCACCGGCGCCGACATGATCTCTTCGATGCGTCGGACGTACTTCCGCGCCGCCGCCGGCAGCTTCGCGAAACTCCGGATTCCCCCGAGACTCTCGCGCCACCCGTCCAGCTCTTCATACACCGGTTCCGCCGATTCCAGCGTTCGGAGGTCGCTCGGGAATTCGTCCAGGGTTCTGGCGCCCGCGCGATACGCCGTGCACACCCGCACCTTCTCAAGACCCGTGAGCACGTCGATCTTGGTGATGGCGAGCGAGGTGAACCCGTTGAGTCGCGCGACGTAGCGGCACGCCACCGCGTCCAGCCACCCGCAGCGTCGCGGCCGGCCCGTCGTCGCCCCGAACTCCTGCCCGTTCTCCCGCAGACGCTCGCCCAGACTGTCCGAGAGCTCCGTCGGGAACGGTCCCGCGCCCACCCGGGTCGTATACGCCTTCAGTACCCCGACGACCTTGTCGATCCGTCGCGGACTCGTCCCGCTCCCCGCGCACGCCCCGTACACCGCCGCGTTCGACGAGGTCACAAACGGATACGTCCCGTGATCGATGTCCAGGAGCGTCCCCTGGGCCGATTCGAAGAGGACTCTCTTTTTCTCGTCGAACGCGCGGCTGAGGAACTTCTGCGTGTCGCGCACGAACGGGCGCAGTTCCGAGGCGTATCCCAGGTACTCCGCGGCGATTTCGTCCGCCGAGAGCGCGCGGTGTCCGTAGAGTTTCTCGAGGAGAATGTTCTTTTCGGGGAGCGCGGCTTCGAGCCGGCTTCGCAGCGTCTCCTCGTCCAGCAGGTCGACCACCCGGATGCCTGAGCGGGCCGCCTTGTCCGCGTAGCACGGACCGATCCCGCGTCCCGTCGTCCCGAGCTTCACGCCCGTTTTCTTCCCCTCCGACAGGGTGTCCAGGAGCCGGTGGTAGGGCATGATGAGGTGCGCCCGCTCGCTCAAGAGCAGGGTCTCGGGCGTGATGGCGAGTCCGCGGCTCCGCAGCGTCCCCAGCTCTTCCAGAAAATACTTCGGGTCCACCACGACCCCGCTGGCGATGACCGACACCACGTGCGGCCTCAGCACCCCGCACGGAATCAGGTGCAGGATGAATTTGTCGTTCCCGACGACGACGGTGTGCCCGGCGTTGTTTCCCCCCTGGCTGCGGACCACGGCGTCCGCCTCCGCGCTCAGAAGGTCCACCACCTTGGCCTTCGCCTCGTCTCCCCACTGCGCTCCGACCACCACGACCGATGACATGCATTGCGCTCCACAAGATGGAACTTTAGCGACCGCTCTCGTGCGGCCGCGTCCCACCGGGCCGCTTGATTGCGCCGGCGCCGGTGGACCACCGGCAGGGATTCGCCCAAACCACATTATACTAGGCACTTTGAGCGCTTCTGTCAACCAAAATGCGCTTCGGAGGTGGCACCCGGAAGGAACATCGTTACGCCCCCCGGTTACATCCACAGAGTGATTTCGGGGTTCAGTTGAGGGAGGAACGAGAAGGGGGGCGGCATTCCTTCACAACGAAATGCAACGGTGATCGGCGGCGAATCCGCCACGCGTGTAACCTGCGAGCCCAACGCTTCTTAGTTGGTCGTCTCTGTTTGAATCCACGCTTCACAGGTCGGCGCAAGGCTTGGTTGGTTCCACTCTCTGCTTCAAATCAAAACAGGGAATGTCCTTCTCTTCCATCCCCTGCACCATGATTCGCAATGCATCACTATCGACACGGATTGTGCCGCACTTGCACTCACCTGTTTGATCTTTCGACATGAACTCGCTACACTTGGGGCATTGGAGAATCGGAGACCTCCGCGCTCCGTCGCGTGGTCCGTTGCCTGCGAAGACGAGTTCCTTTGTCTTCTGTCTTCAGCCGCTTTTCCATCTTTTTCCCCAGCATCTCATGACCCTCAAGATCGGAAGAAAGGTAAGAAGCCTCTCCTGCAATTCTACTTCTCAGATTGCTGTTCGTCTACTGACTGGGAGGGTCCTCGGCAGAGAATCTCCGGCCCCCTTCTTCTTAGCGGACCCCGTCGAGCATCCGGGCGAAGTTCGCGAAGAGGTACGCCGCGTCGTGCGGACCGGGCGAGGCTTCCGGGTGATACTGCACCGAGAATGCCGGGACGTCGGTGCACTCGAACCCTTCGTTGGTATGGTCGTTGAGGTTGGTGTGCGTCGCGCGCATGCGCGACTTGTCCAGTGATTCCGGATCGAGCGCGAACCCGTGGTTCTGCGCGGTGATCTCCACCTTTCCCGTGGCCAGGTTCATCACCGGGTGGTTCGCCCCGCGGTGCCCGAACTTCAGCTTGACGATCCGTCCGCCGAGCGCTAGTCCCAAGAGCTCGTGTCCCATGCAGATGCCGAAGATGGGGAACTTGCCGAGGAGCTTTCGGATGCACTCGACGGCGTAAGGCGCCGCTTCCGGGTTGCCGGGTCCGTTCGACAGGAAGACGCCGGCGGGTTTCCATGCGATGACCTCCTCCGCCGTCGTCGTCGCGGGGAAGACGCGCACCACGCACCCCATCGAGGTGAGGTACCGGAGGATGTTCCGTTTCATCCCGTAGTCGATCGCCGCGACCCGGTGCGGTTTCCGGCTGTGAGCGGGTGGCTCGGGTGAAAACGGCGAGAGGAAGCCTTCCGTCCAGTCGACGGGTTTCGCACAGGTGACCGCTTTTATCCAGTCGATGTCCACGTAGGGCGTGGCGCTTTTCAGTTTCTTCATGAGCGACGCCTCGTCCGCGTCGTGCGTGCTGAGGATGCCCATCATCGCGCCTTCGTTCCGGATGTGCCGGACGAGCCGCCGGGTATCCACCTCCTCGACGCCGATGATCCCGTGCTCCTTGAGGTAATCGTCGAGGGATTTGGTGGAGCGGAAGTTGGACCGGATGCGGCTCGCCTCGCGGACGATGAACCCGGCCACCCACGGACGCGCCGATTCCTCGTCCTCGACGTTCACCCCCACGTTCCCGATGAGCGGGTACGTCATGGTCATGATCTGCCCGGCGTAGGACGGGTCGGTCATGATCTCCTGGTAGCCGGTCATCGACGTGTTGAAGCAGACTTCGCCGGTGTTCTCGCCCTCGGCGCCGAACGAAAGCCCGTTGAACGCCGTCCCGTCGATGAGCAGCACCTTGGCCGGACGGTTCTGTCGCATAGCTTTCTGCCGCCTTTTCCCGAGTAGTCCGGGTCAGAACTCCGTCTTCCCGGTGAATCGGAACGACTCGCATTTCATCCCGGGCACGAGCATCGCTCCGCCAAGTCCTTCCATCATCTGTCGCTCGGCCGTCAGCGCCGACGCCGACTCGAACGCTTCGAGCACGTTTTGCGTGAATCGCATGTTCTTCACCGGGTGGGCGATCTTCCCGTCCCGCACGAGGAACAGGCCGAACCGCGTCATCCCGGTCACCACCACCTTCATCGGCTCGGCGATGTTCGCGTAATGGAACTTCGACACGAGGAGTCCCTTCGTCGTTGACGCGATCATGCGTTCGAGCGACGAATCGCCCGGCGCCAGGAACAGGTTCATCGGGATGGGGCCGAAGCTCTGGTTGCTCGTCAGCGCGTGCCCGGTGCTCTGCGTGTGTTCCGCCGCCGCGGTCGACGTGTCGTAGCACATCCCCGTCGCCACGCCCCTTTCGATGAACACCACCTTTCTTTTCGGCGTCCCCTCGGCGTCGAAGGGGATGGGGATGCCCGACGGATCGAGTCCGTCGTCCGTGACCGTGATTAGCCGCCCGGTGACTTCCTGTCCGAGCTTTCCCGACATGAAACTCTGCTTCTCGTGGCAGGCCTTTCCGTTGAGCCCGGCGTAGGCGAGGAACCGCATGAGGACGCCGACGGCCTCGGGCTCAAGGACCACGGCGTATTCGCCGGGTTCGATGTCCTGCGGCCGGTCGGTCTTCACCGTGCGGTCCGCCACGTGTCTCGCCGCCGCCCGTTCATCGATGTTGGACAGTTTCCAGCCCATCCGCTCCGCTGTTCCCGACCCGCCGCCTTTCATCATCACGACATTGAGCCTGGTTTCGGTCCCGCGATGGTGGACGACGATGCCTTTGGAGTTGACGACCGCCGTCTGGTCCGAGGAGGTGCTGAGCGCCCCGGCCGCCACCGCCCCCGCACGCTTCGCCTCGTCGACGACGTTCTTCACCCGCTCCGCTCGCGACATCGCGTCGCACCCGGCCGTCGCCTCGTCGAAGGCGTTCACTTCCCTGGGCGTCTCGGGTCGCGGAAGTCCCGCGTAGGTCGTCGAGTCCGCCGATACCCGCGCGATCCCGCACGCCTCGTCCAGTGCGCGCTTGGCGTCCTCGAGCCGATTCGAGCTCGCCACGCCCACCTTTCTGCCGAATGCCACCCGGATAAGCACCGTGGCGTCCGTCAGCGACACGTTCTGGTGAATGGTGTTGTTGGCGAACCGCGTGAGGTGGTAGTCGCCTTCGCGGAAATACACTTCGGTGTCGTCGGCGGGGGAGGCCTTGATGAGACTCCCGGCCATGTCGAAGATCTTCTGTTTCTCGATCATTTCAGCACTCCCACTTCCACGTTGCGGAAGCGCGCCGGCGCCGTCCCGTGTCCCACGCGCGCGGTCTGCGACGGCTCGCCCTTGCCGCAGTTGGGCGTGCCCCACATCTTCCAGTGCGCGGGCCCCGTCACCGCGTCGCACGAGCCCCAGAACTCCGGCGTGATCCCCGTGTAGGTCGGGTTCTTGTAGACCTTTCCCAGCTTCCCCTTCTTGATCTCCCGCGCGATCTCGCACCCGAACTGGAAGTTGAGCCTCTTGTCGTCGATGGACCACGACCGGTTGGTCGAAAGGTAGAGTCCGTCCGACGTGTCGGCGATGAGTTCGTCCAGGTCCCGGTCGCCCGCCAGCAGGTTCACGTTCGTCATGCGGATGAGCGGGATGGCGTGCCAGCCGCTCGCCCGCATGGTCCCGTTGGAGCGCTGTCCCACGACCCTGGCCGTCTCGCGGCTCGTCAGAAAGCCGCGGAAGATCCCCTCCCGGATGATGTCGGTCCGCTGGGCCGGGACGCCTTCGTCGTCGTAGCCGAACGTCCCCAGTCCGCCCGGCTCCGTCGCGTCGGCCACTACGTTCACCGCTTGCGACCCGTAGCGGAGCTTCCCGGCGTCGGCGGGCTTGAGGAAGCTGGTGCCTGCGTACCCGGCCTCCAGGCCCAGCACGCGGTCGAGCTCGATCGGGTGGCCGATCGACTCGTGCACCTGGAGCGCGAGTTGGCTTCCCTCGATGATGATCGTCCGTCGGCCCGAGGGGCACTGCGGGGCGGCGATGAGCCGCGCCGCGTCCTCCGCCACGCTCGCCGCGTTTCCCGGAAGGTCCATCGCCTCCACGTATTCATACCCCCGCGTCGCGAAGTTCCCGCGGAACGAGTTCGGGAAGCTCCTCACCTGGAGTTCCCCGTCCTGGATGGCGGTCGCGCACAACCCGCCGCCCGTCTCCGTGATCTTCTGCTCCACCAGCGCCCCCTCAGTGCTCGCGAAGGTCTTCTCCGTCTCGAAGCACGAGAGAAAACACTGGGCGATGGTGACCGCTTTTTCGGCCTTGAGCGTCCGGTCGGCCCGAAGCAGCATCGCGAGCTTGTCCTCGATCGGCACCCGAAACGGGTCCTTCGCGCAGTCGGACGTGTAGCGGCCCGTCGCGGGTTCTACATCCGTGAGTTCGATGCGCCGGTCGAGCACCGTGCCGCTCGCCCGCGCCACCTCGATCGCCCGTGCGACCACCCGCGACAGTTCTTCCGTCGTCATGCGGTTCGACGCCGCGAATCCCCACGCCCCGTCCACCAGCACCCGCACCCCGAACCCGGCGTCCTCGCTGTAATTCACGCTCTCCACCGCGCCGTTCTTGGTCTCGACGTGCTGCTCGCGCTGGCGGGCCGTCCGGACGTCGCCGTAGCTCGCCCCGCGCATCCGAATCAGGTTCACCGCTTTCTCGCAGAACTCTCTCATCTCTTTCTCCTGAACCTTCATGCCTTTGCGGCATTATAGCGGCGGCTCCGCAGAAGTCATCGGAAAAAGGAAGGCGCCTACTTCTCCGGCGGGACGATCCGAATCAGGTTCCCCTTGTCGGTGTTGTAGATAGGGGAGGGGGCGTAGCCCCGGACCCAGGGTTGGCGGAGGCTCAGCTCCTTGCGGTGCCAGAGCCACACCCGCGGGCACTCCTCGATGACGATCTCCTGGATCTTGCGGTAGAGCTCCGCGCGCTTCGCCGGCTCCTCTTCCGCCTGGGCCTCGCGGATGAGTTTGTCCACCTCGGCGCTCGAATAACCGGTCGGGTTCCCGCCGCCTCGTTCCCCGCTCGTCATGAAAAGCGGCGCGAGGAAGTTCTCGGCGTCCGGATAGTCCGCCCACCACGAGTAATAGAAGACGTCGAAGTCCCCGTTCTTGAGCATCTGCTTGAACGTCCCGGTTTCCCGGGCGTCCAGTTCGACCGCCAGTCCGGCCTTTTGCAGTTCCCCCCTGAGCGCCTGGCAGGTCTTCACCGTGTCCTTGTCCGACCCGCACAGAAAGCGCACCGGCTTCTCCCGGTCGAACTTCGCCGATGCGAGCAGTTCTTTCGCCTTCGCAAGGTCGAACGGGACGCCTTTCACGTCGGGGACGTATCCTGGGATGCCCGGTGGGATGGGCCCTTTGGCGGGCTCGGCGCGCCCGGGATATATCCACCTGACCATCGCCTGCGCATCGAGCGCACAGGCGAGCGCCCGTCGCGCCCGCGGGTCGCGGAAGCGTTCCCCCGTGCAGTTGATCCCCAGAAAATACACGTTGAACGAATCCGTCCGCGTGACAAGGTCGCGCGTCTTCGCGTCGCCCGTCAGCGACTCGTAATAGTCGCCGGGCACTTCCATGATATCGATGAGTCCCTGTCGGAACTCGGTGATGCGCGCGACGGGGGGCTCGATGATCTTATAGACGATCCGGTTCACCTCGGGCCCCGGCCCGGCGTAGTGCGGGTTCCGCTCGAGCGTCAGCCGCTCGCTCGGCCGGAATTCCGCGACGCGGAACGGGCCGCTCCCGAAACCGCGCTCGTTGAAATTGTCCACCTCCCGCGGGACGATCGCCGCCCCCGGCATCGTCAAAAGCCCAAGGAACGGTGCGAACGGCTCCTCTAACTCGATGGTGAGGTCATCGTCGGAGAGCGGCAGCAGTCCCGCGATGGCGCCGGTCTCACCGTTCATGTATTCCCGCGCCCCCTTGATGCGGCTCAGGACCCACGTCCGCGGCGAGTGCGTCGCCGGAGAGAGCGTCCGAAGGAAGGAATCCACCACGTCCCGTGACGTCACCGCCCGGCCGTTCGCGAACGTAAGCCCTTTCCGGATGCGGAATTCGTAGGTCTTGCCGTCGGGGTATATGCGGTAGCTCTCCGCGACGTCGCCCGTGAGCTTCCCGGCCGCGTCGTACGCGACGAGCGTCCCGTAGATGTGCGCGACGATCTGTCCGCCCGCCACGTCCTTTACCTGCGCCGGGTCGAGCGTCGTCGGGTTCTGCGAAAGGTTGAGGTAGAGGGTGTGCCAGTCGCGCCTGGGGAATGCGGAACCGCCCGGCCCGCACCCCGAAACCGCCGCGGCCAGCGCCGCCATGACCGCCGCGCCGACCCAGCGCAGCCGGAAGGGTTGCATCGAGCCGGTCCCGGTACTGGCGGGAAGGATGTGGGCCATCGTCTTTCCAGGAACAACGCGGTTATCTGCGGCCGGAGCCGAAGATGAGGGACATGGCCTCGGCGCGCGTGGCGGCGCGCTTGCGGAAGAGTCCTCGCACCACGCTCGTCACCGTCACGGCGCCCGGGGTCCTGACCCCGCGCATCGTCATGCACAGGTGCTCGGCCTCCACGACGACGATGACGCCTCGGGGTCTCAGCGCCTCCACCATCGCCTCGGCGATCTCGGTCGTCAGCCGCTCCTGCACCTGCAAGCGCTTCGCGTGCACCGCCACCAGCCGGGCTAGCTTCGAAATCCCCGTGATCCGCTTGTGACCGGGGATATACGCCAGGTGCACCTTCCCGATGAAAGGCAGCAGGTGGTGCTCGCACATGGAGTAGAAGGGAATGTCGCGGACGAGCACGACCTCGTCGTGCTGGTCTCCCGACAGGACGGTGATTACCTTGACCGCGTCGATGCCGATCCCGGCGTAGATTTCCTCGCACATGAGTGCGACGCGACGCGGGGTCGCACGCAGGCCCTCCCTCCTGGGGTCGTCCCCGATCCCCTCCAGGAACATCTTCACCGCCGTCTCGATTTTTTTCCGGTCAATCGCCACGTCTCACCTCACAGAAGTCCGTAGTCCGCCAGGGCCTTGCGGATCTTCGCCGCGACCGCCTCGCCTGGCGGCGTCAGCGGCAGTCGCACGTCCTTCTCGATCATCCCCATCATGTGCATCGCGGCCTTGATGGGACCGGGGTTGCTTTCCAGGAATGCCGCCTTCGCCAGCGGATAGAGCTTCGCGTGCAGTTTCTGCGCCTCGGCGAGTTTCCCCTTGGCGAACGCGTCCACCATCGCCTTGACGTCTTTCGGAACGATGTTCGCGATGACCGAAACTATTCCTTTCGCGCCCACCGACATGAACGGAAGCGTCATGGAATCGTCGCCGCTCAGCACCGCGAGATTGGTCTCCGCCACGATCTCCGTCACCTGGTCCGTGGAGCCCGCCGCCTCCTTCACCGCCACGATGTTCTTGATCTTCGCCAGCCTCGCCAGCGTCTCCACGTCGATGTTTCGTCCCGTGCGTGACGGGACGTTGTAGAGCATGATGGGAATGTCCGCCGCTTCGGCAATGGTCTTGAAATGCCGGTACAGCCCTTCCTGCGTGGGCCGGTTGTAATAGGGACAGACCTGGAGCGACGCGTCCGCCCCGGCTTCCTGCGCGTGCCGCGTCAGTCGGAGCGCCTCCGCCGTGCTGTTCGACCCCGTCCCCGCGATCACCGCAATCCGCTTCCTCGCCGCCTTCACCACGCGTTCGATGACCGCGTCGTGCTCGTCGTAGGTCAGTGTCGGCGATTCCCCCGTCGTGCCGCACGGGGAGATCGCGTCCGTCCCGGCCTCGATCTGCATCTCCACCAGTTCATCCAGCTTGTCGAAGTCCACCTTGTCCTTGCGGAAAGGCGTAACGAGCGCCACGATGCTGCCCGAGAACAACATGATTCTCTCCGATCCTTGGAAACTAGTGTAAGGGCGACGCACCTGTCCGCCGTCGCGAAGGCGGATGCGTCGCCCCGCTTCTATCGCCTGAGGAGGTCCTTCATCTCGCGGACCGCGCGTTCCAGTCCCACGAAGACCGCCCGCGCGACAAGACAGTGTCCGATGTTTAGTTCCTTGATCTCCAGGATGTTCACGATCGGGCTCACGTTGGTGTAGCTCAGACCGTGTCCCGCCGCGATCTCTAGGCGCGAGTTCCGTCCCAGGATCGCCGCCAGGTGCAGCCGGTAGACCTCCCGGCGGATCGGCTCGACCCCCACGGCGTTGGCGTAACTTCCCGTGTGGAACTCCACGGCGTCCGCCCCGACGGCCTTGGCCGTCTCCACCTGCTTTCGCTCCGGGTCGATGAAGAGGCTCACCTCGACCCCGGCGTCGTGGAAGCCTTTCACCACCTCCGCCACCCGGCCCGCCTCCGCCGCCGCGTCGAGGCCCCCCTCCGTTGTCACTTCCTGTCGTTTCTCCGGCACCAGCGTTACCTGGTGGGGTTTCACCCGGAGTGCGATCTTCCGAATCTCCTCGTTCATGCCCATTTCGAGGTTGAGTCGTGTGGTGACGGTGGCACGCAGCAGTTCGAGGTCGCGGTCCTGGATGTGCCGGCGGTCTTCGCGTAGGTGGATGGTGATCTGGTCGGCTCCGCCCAGTTCCGCGAGCACCGCCGCGCGGACCGGGTCGGGCTCCAGTGCCCGGCGCGCCTGTCGCACCGTGGCCACGTGATCGAGGTTTACGCCCAGTCGAGTCATGGTGGAGCACCCACCAAAGAAGTTCCGCCATCCGTTGCGTGGCGCGAAGTCTATCCGGTGCCACCGGTTTTCGCAAGCGTTTTTCCCCGGGTTTTTTGCACCACCCCGCCTCCTCGCCCCCATTTTCCGCTTGCACCGCCGGTCCCGCCGAACCTATCATGGATGCCGCTTGGAAGGGCAGGGGGGAGTCATGGGAATCGATGCCATCGTAACGGATCTCTTGCCGGGAACCGACCTGGCCAAAGTTTCCGCCGGACGCGTGACGCTCCGCCGCTTCACCCGTGCCGACCTCGACCGCCGGTGCTCCTGGCCTCCGTACGACGACCTTGTCTTCTCCCACCTCGACATGCACCTGGACACGCCCCGCCAGCGTGACATCTGGTTCGATCGCGAATCGTCCGCCCGCGAGCCCTTCTGGTTCGCCGTCGACGACGAACACGGCGAGCTCATCGGGTGCATCACCCTCAGGGACGTCAGCCGGTGGAGACGCTCCGCCCGTCTCGGCATCCACCTCCACCCCAAGCGCCTCGACCAGCATTACGGCACCGAGGCGATGGACCTCTTCGTCGACTACTATTTCAATCGGCTCAAGTACCGTCTGCTCAAACTCGACGTGGCCGCCTTCAACCGCCGCGGCGTCCGCTGCTATCAGCGGGTCGGCTTCCGGTTCATGTTCGAGTTCTGGCGTTCGAACACCAGCGGCGTCCGCTGGCTCGAAGACGAGCGGTTCGAACACGTCCGCGACGCCGTCGAGCGTCGCCACGGCATGGAACGGGTCCGGCACTTCGAGATGCACCTCGACGCCGCCACCTACCGCGCGCGCATGAGCGCAAAACAGTGAAGGGAGTCTGATAGCGATGGGTCACCTCAAAATCGGTGTCATGATCGAGTCGTTTCGTCTCGGCGTGAAGAAGGGAATCCGCAAGGCCGCCGAAATCGGCGCCGACGGCTTCCAGGTCTACGTCACCCAGGGCGAACTGGCCCCCTGGAACCTCACCCAGACCGGCCGGCGCGACTTCATGAACTTCGTCCGGACCCAGGGACTCCAGGTGAGCGCCCTCTGCGGGGACCTCGGAGGCGACGGCTTCGTCTCCACCGTCGGGCTTGACGAGCGGATCGACAAGACCCGGCAGATCCTCGACCTTTCGCGCGACCTCGGGGTGCGCATCGTCACCACCCACGTCGGGGTCATCCCGGAGGACGAAAACGCCCCCGCCCGCAAGATCATGCGCGCCGCGCTCGACGAGCTCGGGAGCTACGCCGAGCGCGTCGGCTCCGTCTTCGCCAGCGAGACGGGTCCCGAATCCCCCAGGCTGATGGGCGACTTTCTCAAGTCCCTCTCGGCCGGCACGGTTCGCGTCAACTACGACCCGGCCAACCTTGTCATGCTCGGGTTCGACCACATCGGGGGCGTCCGCGACCTGGCCGACCTCATCGTCCACACCCACGCCAAGGACGGCATCCGCACCGCCGACGGCAAACCCCTCGAGGTCCCGCTCGGCAAGGGTTCCGTCCGGTGGGAGGAATACCTCGCGACGCTTGAGGAGATCGGCTACCGCGGATTTTTCACCGTGGAGCGCGAGGTCGGCGACGACCCCGTCAAGGACATACAGGAAGCCGTTGCCTTCCTGCGCAGGTTCTGAGCTCGACTTTTGCCGGAATGACAATACTGGAGGTCCGATGACGGTTGTAGTCACCACCGCGCTCGCCGCCTACGTCGTTCTGTGTCTCGTGTATTGGTCGTGGATGGCGTATGCGCTCCATCTCATGCGTCGCTGCGCGCCTCGCCTCTCTCAGCTCGACGCGTGTGAGCCGGAGCGCTGGCCGAAGCTCTCCGTCGTCGTCCCGGCCTGTGACGAGGCGGACAAGTTCGACCCCGCCGTTCGCACCCTTCTCGATGAAGACTATCCCGACCTGGAAATCCTCCTCATCGACGACCGTTCCACCGACTCCACCGGCGCGTCCATGGACCGCGTCGCCGCCGCCGATGCCCGTGTCCGCGTCATCCACGTCACCGCGCTCCCCGAAGGCTGGCTCGGCAAGGTGAACGCCCTTGACCTCGGTCTCAAGGCGTCGCATGGGGAGTTCGTGCTCTTCACCGATGCCGATGTCCACTTCCGGCGCGGGACGCTCCGCCGGGCGATCGCATACTGCTGCGCCGGCGGGCTGGATCACCTGGCGGCGCTTCCTGACCTCTGGCCGACGAACCTCGTCCTGGACGCCGCGCTCTCAGTGACTGTCCGGCAACTGTTCGTCCTGGCGCGTCCGTGGGGCATAAGCGACCCCCGGTCCGGACGGTACATGGGCATCGGAGCGTTCAATCTCGTGCGACGCTCCGCCTTCGACGCCACGCCCGGTTTCGAGTGGCTGCGTCTCGAGGTCGCAGACGACATGGGACTGGCGCTCATGATGAAGCGCTCCGGCGCACGCTGCCGGATCGTCTCCGGTTTCGACAACGTCGCTCTCCAGTGGTATCGCACCATCGGCGAGGCCGCGCGCGGCTCCGAGAAAGGCTGGGCCTCCGCGCTCTGCTTTAGTCTCTCTCGCGCTGCCGCCTCGACGCTTGCCCTGCTCGCCTTGGAGCTCTCGCCCCTCCTCACGCTTCTCCCGCTCTTTTCCCGCGAACTCAGGTGGATAGGGTTCGCCGGGTTCGCGGTGTTCCTCGTCTTCCTCCTCTCTGCGTTCACCCTCAACCGGTGGGTGGGGGGGAAGCTTGTGCCCGCCCTCGCCGGACCTCTCGCGGCGCCGCTCTTGGCGGGGCTCCTGGTGCGCGCGGCCTTCCTGGGATGGAAGCGCGGCGGCGTCCTCTGGCGCGGGACGCTCTATCCCACCGAACTCCTCCGGGCCGGCAAGCGCGTCTTCTTCCCCTGACGCAACCTGCCGCGCCGCCCGGGCCAACCCCGGCCCGTGTCGACGGGTTGACTTTTGCGCAAAGAACGGCTATAGTTAGGGGGGCCATCCGTGCCGGCCCGCGCCTCCGGCCGTCTCTTCATGCCCTGTGGGGATGACTCGCAAAATGCCTGCTCTTCCGCGAAGCGCTTGGTTCTTCCCGGCCCTCCTGGCCGCCGCGTTCGTCCTCACGGCGTCCCTGCATGCGGCCGCCCTCTCCAAGCGCATCGAGAAGGACACCATCACCGTAGCGGCCGAAGGACTGAGTCCGACCGAGCGGTTCGCCCTGGTCTTTTCGCGTCAGGCCGCGGGCATTGTCGGGTGGTATGACCTCGCCAGCGACCCCCAGACCGCGGTAAACCTGTGTGAGCGGGGTGGGACCAACGGCTCCGCGCTCTTCCAGAACCGCGCCGAGGCATTCGTCGGCGGCAAGGAAGTCGCCATCTTCCCCGGACCCGCCTCCCGGTTCTCCGTCGACGAATCCTCCGACGTCCGCGTCGTCATCCTCATGGAAGGACAGTTCACCACCCCCAGCGGCGAGTTCGGCGACGAGAAGATCCGCCAGGAAGTCCTCAGCTACACCGGGAGCGATTGGAAAGTCCCCGAGCGCCCGCGATACTCCACCCGCTTCACCGTCTATCCCTCAGGCCGTATCTATATACGCCATATTATTGAGGTCCGCGGACTCCCGCTCGTCCTCGCCACCAACCGGATGATCCTGAGCACCGCGCCCGTCGCCGACGTCGTCGCCCTCAACGATTACCCCGACCCCCGCGAGACCTTCCTCCGCCCCGCGAGCTTCATCCTGCACCACGGCCGGTCCCCCGGGTTCCGCGCCAGCGCACTCCTCGTCGTCAATTTCCGCAAATACCCGACCGACTGGCTCGGCAACCTCCTGGCCGAAAACGGCGGTCGTCGCGGCTGGTTGCGCTCCGCCTTTGACGTCCAGGGCGGCCGCCGTCTCCTCCAGCCCGGAAAATACGTCTGGAACTTCATGCTCCAGGTCGAGCCCGCCGGCGTCAACACCCGCGAAGCCGCCGCACTCTACGCCCTCGATTTTCTCGACCCGGCGCGTCTCCGCTTCGTCAACTCCCAGGGGGCTCCCGACCTCAACGAGATGGAGGACGACCAGCTCGACGGGTTCGCCGAGTCCCGCGGGGCGTACGTCCTGAGCGCCGTGGGCAGGGGCTACGTCGCCCTCCAGATGGACTGCGGAATGCAGGGCCGCTATTGCCCGGCCTTCGAGGTCCACGACTGGAGAGGACCCATCCCGCGCTTCATCACCCTCGACGGAAAGCGCCGCAACATCGACGCCCATTACAATGCCCATCTCGAAAACGCCACGCTCATCATGCAGTACCTCGGCATCCTGAGTCCGGGGGTGCACACCCTCGAGGTGGGGGAATTCGTCGGCGCACGGGAGATCCAGCCCGGAACCGGACTGGTGCCGTTGAGATGACGCAAGGGTCCGTTGTTCTGCCTCGCTCCCTGTGCACGAGAGGGCAGGGGGGTGCCGGTCGCAGTTTCTTCTCCCCTCTCCTCCTTCAGCGAGGTCTTCCGAGTCCCGGTGTCATCATCGGGAGGGGAGGGGAGGGGAGGGGAGGGGGAAGGGCATAGCCCGCCGAAGCGCTCTGGCGAAGGCGGGTGAGAGGGGGCTCCCTCCGCCTCCGGCGGCGGTAGAACCACCCGAACCGCGGCGGTTTTTGCTCACACCCCACGCCATGGTTCGACGATAGTGTACCTTGGGTCTTCAAGTCCTTTTTTTCTTCGGGAGCGCACATGGCAAGACGCGTCGACGAACGGGACGGTTCCAGGCAGGTCTGCTCTTTCTGTCGCAAGGGCCACGACGAGGTCGGAAGCCTCATCGCAGGACCCCCGGGGGTCTATATCTGCAGGGACTGTATCGAACTGTGTCACGGTTTCGTACAGGAGGAGCTCCGCAGCGCCTCCTCCAAGCACTGGGAGCTTCGTGAAATCCCTCCCCCCGCGCAACTCAAGAAGAACCTCGACGAGTACGTCGTCGGGCAGGACCGCGCCAAGCGCGTCCTTTCCGTCGCCGTCCACAACCACTACAAGCGTCTCCGCGCCAACATCGATACCTCCGGCGTCGAGATCGAAAAGTCCAACATCCTCCTCATCGGCCCCACCGGCTGTGGAAAGACCCTCCTCGCCCAGACCCTGGCCCGCATCCTGCACGTCCCCTTCGCCATCGGCGACGCCACCACCCTCACCGAGGCCGGCTACGTCGGCGAGGACGTCGAGAACCTCCTCCTCCGCCTCATCCAGGCCGCCGACTGGGACGTCGAGGCCGCCCAGCGCGGCATCATCTACATCGACGAGATCGACAAGATCGCCAAGACCCAGTTCAACGTCTCCATCACCCGCGACGTCTCCGGCGAAGGCGTCCAGCAGGCCCTCCTCAAGATGCTCGAAGGCACCGTCTCCAACGTCCCGCCCCAGGGCGGCCGAAAGCACCCCGAGCAGCACTATATCCAGATCAACACGACGCAGATCCTGTTCATCTGCGGCGGCACCTTCACGGGGTTGGAGAACATCATCGGCCGGCGTGTCGGACGCAAGGTCATCGGGTTCGACCGCGGCGCCGGGCACCTCGAGGAAAGGGACCGCAGGTACCTCCTCAACCAGGTGGTCGCCGAGGACCTCATCGAGTTCGGCATGATCCCCGAGTTCGTCGGTCGACTCCCCGTCGTCACCCCCGTCATGCCGCTCGGCGTCGACGACCTCGTCCACATCATGACCCAGCCCAGGAACGCCCTCGTCCGCCAATACCAGAAGTTCTTCGAGATGGAAGACTCCAGGCTCGTCTTCACCGACGAAGCACTCCGCGAGGTCGTCAAGAAGGCGCTCGAGCGCGAGACCGGCGCCCGCGCGCTGCGCTCCGTCATGGAGGGCTTCATGATCGACATCCTCTTCGACCTTCCCGGCCACGAGTCGGGCTACATCTACACCATCACCCCCGAGGTGGTCCGCGGCGAGAAAAAGGTCCAGCCCCTCAAGGAGGCCCGTCCCGCCGCCAAGCCCGAACCCGTCGAACGCCTGGAGAAAAAAGAGAAAAAAGAATCCGCCTGAGGACTTGGGGAAGGAGTGTTCTTTTTTCTTTGTGCCACTGGCAGCTTGCTGCCAGTGTGCTTTCTTGATGTTGTTTTCCCCTCTCCTCCTTCAGGGGGAGAGCAGCTGTGTTCTTTGTCAAGTGACTTGAGGCGATTTTTCTCGCCACGGCACGCGGTCTCGAATCATGGCGTTCAGCCGGACGAGGAGCTTCCGCATGCACGCGGT
>Ga0182017_10001875_pt1 | contig 16128 bp, 19 predicted proteins | sample 712E3DmetaG_FD_120492 | JGI IMG/M metagenome (GOLD analysis project Ga0182017, IMG submission 120492) | Permafrost microbial communities from Stordalen Mire, Sweden - 712E3D metaG | ecosystem: Environmental > Terrestrial > Soil > Wetlands > Permafrost | place: Sweden: Stordalen | collected... | reverse complement strand
TATGCCCGCCACATCGCGAACTACAACGTGATGTACGGCAGCATCGCGACGGTGGTGCTGCTGCTGGCGTGGATGTACGTGCTGTCGATCATTGCGTTTTTGGGGTGCGAGTTCAACGCGGAGATGGAGAAGGCGGAAGGGGCGGGGGAACTGGGGTGACGACGATGCTCTGCGGGACGTGCCTGCCTGCCTGTCCGCCGGCGGCGGGGACCGGAATCGTCAGGAACCGGAAGGCGAAGACGGAGGCACGCGGCCATTGAGGCAGATGTTCGCCGTTAACAAACTGGTCATCGTGTTTTGGATCCTGGGATCCGCATCGGTGGCAAGCCGCATAGGATTCTCGGCTTTCTCGTGTGGCGTGCTGGTCTGCTACTCGCTTCCATTCGCGGTCCTGGCGATACTCCGAATCCCTCCGGGCCGGTCGCCCGAGAGATACATCGTTTTGACTGCATTCGTGCTCGTGCTTGGGTTCAACCTCTACATCGAGGCACGTCGCTTTTTGCCGGGCTATCAACCGAAGGCGCTCGAAGCTGTGGGGTACGTGTTCCTGCCATTCTTTGAACTCGGACTGATCGGGGTGTTCGTCCTTGTTGGGTCCGTCACCGCTCTATGGTCCCGCAAAGGCCCGCAGGCGTGAAGTTGCCTCGCGGGGCGGATTCGTGTTTGCGGCAGGCGGAACCGCCTGCCCCACGGTGCGTCAGCCGCAGACTGGCGGTTGATGCAGGCCATGGCCTTGCGCCGGCAGGCGGAACCGCCTGCCCCACCGTGCGTTTGATGCAGGGCGGTGCCTTGCGCCCGCGGGTAAGATAGATACGTGCTGGACCGCGTCGCCGCCACCATCGCCCGGTACGGGATGTTCGCGCCGGGGCAGCGGGTTGGCGTGGCGGTGTCGGGCGGGGCGGATTCGGTCTGCCTGCTGGTAGTCCTGAGGGAACTGGCGCCGCGCCTCGGAATCGCCCTCAGCGTTCTTCACCTGAATCATCGGATGCGGGGTGGGGAATCCGATGCCGATGAGGATTACGTGAGGGACATCGCCGCACGTTTCGGTCTGGAGCTGCGCTCGGCGCGTGCGGACGTGCCGCAAATCGCCGCCCAGACCGGCGACAACCTGGAACAGGCGGCGCGCCAGGTGCGGCGGGAGTTCTTCCTGGGCTTCCTCGGCCGCGGGGTTCTGGACCGCGTCGCGCTCGGGCACACCCGCTCCGACCAGGCCGAAACGGTGCTGTTCCGGTTCCTGCGCGGCGCCGGGACGGCGGGTCTGGCCGGCATGCGGCCCCTGACTCGGGAGGGCCTGGCGCGCCCGCTGATCGAAATCGAGCGGCCGGGAGTGGAGCGGTTTCTGGAAGAACGCGGCATGGCATGGCGCGAGGACGCCAGCAACTCGGACCGCCGCTTCGCCCGCAATCGCATCCGGCACGATCTGCTGCCACAGCTCGCGCGGGAGAATCCGGCGCTCGCCGCGACGCTGGCCCGCCTGGCGACAGTGGCGGGCGACGAAGAACTGTACTGGGACGCCGAGATCGACCGGGTGGCCGCGGGCCGGCTCATCCTGAGGCCGCCCGCGGTTCTGTTTAGGAGGGACTGGCTGCGCAGTCTCCCACCGGCGGTGGCGCGGCGCGTAATCCGCCGGGCGATTCGGGCCGCCAAAGGCGACCTGCGGTCGATCGGCATGGATCATGTTGAACGGATTCTTGAGCTTACGGGAACTTTGGCGGGCAGCGGAAGGCTCCAAACGCCAGGCCTGGACGTAGTCCGGTCTTTCGATTGGGTTCGTTTGGCTCCGCCGGGGCGTGAAGGGCTGAAGGACCGCGACTACGAACTGCCCGCTGAGGCTCCGGGCCGCGTCGATTTGCCCAAGTCCCGTGGTTCCCTGGTTCTGGAACTCGTAGAACTCGAACCGGGGCGGCAATCGGCTACGCCTGGAGCCGCTTCCGCATATAATAAAGAAGGAACCGAAGTGGACTGGGGTCGGATCTCCGGTCGGTTGCGCGTGAGGAACTGGAGGCCGGGTGACAGATATCGACCAGTCGGGCACGCCTACGAGACCAAGATCGGATCTCTGTTCCAAGACGGCCGCATCCCGTTGTGGGAGCGGCGCGGATGGCCGGTTATTACCTGTGGTGACTCAATAATCTGGGCCGCGAGATTCGGGCCGGCGGCGGAGTGCGCCGTTTCTGCCGGGACTCGGACGGTCCTGAGGGTGCATGAAGTTGGCGACAGCAGCGATTTTTGAGACCGCTTCGCGGGCCTTGAGCGTCTCATTGGTAGGGGACGCCACTTGCGCCGAACGCCGTCGCCCGGCGTGGACGTCCGCTCCTCCGCAAGGCGGGAGACTTGTATGAATTCCAACCTGAAGACTGCGATTTTTTGGGTGGTCCTGATCCTGCTGGTGGTCGTGTTCGTGACCGTAGTGCGCACCGGGCAGCGGGGCACCGACCGGAACCCGACCTTCACCCAGTTCATTCACGACGTGACCGACCACAAGGTGAAGGACGTCACCATCAGCGGCATGGACGTGCACGGCACGTACAACGACAACGCCCCCTTCCACACGCTGATTCCGGCCAACTACCCGGAGATCTACAAGACCCTCGAGGACAGCGGCGTCCCAACGATCATTAAAGAACCGAACGCCAGCAACTGGGTGTCGCTGCTGATCAACGCGGTGCCGTTTATCCTGTTGCTCGGGTTCTGGATCTTCATGATGAGGCAGATGCAGAGCGGCGGCAACAAGGCCCTGAGTTTCGGGAAGAGCCGCGCGCGCCTGCACTCGTCCCAGCAGAAGAAGGTGACCTTCAAGGACGTTGCGGGTGTCGAAGAGGCCAAGGAAGAGCTGCAGGAAATCATCGAGTTTCTGCGGGAGCCGCAGAGGTTCCAGAAGCTGGGCGGGCGGATTCCGAAGGGCGTGCTGCTGATCGGGCCTCCGGGAACGGGCAAGACGCTTCTGGCGCGGGCGATCGCCGGCGAGGCCAACGTTCCGTTTTTCTCTATCTCCGGATCGGACTTTGTCGAGATGTTCGTTGGGGTCGGCGCCAGCCGCGTGCGCGACCTGTTCGAGCAGGGCAAAAAGAACGCTCCCTGCATCGTCTTCATCGACGAAATCGACGCCGTGGGCCGGCACCGCGGCGCGGGTCTCGGCGGCGGCCACGACGAGCGGGAACAGACACTGAACCAGTTGCTGGTCGAGATGGACGGTTTTGAATCGAACGAAGGCGTGATCCTGGTGGCGGCGACCAACCGCCCGGATGTTCTCGATCCGGCGCTGCTGCGGCCCGGCCGGTTCGACCGGCGCGTGGTGGTGGGGCGCCCGGACGTGAAAGGACGGGAGGCGATTCTCCGCGTTCATACCAAGAAGGTGCCGATCGCGGACGATGTGGACCTGATGGTGATCGCGCGGGGCACGCCCGGCTTCGCCGGCGCGGACCTGGCCAACTTGGTCAACGAAGCCGCGCTCATCGGCGCGCGCCAGAACCGCAAGGTGGTCACGATGGCGGATTTCGAGATCGCCAAGGACAAGGTTCTCATGGGCGTCGAGCGCAAGTCGCTCATTATCAGCGAGGAAGAGAAACGCAACACGGCCTATCACGAGGCCGGCCATGCGCTGCTGGCGGCGGTGATGCCCAAAGCGGACCCGGTTCACAAGGTCACCATCATCCCGCGCGGCATGGCTCTTGGCGTGACCATGCAGCTCCCTTTGGACGACAAGCACTCCTACAGCAAGGAGTACCTGCAGACCGAGGTCACCATCATGATGGGCGGCCGCATCGCCGAAGAGCGTTACCTGCACCAGTTGACCACCGGCGCGGGCAACGATATCGAGCGCGCCACTGAGATCGCCCGGAAAATGGTCTGCGAGTGGGGCATGAGCGAGCTTGGGCCGCTCAGCTTCGGCAAGAAGGAAGAGCAGATCTTCCTCGGCCGCGAGATTGCGCAACATCGCGACTACAGCGAAGACACTGCGATCAAGATCGACGCCGAAGTCCAGAAGATCATACGCGGCGCGTACGAGCAGGCGCGTTTGCTGATCGAGGAGCGCTCGGAGGCGCTGGTGCGAATCGCCGAAGCGCTGCTCGAACGCGAAGTGCTCGACGGCGAGGAAGTTAACCAACTGATCGAGGGCAAGCAGCTTCCGCCGGTGCGGCCGATCCCGCCGGGCGATGGAGGCCGGACGCAGCAGGTGGTTCGGCCCGAGGGCGGCCGCAGGATCACGCCGCTGGTCGAGGGAGAGCGGCCTCAGCCGGCGTGAGCCAGCGCTTTCCGGTCTACCTGTTCGACGTCGACGGAACCCTGATCGACTCCGCGGACGACATCTGCGGGGCCATCGTCGAAGCCCTCCAACCCACGCCATTGGGGGGATTGACCAAGGCGGACCTGGTGCGGTACGTGGGAGTCCACCTGCTTCGGACGTTCCAGGAGTTGCTCCCCGGCTGGACGCGCGAACAGCACGAAGGACTGATCGGCGATTACCGCGCCTTGTATGCTGCGCGAGGGCATCGCTCGACGCGGGTCTTTCCCGGTGTGAAGGAGGCGCTCGGAGCGCTGGCGGGACGTAAAGCCACCGCGACAACGAAAGGCACCGCGACCACGCGCGCGGTTCTGGAGCAGTTCGGCCTGGCGTCCTACTTCGATCACGTTCAAGGCACCGACGGTTTCGCCTATAAGCCCGCGCCCGATGTGATTTTGGCGTCACTTGGCGCGCTCGGCGCGCGGCCGGAGGAATGCCTGCTGGTGGGTGACTCCCCCGCCGATATGGAAGCCGGACGCCGGGCCGGGGTCTCCATCTGCGCGGTGCGTTACGGGTACGGCGACCAGCGGCAGATGGCGCTCTTCGAGCCGGATCTGTGGGTCGGGGATCTGCGGGAGCTGCTGTAAAAATCCACGGGGCGAATGGAGCTGAAGGCTGCCATCCGCCCCGTTATGCGAGGAAACTGTGCGCCTACCTGCTGCCCCAACCCGCTCCGGATGAACCACTTCCCGTCCGGGGATTGAAGCAACCGCGCTATACATATCTAAGGCCTTGTGGCCTCAGGAATCAATACTGACAAGGGATACTACTTCCCCATGGCTGCGGGTTAGCCAAAGGTTAATACCGATGGTCCGATGACTGGCCCTGCCACCGGCTGCTGTCTGAGACGCTTCTCGCCAACCTCCGAGTGGGAGTGGGCGACCGTCCGATGACTGGCCGTGCCGCCGGCTGCTGTCTGGCTCACGTCCAGATGAAACTAGCTTGCAACAAGTGGGTTTCAGGCTTAGAATCGAACCAGATAGTCGCTGGGAACGGCCGGATGGGCCGTTCCGATCATTCCACTAAGGAGGACTGGCTGATGGCAAACCTCGGAAAACACAAGAGAAACCTGGTATCCGAGTTCCTGGGAGGCGACGAAGCGGCGGAACCGGCCCAGTCGCGCAGCGTCCACCTGACCGTTGTGGCGGGCAAGGCTGCCAAGGGGGCGGTGCGGCGGGTGCGGCCTCCTGTCTCGAACGGACAGGCGCAGAGGCCGGACGTTGCGCTGATCCGCGAGCCGGCTCTGCCGTCCCGGATGGATGACAAGACTTCGCAAGCCAGTTCGCCGGAGCACCTGAGGAAGCTGCAGCGGCTTCCCAAGCTGCGAGCGCCTTACCAGAATCCGGGCCGACGGGTGGGGTGAGAACCTTGGGCAGGCGGAAGCGCCTGCCCCACGGGCCGCTGTCAGCCCGGTTGCGAGGACCGCTTTTCCGGGACCGCTCCGCGGAAGGCTGCGGCGAGAAACGGTGGCGCGATTAGGGTGGTTGCCACGGCCATGAAGACCACGACGCCGTAGACCTGTTGCGTGATGACCCCGAGGCTCTGGCCGATTTGCGCCACCACGAGCCCGACTTCGCCGCGCGGGATCATGCCCGTTCCGATGCGCAGTGCGTCGGCGCGGCCCAGGCGGAATGCCGCGATGCCGCAACCCGCCAGCTTCGAGACGATCGCGGCGGCCAGGATCGCCACCGCCAGCGCCAGCGTCGAAGCCTCTCCGAACACGCCCGCCTTAAGATTCAGCCCGATCCCCACCAGGAAGAACGGCACCAGAAACTCGGCCACGCCCTGCGCCAGATCGTGCACTCGCGTTCCGACGGTTTCCGAGAGCGCCATCCCCGCCAGGAACGCGCCCACGATGGCGGCGACGCCCGCGTAGACCGCCGCTAGCGAGAGGGCGAAGAGCAGGCACAGCGAGAGCGTAAACTGCGCGTCCTGGATCCGCATCCGCGGCTCGACGTGCGGGACCATGCGCCGCGCGGCCCGCGTTCCCCACTTGGCGACGATGAGCGTGAAGGCGAGCGCGACGGCCGCGGTGAGCGCCAGGCCGGCGACATTCACGCGACCGCGGGCCAGGCTGCTCACCACCGCCAGGACCAGCAGGCCGAGCACATCGTCAATCACGGCAGCCGCAAGGATGATCCTGCTCGCCAGCGCGGAAATGAGGCCCTTGGAGGAGAGTACTTCCGCGGTGATGCCGACGCTGGTGGCGACCATGGCGGCGCCGGTGAAGGTCGCTTCGAGGTTCGGCGCGCCCCACAGCCTCAGGATCCCCAGCCCAGGACGAACGGGGCCGCGACGCCAAGCGCGGCGACCAGCGCCGCCGTCGAGCCTACGCGCAGAAGCTCGGACGACTTGACTTCCAGGCCCACGCGGAACAGCAGGAACATCACGCCGATCTGGGCAAGAGAGGCGAGGAAGGGCGTCGGCGCGATCCAACCCAACACGCTCGGTCCGATCAGGATGCCGGCCAGAATCTGTCCCACGATGCCGGGCTGCCGCATCCGCTCGAACACCTCGGCCAGCAGCTTGGCCGATCCGAAGACCAGCAGCATGGCGAGCGGGATGTGGACGGCCTCGGGCGGCGCGTTGGGGAGAAAGGCCATCGGCAGGCTCCGTCAGGCCCTCAGCCCGTCGAGCAGGTCGAAGAACTCGGGGAAGGAGACGGCGGCGGCTTCGGCGCCGCAGATGGTGGATTCGCCCCCGGCGGCGAGCGCTGCTACGGCGAAGGCCATGGCGATGCGGTGGTCGCCGAAGGAATCGAGCTCGGCGGCGCGGAACTTCTGGCGGCCCGGGACGCGCAGGCCATCGGGGAAGACCTCGACGGCGACGCCCATGCGCCCCAGGTTCTCGGCCACGGTCGCGATGCGGTCGGTTTCCTTGACGCGCAGTTCGGCGGCGTTGCGCACGATGAGGCCGTCCTGGCTGGCTGCGCCGAGCACGGCGAGAACGGGAATCTCGTCGATCAGAGCCGCCGTCAGGTCCTTCTCGATGACGCCGCCCAAGATCCGCGAGTGCCGCACTTCGATGTCTCCGGACGGCTCGCCGGCGCCGAGGGCGAGGTTGCGAACGCGCAGGTCCGCGCCCATCGCGATCAGGCAGTCGAGCAGCTCGGAGCGGGTGGGGTTGAGGCCCACGCCTTCGATCACTATGTGCGATCCGGGGAGGAGCAGCGCGGCGACCAGGAAAAACGCGGCCGAGGAAAGATCGCCCGGCACGGTCAGGTCGAGCGGGCGGAGGCGCGGCCGGGACTCGACAGAAATCACCCGCCCACGGACATCGACCGCGGCTCCGAACTCGCGCAGCGCGATCTCGGTATGGTCGCGGGTGCGCGCAGGCTCGCGCACCACCGTCGTCCCATCTGCGAAAAGGCCGGCCAGCAGCAGGCAGGTCTTCACCTGCGCACTCGCGACCGGCAGCGTGTAGTCGATGGAGTGCAGACGCGCCGAATGGATCTCGAGCGGCGGGAAGCGGCCTTCGCGTGCGGCGATCGAGGCGCCCATCGCTTCGAGCGGCTGGATGATCCGCTGCATGGGCCGGCGCGAGAGCGACTCATCGCCCGCGATGCGGCTGGCGAACGGTTGCGCCGCGAGGATTCCCGAGAGCATGCGGATGGTGGAACCGGAATTGCCCGCATCGAGCGTTTCGGAGGGCGGCTGCAATCCGTCCAGGCCGCGGCCGGAGACGGTCACCTCGGTCGCTTCGCGCTCGACCGGGATGCCCAGCGCGCGGACGCAGCCGAGGGTCGAGGCGCAGTCCGCGCCGGTCGAGTAGTTGTGGATACGCGTCCGGCCTTCGGCGATGGCCGCGAGCATGGCGTAGCGGTGGGAGATGGACTTGTCGCCGGGCAGGCGCAACGAGCCCTGGAGTCGGGTGGCGGGTTGTATGCGCTGAAGCATGGGGAAGTGACTATTCTAGCGCGCACCCGAGCCGGCCCCGCGGGGACAGGCCGGAGGCCTGTCCTACTTGACGGCGTCCGATAGTTCGAGTATTGTAGAAATATAGTTCTATGAAACAGAAATTAGATCCGGCGCTGACCGCGCGGTACGCGGACATGCTGGCGGCGATGGGCAACGATGCGCGGCTCGGCATCATGCGGCTGCTGCTCTCGGCCCATCCGGAAGGGCTGGTGGTGGGGGAGATTCAAGCCGAGCTGGGCATTCCGGGCTCGACGCTCTCGCACCATCTGGAGAAACTTCGCAGCGAGGGACTGGCGGAGGCGCGCCGCGACGGCACCTTCCTGTGGTACTCGGCGAACGCGGAAGCGCTGCGCGAGTTGCTGACGTTCCTCTATGCCGAGTGCTGCACGCGCAACAAAGCGGTGAAGCCGGAGTCGATCATGAAGCTGTGCAGGCCGCTGGCCTGAAGGACGACACATATGGAAATCAAAGACGTGGTCAAAGAGAGATATGGCGGGCACGCGCTGCGCGTGATCTCGGGCGGCGCTTCCTGTTGTTGCGGATCGGAAGCCGCCCCGGCGGGCGCGGTGGACCCGATCACCGCGAACCTGTACGACGAACAACAGAAGGCCGGGCTGCCGGTGGAGGCGGTGCTGGCGTCGCTCGGCTGCGGAAATCCCACCGCTCTGGCGCGCTTGAATCCGGGCGAAGTGGTGCTCGATTTGGGCTCCGGAGGCGGCATTGACGTGTTGCTTTCGGCCAAACGGGTGGGGCCTGCGGGCAAGGCCTACGGCCTGGACATGACGGAAGAGATGCTGGCGCTGGCGCGCGAGAACCAGAGGAGATCGGGATTGGAGAACGTCGAGTTCCTGAAGGGCGAGATCGAGAACATCCCGTTGCCCGAGGCGAGCGTCGATGTCATCATCTCGAACTGCGTCATCAACCTTTCGACGGACAAGGACCGCGTGCTGGCCGAAGCGTTTCGCGTGCTCAAGCCGGGCGGGCGGCTGGCCATTTCCGACATTGTGACGCGCGGCGAGATGCCGGCGGAGATTCGCCGCAGCGTCGAACTGTGGGCGGGCTGCATGGCGGGTGCGCTCGAAGAGGGCGTCTACCGGAAGAAGCTGGAACGGGCGGGCTTTGTCGAGATAGATCTGGAGCCGACGCGGGTGCACCGCGCCGAGGACGCCAGAGAGTCCCTCGAGGGCCACGGTTTCGACGTGGATGCGCTGGCACCGCTGGTGGACGGCAAGTTCGTGAGCGCCTTCATCCGGGCGCGGAAGCCGGGGCGGTAGGGGGCGGCCCGTGAATCGCACGCAGCCTCAGCTTTCATTCCTGAACCGGTACCTGACCGTCTGGATTTTCCTGGCGATGGCGGCAGGAGTCGCGGCGGGCGCCGGTCTGCCCGGTGTGGTGCGGTTCATCACGGGCTTCCAGGCCGGAACCACGTCCATCCCGATCGCCGCCGGGCTGATCCTCATGATGTACCCGCCTCTGGCGAAGGTGCGTTACGAGGAGATGGGCGAGGTGTTCCGCAACCGCAAGGTCCTGCTACTCTCGCTGCTCCAGAACTGGGTGATCGGGCCGGTGCTGATGTTCGTGCTGGCGATCGTATTCCTGCGCGATAAGCCCGAGTACATGGCGGGGCTGATCATGATCGGCCTGGCCCGCTGCATTGCCATGGTGATCGTGTGGAACGAGCTGGCGCGCGGCGATACCGAGTATGCGGCGGGCCTGGTGGCGTTCAACTCCGTGTTCCAGGTGCTGTTCTATTCCGTCTACGCGTGGATCTTCGTCACGGTGCTGCCGCGGTGGCTCGGCCTGAAAGGCGCGGTGGTGGATATCTCGATCGGCGAGATCGCGCGCAGCGTTTTCATCTATCTCGGCATTCCTTTTCTGGCGGGTATCGCGACCCGGTTCGTCCTGATCCGGGCGCGCGGCCGCGACTGGTACGAGAACGAGTTCGTTCCCCGCATCAGCCCGCTGACGCTGGTGGCGTTGCTGTTCACAATCCTGGTGATGTTCTCGCTCAAGGGGGATTACATCGTCCGCCTGCCGCTCGATGTGGTCCGGATCGCCGTGCCGCTGCTCATCTACTTCGTGGCGATGTTCCTGGTTTCGTTTTGGATGGGGCACAGGCTTGGAGCGGATTACCCGAAGACGGCCACGCTCTCCTTCACCGCGGCCAGCAACAACTTCGAGCTGGCGATCGCGGTGTCGGTGGCGGTGTTCGGCATCCATTCGGGCGCGGCGTTCGCGGCGGTGGTGGGACCGCTGGTGGAGGTGCCCGTGCTCATCTCGCTGGTGAACCTGTCGCTCTATTTCCAGAAGCGCTACTGGAGGCCCGCATGACGCGCATCCTGGTCCTATGCACCGGCAACTCGGCGCGGAGCCAGATGGCGGAGGGGTTTCTGAGGTCGTTCGATGCGGGGCTGGAAGTATACTCGGCCGGCACGCGGCCGGCGGAGCGTGTCCACCCCGCGGGCGTCGAGGCGATGGCCGAGATGGGGATCGACATCGGGGCGCAACGGCCGAAATCCGTCGCTCAGTTCCTCGGCGAGCGGTTCGACGTGGTGCTGACGGTCTGCGACCACGCCAACCAGACCTGTCCGGTGTTCACGGGGCAGGTGCGCCGGCGGGTGCACATCGGTTTCGAGGACCCGGCAGCGGTAGAGGGGAGCGACGAAGAAGTGCTGGCCGCGTTCCGGCGCGTGCGGGATGAAATCGGACAGCGCCTCAGGCCCTTCTACGAGGACGAGATCAGGCCGATGCGCGCGCGTGAGGCGGGGCCCGGGCCGCGATGATCTGCCTGGCACCCCCCCGCGCGAAACCACGACTGTCCCTTGCCGGCGCCTGACGCTGCTCTTCTTCGGCGCGGCCAAGGATGTTCCGGAAGCAGCAGAAACGGACACCGCCGGGACAGCCTGCCCAAACGCAGCCCTACCTTCAAGCGATGCTCGGACGCCTGAAGAAGTGCACCAGCAGGGAAATCACCGCAATGATCAGCAGAAGGTGAATCAGCCCGCCGGCGACGTGAAACGCGAAGAACCCCAGAGCCCACAGCACAAGCAACACAAGAAACAGTGTTAGAAACATCGAAATCTCCTTTGTACGGTCGGTCGCCTCGCACCCCCCACGGGACTTTGGGCGACACCCGACCTAGAGCACTCCACATGCCAACGCCAGCTTGCGTTGAGCGGATTCGGCCGGCGATGAGTCGCTCGCCTGGCTCTCGGTTGGGCTGGATGGCGGGGCGGCCGGTAAAAGTGCAAGATCTGCTGGGCCGTGCACGTTCTGCCACCTGATCGGACCGGCGACGCCGGACCGGGCTCCATCCTCGACGATCTCTACGCCAGCCATGATCGACGGCGTGGGCATTTGCGAATTGCGCTAAAATCGACAGCCAGAATGTCCGCCGACACCGCACGCCTCTCCCGCTACCAGATCCTGGTGCTCGTGATCGCCTGGCTGGGATGGGTCTTCGACTCGATGGACTCCACCATCTACAACCTCGTGCTGACGCCGGCGCTGCGCGAGCTGCTGGGGACGCGCGGCACGCCCGAGAACGTCGGCTGGTACGGCGGCATCATCCTGGCGATCTTCCTTGCGGGCTGGGCCGTGGGCGGCCTGCTGTTCGGCGTGCTGGCCGATCGCATGGGCCGGGCGCGCACGCTGGTGATCACGATTCTGATCTACGCGCTGTTCACGGCGCTCGCGGGCTTTTCGCACACGTGGTGGCAACTTGCGATCTACCGGTTTCTGACGGCGCTGGGGATCGGCGGCGAGTGGGCGGCGGGCGCGACGCTGGTGGCGGAGGTTTGGCCGGAGTCGCTGCGGGTGAAAGGCGCGGGGCTGCTGCAATCGGCGTGGGGAGCGGGCTACTTCCTGGCGGCCGGCGTGGGCGCGCTGCTCTCGCACCGAAGCTGGCGCGTCATGTTCTTCGTGGGCCTGGCGCCGGCGGTGGTCGCGCTGCTGGCGCGCCTCAAGGTGAAGGAACCGGAACGGTGGCGGGAGGCCAGCCGCGCGGGCGGGCGCAGCCCCGGCATCCTCGAACTGTTCCGGCCGGAGCACCGGCGCGACACGGCGGTCGGCGCGGCGCTGGCGCTGGTAGCGGTGTTCGGATTGTGGGGCGCGACCAACTGGACGCCATCCTTCATGCGCGAGCTGCTGGAACCGCGGCACCTGGACCCGTTCCGCGTGACCCGCCTGGCCAGCTACGCGGTGATGAGTTTGAACGTGGGCTCGATCGCGGGGTACTTCGCATTTCCGCCGCTGGCGGAACGCATCGGGCGGCGGCTGGCGTTCCTTGTGATGCTGGTGGGCTGCGCGCTGGCGCTCCCGGCGGTGTTCCTGCCGGGGTGGTCCTATTCGGTTGTGGTGCTGCTGCTGCCCGTGGTCGGCTTCTTCACCAACGGCATCTTCAGCGGGTTCCCGGTGTACCTGCCGGAGCTGTTTCCGACGCGCATACGCGCCACGGGCGCCGGGTTCTGTTTCAACGCCGGACGCCTGCTGGCGGCGGGCGGTCCGTTTCTGACGGGCGTGCTGGTGCTGCACCTGGGCTCGCTGGCGCGCGCGCTGAGTTTCGTCGCCGTCATCTATGTGTGCGGGATGGCGGTGCTGCCGTTCGCGCGGGAGACGCGGGGGCAGGCGCTGGAGTGAGGGGGGCTCGGGCGCGCTGGGGACCGGAGGGCGTGTGCGGCGAGGGCGTGGTGGGGCAAAGTGCCTAGTGTATGATGAGTAAGGTTTGAACCGATGCGCAGCTTTGACTTGTGCGTGTACTGGCAAATGTTTGGTAACGCACTTGAGGAAAGGTACGAGCGCAGGGACAGATTCAAGGATGGCTTTGCGAGCATCAAGTGCCGCTACAGTGAGGTACAGGGCGGTCCGCACCGGCGTGATATCACTGTCGACGACGTTTTGGAGATCTTCAGTGATGACCTCCCGTACGCAGACGACTGGTCAAAGCCCGATCGAGATGACCTCAAACAGCGGATGGAGAAAAGGCGCGTCGCTGATCTGATCCGTAGGCTGCCGGGCGACGACTATGACGAAAGACTGATAGGCGGCATCCGCTACTGCTTTCGCGATCTTGGGTTAACGGCGCTAGTGCTCCATCACGTGTGCCCGGAGCGTTATGCATTGTGCAGCCACCACCTCGCGAGCCTCCTGTTCGTCTCGGGCCGAACGGTCCCGGAGTTCTACACGGACTACTGCAAGGAGTTGCTGGCGTGGAGCAGGCGGGCGCGACCTCGGTGCTCAGAGCTTAATGTGGCCGAAACGGAGTTTGCACTTTGGACGTGGTACTGGTTCGCTCATCGGTCCGGCACCAGCGATGCGCGGAGGAAGCACTATCGAGCATTCGTAAAGGACCCATGGGTTCAGGAGCGGAGGGCGCTGAGGATTGCTGAAGGCTTGGGTAGAATCGAGAAATTGGATCTGGCCCGCTCCTACCTCGGCACCGAACCAACAGTGGCCGCGATCGTCGCATGGCGTGAGATGGAAAAGGAAGTGCGGCGGGTTCTTGGTAAGGACCGGAATGCTAAAATGTGCGATCTCCTCGACGCGGTAGGCACTTTGAAGCCAGCGGCGCTTCCAGTTGGATGGACGAGCGAAACTCTACGGAATCTCTGGAAGCGCATAGGACCTGGAAGAAACCTGGTAATGCACGCCTTAAGCACGGAAGATGAGGTCACACCTGAGGAAGCGGAGCAAATCGTGAACGGGGTCCGCGAGTTCGTCGATCACAACACGCCGTGATAGGCTGCACGGTTGCGACAGCCCGGGCTACCCTTTAGCGACTCGTTCCCTAAATCGACCACACTTAACCGGAAATCGAAGTCACGCGTCCGTACAGTCCCAATCGCAGACTCGCGCCAACTGCTCCCTCGAACCGCGCCCGCAGGTATTCTCGACCGTCCTAGAGCCGCTCGGCCCCCGCGACCCTTCCGAGCCTGCGGTCGAATGTGCCGAGCGGCAGATGGCCGGCCTTCCGCGCGAGTTCCAGCATCAGGCAATCCGAGAAGCCAAGGGCCGGGTGCGAGCGGAACAGATCGAGCGCCGCCGCCACGGCGTCCGAATCCTCGAGGATCAGTTCCTTGTGTTCGAGCAGCATTTCGACGGCGGCGGCCACGCCGGCGGCGGTGCGTTCGTAAACGGCCGCGAGGACCCGGGTCGCCTCGGCAAGCGTAAGAACCGATACCCAGGCGCCCTTGGCGACGAAGGCGTCGGCGGAGGCAGTCTGGCGGGTGTCGTCCCGTGCGATGAGCCGGACCAGGACGTCGGTATCAACGGCGCGCATGCCGCTCCCGGACCCGCCGCCGGACTCCCTCTTTCATGTCATCGACGGTTCGCGGCTTCGGCGCCCGCTCCGGAAACAGCGCCCGATGGATGTCCTCGGAAGTAAACCGGGCCGAGCGCCGCACGACGATCCTGTCGCCGTCTTCGTCCCATTCCAGGATCGACCCCGGGCCGATGCCGAGCTTCCTGCGAATCCCGGCGGGAACCGAGATCTGGCCCTGCGCCGTGACCTTGGAATAAGCGAGCGCCATGGCCCATATTACCACGGTAATTGAACAGTCCGGCGGAGAGCGTGGCTGGCCGCCCGCCTGCGGCTGCGACCGGATCCGCACGCGATCGCTTTGCCGGCGCTCCAGTGCGGCAGGCTCAGTCGAAGCGAACGGTCTTCAGACCGAGGGCGGTTGCCGCGGCCGCCATCACCCGGTCCGCCGTTGCAAGTTCGGAGGCGCCGGTCGAAAGCGCGACGGCAAGATGCAGCGCGTCGAGGCTTCTGAGTGGCTGGGCCTTGAGGCGGGCGACGACCTCGACAGCCGCAGCGGCGTGAGCGTCCTCGAGCGGGTGCAGGGTCAGCGCGCCTGCTTGAACGTCCTTTTCGAAAGCGGCGAAAATGTCGCGCTCCAGACGCGCATCGATTTCGCCCGTCCGGCGCCTCCGGGCCAACAGACATCGGAACTCAAGCACCGTGATGCGGCTGATCGCCGCGGGCAGGTGCCGCTCGATGTACTCTTCGAAATCCTGGGACCGCGGCTCGTTCACATACCACTTCGCCAAAGCGCTGGTATCGATGTACGGGGCTTTCAGCATCCGGCTTCGCGGTCCTCGCGGATGACCGGTGCGCTGGGCGGGAGAATAGGCGTGCGGGCCCGAAGCGCGGCGTGCGACTTTGCACGGCGCAGGCCCGGTATCGGGAGCACGCGCGCAACGGCCCGGCCGCGCCGTGTAATCACGATTTCGCCCTCGCGATCCACCACATCCTCGATGCGGGGCAGAGCCGAGCGAACCTGCCGGACCGTCATCTTCGTCATGTGTCACATCCGTTGACAGTGTGACACATCGGCGCCGCTGGCGCAAACGCCGTCCGGCTGCGAGGTGCGCCAACCGGAATTGGAGACCACGCTCGTGCCGGGACCGTTCCTGGCGTGTCCCGGAGACCTCGCGCCGGCCGTTGGCGCGGGAGACTCCCGATGCCGGCGCCATCCGAGGCAAAGGCCCGCTCTCGACTATAATGTTGAAAGCCGTAAACCGGATCCCAAAAGTGCTTATCGGGCGCCGGTTGGGATCGAGCGGCAGGAGGAGGCGAGCGCGATGTCCGATCGTCTGAGATTCCAGACCAGGCTGGTAATCGGTCTGGCGGTCTGCGCATGGATGGCGGCTCCCGCGTTTGCGGGGCAGGCGGGGGCAGGCGGCGCGCGCGTGACCTCGGTGAAACTGATTGTCAACGTCGACCATTCCAGCAACTGCAAGCTTTCGCTCAGCGCCAGCATCGGCGCGAGCGCTATGGGAACGATCTGGTATCGGTTCACGGGCCCGGCCGGTGTGACCTTCGACTTTGGCGACGAGAAAACGACGACGCTCGAGTTCAGCACGTCGCTTGGCGCCGGCAAGGGAGCCAACATGCGTGAGGACATACACGGGGAATTCCGGGTGGAC